>Ga0247841_10003208_pt1 | contig 30868 bp, 27 predicted proteins | sample LaCruzMarch2015__2_FD_192410 | JGI IMG/M metagenome (GOLD analysis project Ga0247841, IMG submission 192410) | Freshwater microbial communities from meromictic Lake La Cruz, Castile-La Mancha, Spain - LaCruzMarch2015_18m | ecosystem: Environmental > Aquatic > Freshwater > Lake | place: Spain... | reverse complement strand
TTTTAAAGTAATTTTTGAAGCTCTGGGGCAGGTTTTCCCTAAATTAAAAGGACGTGAGTTTCATTTAGCCTATGGCTGGGTCTCTTTAAAACATGGGAAAATGAGTTCTCGTACCGGCCAAGTTGTTTTGGGCGAATGGTTGTTGGATGAAGTTGAAAAACAAGTTCAGGAAATCATGAAGGATTCAGAATTAAAGAAAAAAGAAGAAACCATTCAAAAGGTTGCTTTAGCAGCCGTGAAGTATGCACTATTGAAAGTGGGTGTAAAAGTAGATGTAGCTTTTGATATTAACGAGTCAGTCAGTCTTTCTGGCGACAGCGGCCCCTATTTGCTTTATATTAATGCACGTATTAATAGTATTTTGGCCAAAGCATCGGGCAAAATTGTGGGACGTAAATTAGATATCAGTTCAATTCATTCCAGCGAGAAAAAAATAATAATGAGTTTAGCTACTTTTGCCGAAATTACGAGTAAAGCAGCAGAAGAACTTGATCCATCGGTTATTGCTCGATATTTATTTAATTTAGCGCAGGATTTTAATACGTTTTACGCTGAATGCCCAGTTCTACAAGCAGAAGAGAAGGTCAAAATTTGGAGGTTGCAAATAATTACCGCAGTTCGAGACGTCATGAACAGGGGGTTGAATCTGTTGGGAATACCTGTTGTCGAAAAAATGTAGTTTTTGACTTAAGAGGGGCTATATACTAAGATAGCTTTTAAGGGAGGGGTTTATAAATAATGTTAAATCGTATGTTTAAAAACAACGAAGATGAGGGCTATGGTCCTGAAACCAATGGGGTAGAGGATACTTTGATTGGTAGCTCAATAAAAATCGAGGGTGATTTAGTCAGTAATGGCAGTATTAATGTTGAAGGTGAGGTCGTGGGTAGTTTGAAAACAGAAAAAAGATTACGTGTAGGTGAAAAAGCTAAAGTTGTAGCCGATGTTAGAGCTCAGGAAGCTTTTATCTCTGGAACAATCCAGGGCAATATTACTGTTGGTGGACGATTGGAATTATCAAGCACTGCTAAGGTTACGGGCGACATCCAAGCTTCTTCACTTTCAATAGCGGCTGGGGCTATTTTTAATGGTAAATCATCAATGCAAGAAATACCTGGCATCAAAGTTGAAAAGAAACAAGAAGATGTTGATGAAGAATAGATTCGGTTATGTACTATTATGTCTATGATACTTTTTTGAGTGATAAAAAATACGAAAAAGTTTTGGATAAAATAAAAGTAGCGTTGCTTGATTTGGACATTCAGGGCAAGCATGAACGTTTAACTTTACTCAAAAGTATCGATGAATTAATTAAAGATGAAGTTAAGCGAGGTATTAATACCTTGATTGTTTTGGGTAATGACAAAACTTTATTGCGTGTAATTGATACAGTTGGACGCCACAACATTACTTTAGGGATGATTCCCATTGGCCCTGATAATAGAATTGCAGAATGTTTAGGTATCCCTCCGGAAGAAGCTGCTTGTGAAATCATTGCGGCACGAAAAATTATTCAACTAGATTTGGGAAAAGCTAACGATCAATATTTTTTCTCAAGTTTAAAAGTTGAAAAAAACATTAATCGTGTCAGTATTCATAAAGATAATTATCGAATAGTGCCGCAGCCAAATTGCATTGAGTTTGATATCTATAATTTTTATTACCCTGCAGTGGCCGAGGATTATGAAAAGGAAATGAAGAAATTTTCACCACAAGATGAAAAGCTGGAACTAGTCATACGTAAACAAGGAAAGCGACAAGGCTGGTTTAAAAAGAAAGATGTACAAAAACCGATTGATAGTATTATCCAAAGTAAGGTTTTTAAAATAAAGAGTTTTGAATATCTGCCAGTGGTTTTGGATGGATATAAAGTGATAAAAACACCTGTTATAGTTGAATTAGCACCATGTAAACTGAAAATGATTGTTGGTAAGGATCGTTTAAAACATATTCAATAAAAAATAAAATACATGTTTATGACACCAAAAGTAAACAAAGAGGCTTGCATTGGTTGCGGCACATGCGTTTCTCTGGCCGGCGATATTTTTAGAATGAGTTCTGATGGTAAGGCCGAAGTTATCTCAGGTTGCGATTGTGCCGGTAAGGAAGAGTTAATCAACCAAGCCAAGGATGCTTGCCCAGTTCAGGCAATTAGCGTAGAATAAGTTTTATTATCCTTGTAGTGACAGGTCTAGATCTGCCCCTACAGGATTTATGCCCAGGTGGCGAAATTGGTACACGCACTACCTTGAGGTGGTAGCGGCCGCAAGGCCATGGAGGTTCAAATCCTCTCTTGGGCACCATAAAGTACACGCTTTGCGTGACTTTATGGTAAACCACATATCTAAAATTTGAAGAACAATCTTATCGAATAGGGGGGGGGATGAAACATATGGAACAACGGAATGATATCTTTTTATCAGTAGTTATACCTGCTTTTAATGAAGCAGAAAATGTTGCCCCTTTGCACGAGCAGTTGCTTAAGGTTTTAAAAAGCTATAACAGACCTTTTGAAATAATTTTTGTAAATGATGGCAGCACTGATGGCACTTTTTTAGAATTACAAAAATTAAAACCAGTAACAGTCATTAATTTTAGAAGGAACTACGGACAAACATCAGCCTTAGACGCTGGTTTTAAAGCAGCACAAGGGGAGCTCATTATTACTCTTGATGCTGATCTTCAAAATGATCCAGACGATATTCCGGCTCTTATAAAAAAGTTGCATGAAGGTTATGACGTTGTTTCTGGTTGGCGAGTTGATCGCCACGATCCTAATTCCAAGAAAATAATTTCACGTGGAGCTAATTGGTTACGTCAATATATTGTTAGTGATGAAATTCATGATTCGGGTTGCACTTTAAAAGTTTATCGAAAGGAATGTTTCCAGGATCTAGATTTGGCCGGTGAGATGCATAGATTTATTCCTGCAATTTTACGTTGGCGTGGTTTTAAAATTACTGAGATACCGGTAAAACATCGAGAACGGATTCATGGAATTACAAAATATGATTGGCGTCGAGTGGTCAAAGGTTTTTTGGACATGCTCAGTCTGTGGTTCTGGAATCGTTATGCTACTCGGCCTATACATCTCTTTGGTACAGCCGGTTTAGTTTTAACCTTTGTCGGTACAGTCACTTTAATTTTATTATTGATTTTGCGTTTATTTAATGTGGTCTATTTGGCTGATAAGATTTGGCCCTTGTTAAGTGTTTTATGCATTCTAGCTGGTTTACAATTGTTTGTTTCTGGTTTACTCGCGGATATTGCTGTTAAAAGTTATCATAAACAAGCAGGACAAAAACCTTACCAGGTTAGAAACATCGAAGTCCGTGACTGATAAAAAGTTATATATGAAAATTTTAGTACTTGCACCGACTCCTTTTTTTTCTCATCGTGGTACACATATTCGAATATATGAGCAAGCCTCAGGCTTGGTTAAGTTCAATCATCAAATTAGTATTTTAACTTATCATCTTGGTATCGATCCTGTCTGGGATAATAAGAGTATCAGAGTCTTGCGTATTCCTGCGCTATTCTCCTGGTATAAGAAAACTGAAGCTGGGCCAAGTTGGCAAAAAATATTTTTAGATCTCTTCCTTTTTGTGAAGGGTTTTTTTTATATCATTAAAAATCATCCAAAAATAATCCATGCTCATTTACATGAAGGTGTTTTTATTGGTTGGCTACTCCAAAAAACATTTTTTTATTTCAAAATAAAGTTGGTGGCAGATTTCCACGGGAGTTTAGTTCGAGAAATGATTGATCATGATTATTTAAAAAACAAGATGGTGCGCTCATGTTTTTCTAAACTCGAAAGATTTATATTTAACCTCGGAGACAGAGCCATTGTTAGTAGCCCAGAAAATGTTGAGTCTATCAATAAGTTACGCCAAAAGAATGAAGCCATCTTAGTTGCTGATGGGATAGATTTAGAATCTTATGCCCGTCCAATCGATCGTGACATTGTCAGAACTAAATATAAATTACCGCAAGATAAAAAAATAATTATTTATACTGGTGCATTTTTAGCCAATAAGGGTTTCGCAGAGCTAATCGACTTATACGAAAGTTTAGTTAAGGATCAATTGTCGCTTCATTTTGTAATAGCAGGTGACCCAATAGAAAAGTTTGAAGAGATAAAGATCTCTGAAGGATTAAAAAACAATTTGACTGTTGTTAGTCCTTTAAGTTATTTCGATTTACCGGAATTATTAAAAGTAAGTGATATCGCAGTCGAACCAAAGGCAATCGAATCATTACAGGGGAGTGGTAAAATAATTTCTTATATGGCGGCCGGGTTACCAATTGTGTGCCACAGTCGGTCGACGAATGAGTTTTATTCCGTAGGGCAAAGCTTCTCGTTATTTGAACAAATAAAAAAATTACTTTCGGATCCTTCTCTTTGTGTCACACAAGGCAAAATTAATTTAGAAAAAGCCAAAAGATTTTCACGTGCTGAGCGGGCACAGGAAATAAACCAAATATATAACTCGTGCTATGAGGCTAATTAAAATAAAACTCAAAAAAGCATTTGAAAGCTTTAAGCGGGATGGGTTTATTACTACCGCTGGACGCGTGGGTGAGGCTGTCTGTAAAAGTTTAAAGCCAGTCGGATCTGGTGAAATTTTGATTGTAACTGGAGCAGTGGGCGATAGTGCACGTTATCGGGCAGACCATAGCGCCGAGTATTTAAATTTGAATGGCAAAATAACAAAAGTAACGACTCAAGATAATCCATGTTTAAGGCATTATGCTTCTAGATTTAATGAATTTGTTTTCCATCGAGTAGTTTTTGATAAACGCATTTCAAAATTTGTCGAGCAGATAAAAAATAGAAAAAAGAAAATAATTTTCGATATTGATGATCTTGTTTATGATCCGCAATATTTGAAGTACATGGATTATTATTTGAAAATGACTGAAACCGAAAAAGAGTTTTACAAAAACGGAGTCGGTGGCGAAATTTTGGCAGATCCTTATGTTCGCGATTGTACTGCGGCAACAGAGTACTTGTCTCAAAAGTTACGTGACTTGGGTAAGAATGTTCAAGTAATCAGAAACCGGCTTTCTCTGCAAGATCAGGAGTATGCTAGAACTATTTTAGAGGGCTACAAACAGAGAGATGATGATCAAATTAGATTGGGCTATTTTAGCGGGACTAGAAGCCATGATAAGGATTTTGAAACAATTACAGAACCATTGTTAAAGGTTCTCGCTGAATTTAAGGATGCACGGTTAGTCATTGTCGGTCCCTTGAATTTGAATTCCAGATTCAAGGATTTTAAAGAACAAATTATTCGGTTGCCTTTTGTTAGTCGCAAAAAACATTTTAAGAATATTTCAAGTATTGATATTAATTTAATACCACTAGAAATTGGTAACCCTTTTTGTGAGTCTAAGTCGGAAGTAAAATATATTGAAGCAGGTATTTTGGCTAAGCCAAGTGTTACAAGTGCTACTCAGACCTTTAAGCAAACTATTGAAAATAATGTGGATGGATTAATCACAAATAATAGTGACGAGTGGCATGAAGGTCTAGTTAGATTGATTGAGAGTTCGGATCTTCGAAAACAAATGGGTTTACGAGCGCAAAAAAAGGTGTTGGCAAAATATAGTAATCACAAAGAATAAAAAACGTAGGGGTATCCCTACATTTTTTTATTCTTTTTTTGTCCTTTATTTCCTTTTGAAAACAGTAATATTTTTGGCTTTATACACTTTTTTGAAATTCTCATTAATCGAAAGGAATTGATTGTCGTCGACACGATTCATGGCCATTCTATCTAAAATAAAATAAGTTGTTTTTTGTTTATCAAGAGTCGAAAGATCATCGAGACGTGGAGCGCCCGTGTAAATAGAGTTCTGAATGTTCGTGATTTCTTCTGGTTTACCACTTAAGCTCAGCGGATACCAATAAGTGCTACGTCCTAAATAAAGTTTATCCATAGCTGGATAGGGGGATATAATTTGAGTTGTGTCATTCCACCCCAGCTTTTTAATAGCGGCATAAGCCTTGGTAAAGTCAGCTTGTGGCGATCCAAATTCAAGCGGGTAATCAGTTCTCGGCATAAATATGAATTGGCCATGTGATATTAAAATAATAAGTGTGAAAACGGACAGAATGAGGATGTTGGGAAGTTTTTTGAAAATAGTTTTTTCACTGAGCCAATCGGAGAGTAGCACTAGGAACATGGCAACAAAAAGGTACATGAAGGGATAGAGAAAAACTAAATAACGCAAATGAAGCAAGTCTGTTGAAACAATAATTAAAAATAGGGGCAGGGTAAAGGAGAGGAAAATATAAATGTAGGGAAAGATGTTTTTATTTTTAATTACATACCAGACAATTCCAACAAGGGCCAGAAGGATGAGCCAAGTGAACAGGCGATAGAAAAATAAAAGAAAATTTCCGGCGATTAAATCGTTTTGGGCATTATAATCTTCTATAAAAAATCGCGCTAAAAACAGTTGATAGGCTTTCATGCCGGCTAGGGGAACAAAAATTGCGAGGCAAGAAAAGATAACCCAGAAAAAGTTATCAATAAATTGTAAAAACTTTGTTTTTTGGTTTTTGCGCATCTTTTGATTTGGTGTTACTGGTGCGTAAAAAAAGATGATGTAGGCAATGAGATATATTCCTAAAAGCAGAAAACCAAATTCATGGCTTAGGATTGCGCCTAAGGTTAAAAGAGCTGTAGCCGTGATTCTCCATTTCGAAAATTTTTCTAAACATAACCAAAAGGCCAAGAGAGCAGCAAAGAAAAAGAATTGAAATTGAATATACATGCGGGCTTGACGTCCCCAGGCAATTTCCCAATATGAAAGCGCAGTAAATAGGGTGGTAATGATAGCTAGTTTTTTGTTAGCAGTTATTTTATTAACAAAGAAATAAATTAGGGTAATAAACAGAGTCCCAAACAGGGCGGTTGAGAATCTGGCTACAAAAGGAGTTAGACCGAATAGTTTAATAAAGCCCGCGATTATATAGGTATTTAGAATAGAGCGTAAATAATAAAAGCCTGAATCTAAAATAGGGAAGCCTTTTTCAAGAACTGCGGAAACAGCGTTAAGAGAAAAGCCTTCATCGATCCAATATGATTGCTGGCCCAGATGATAAAACCTCAAGAACAAGCCCCAGAAGATGGCGAACAATAAGAGCGCAATGACTATCTTCTTTTCTTTTATAACTGTGGTTTTGAGTTTGTTTATTATTTCCATATGTACATATTATAGTGAGTTGCTTAATAATGGGCAAATTTTTGACTAGCAGGTAATCGATTGCATCAAATTCGGAAGCAGCAAAGTTTTGTTAGAAAAACAATTAAACTGTGCATAAGTAAAGTACTTAATTTAAATGAAAAGGTGATATAATGAGGGGGTTAGAAATTAAAATAAAATATTAATTTTTTAGTATGCCAAAAAGTTTCAATTACAAAACCCTGTTACCGAAAGTAATTTTTGTTACTTTAATTATTTTTGTGTTTACCTTTTCTGTGGCCTTAGCTGAATTTGCACGTCAAACTGGTGGTACGGGTTGGGGTTATGGTTATGGTTATGGTTATGGTCTTGGGTATGGTTGGGATGAAGGAGCAGATGCGGGGCGAAGAATTGGTGGCGAAGAAGCTTTGTCCAGTTATGGTTATGGCTATGGCCGAGGTTATATTCCTGAAAATTCATCCTATGATGAAGAAACCGATGCCTACACTGTTGATGTAGACGATCTTAGTTCTTTGGTTATATCCGGTGTTATATCAATCCAGGGTGATAGCCCAGAAGAAGCGACAAGTGTTATTTTTAATAACAAAGTTATGATTGAATATACAGATGCTAATGAAAATACAATTCAGATTCGGATCCCGGAGGGTACGGTTATCACAAATAGTGAAGATGGAGAAACATTTGATTCCACTGCTTTAATTAGTGGCGATGTGTTTGCAGACATCGTAGCTGGAAATATCGGTGAAAATGCTGATGTTCAAGGCGCAATAGAATTTGGTTATTCCGGTGCTAATGTATATTTCTCAAGACCAGTAGAAATTATTATTCCAGTTGATGAGTCTCTTATAGGTTCAATGTTGAGTATAGTTAGAAGTCCTGATGATGGTGAAACCTGGACTACTGATGGTTTAACAAATTCAGACGAAGATACTTGTTCTGATGTAGATGGGGAATGGGTTGGTAGTAATCCAGTAACTGAAACAATGGTTGATGAAGATGGTAATGTTACTATTTATACTTGCCGCGCATCATATTTTGCTTCTTATAGTGAATCAGAAGGTGAAAACCTGTCTTCTTCTGGTAGCGCTGGTTTCGGTGTGTTTGAAGCAGAAAAAACGATAACTCAGCCCACAACACCAGCAACAATAGAAGACCCTGCTGTCTTACGAACAATATTGGATAGTAAACCTGTAGCAGAATTTAAACCTCAACGCGCTGCTATAACAGATTTGGTAAAAGAACAAGATGCAATCAAATCTTTTGTTCAGTTAACCAAGAAGTTGCCTGTTGGCGATAATTGGACGGTTATTCATTATGTTGCTTATGGCACAAGTGAATCTACAAAATTATCTCAAAGAGAACGACAAGGTTTGATCACTAACTACTTTGAGGTTTACGGGCATTTACCAGTTAGCGCTGAGGATTGGAAGACTATCGCTGAAATTACAGTCGGGCTTAAGCCAACTCAGGTGTTAACTGCGGCTGAACAAAAATCAGTTAGTGATTTTATAAAAACATATAAGCGTGTGCCAGATTTGAACGATGCGGCAGACCAATCAGCGATTAATTTTATCACTTATCGTATATTACAAGTTAAGAGAGATTTGACTGTTGAAAAAGAAGCTCTAGGTATCTTCACTAAGATTTATCGATTGCTGCCAAGTACTGGTCGTTATTGGGCAATACTTCGAGCGATTGCATATAGTGGAGTTAAGTAAAAACTTATTAATAGCGTAGTCTGAAAGGGCTGCGCTATTTTTTATTTTAAAGTGTCTTATATTGATGTTATTAACTTCAAAATAAATGCCTGTGAATAAAATGATTTATATTTAAAGGATAAACGCATGCTTTTGTTTAAATTAAGAATAAAAACGGGCTATGTTTAAAAAAAAGTGTTGTGCATAAGTTGACGCTTTTTAAAAGATAGAAAAAATGGTATAATATAGTTGTTAGAAATTAAAATAAAATATTAAATTTTTTGTATGCGAAAACTTCTCCGCAACAAAGCTCTTGTATCAAAAGTTCTTTTTGTTGCATTAATTATTTTTGTGTTTACCTTTTCGGTGGCTTTAGCTGAATTTTCTCGACAAACTGGTGAGGATGTTGGTTGGGGATATGGCTACGGTTACGGTTATGGTATTGGTTATGGTTGGGATGGCGGAACCGAGGCTGGGCGTAGAATTGGTGGGGAAGAAGATCTTTCCAGTTATGGTTATGGCTATGGTTATGGTTATGTGCCAGAAAATTCTTCTTATGACGAAGATGCCGGAGCGTATCTTGTAGATGTAGACGACATGAGTTCCTTGATTCTAACAGGTGTTATGAGGATTGAAGGCGAGAGTCAAGCAGAAACAACGGCAGTAACTTTTAATGATAATGTTCAAATCGCAGATGGAGATATTCAGATTTATATTCCAAGTGGAACAATTATGACCAGTAGTGAAGATGGTGGCACCTTTGATCCAGCAGATTTAACAAGCGGAGATGTTATTGATGCAATCGTAGCTACAACCATTGCAAGCAATGCTGATGTACAAGGTGGAGTCGAGTTCGGTATTCCAGGCGCAAGTGTTCATTTTTCACAACCAATAAGAGTTGTTATACCAATTGCTGATACAGCACTCGAAGGAACAGATTTAAGCCTCAGCAGAAGCCCTGATGATGGTGAGACTTGGACCACCGACGGTTTAACCGCTGCTATTACAGATACTTGCGGGCTTAATGAAGCTGATGTTTGGGTCGGCAGTGATCCAGTAACAGAAGCAACTGTAACGGATGGAGTTATCACTATTTATACTTGTAGCGCATCATATTTTGCAACTTATAACGAAACTGCAACAATTGTTTCTTCTGGCGGCGGCGGTGTAATTATTACTGCTCAAGCTTGTACAGCTGTTACTTATGGCGATTGGGCTGCTTGCACTGATAGTTACAAATTCAGACAAATTATTAGCCGCACTCCAGCAAATTGTGCTCTAACTTCTGAACAACAAGTGGCAGCAACGGAATATTGTGGAACAACTCCTCTACCAGGAGCTACTCTAGGGGCTGATGCTGTAAAAGCAGTCATGGCTAATGAAAGATCATTAGTCAAAAAGGTAAATTCAGGATTAGTAAAACGTCTATTGGGTCGTATCTTATTACAAGTAGAAGAAAAAGGACAGGCTTGGTACCTTGAACCTGTAAGTCAGAAGAAATTCTTCATGGGGCGCGCAGCCGATGCTTATACTATGATGCGTCGATTCGGGCTTGGCATTAGCGAAACCAATTTCTCTAAGTTTGAAAAATCAGGTGTTCCATCTCGATTTGCCGGTCGTATCTTCTTACGAGTTCAGAAAAATGGTGAAGCATACTATGTCAATCCAGTGAATATGAAGATGTATTACTTGGGCCGCGCAGAAGATGCTTTGAAGATTATGCGTGAATTGGCTCTAGGTATTACTAATGCTAATATTAGACAAATTGCTGTAGGTGAATAAAATATTCTATCGAAGAACGCTCGCAAGAGCGTTCTTTTTTTAGCATTGACGAATCTGTTTTTTGGTGTTAAAGTAATAAGTCCTTAGAACAGTGCAAAACCTGATTCCGCGGGAGGCGGGAGGGAGCAAGAAATGCGTCCGATACCTTTGCCCGATCGCTTGGACTTAAAACTCCAAGAGATCAACACGAAGCTGCGAGGCTTCGGTGTGCCGTTCGATCTGACTCGTTTGGGGAACTTCCGTAAGGGCGATTGGCAGATTGACGACGTCATTTCTGTCTTTGCTCATCGGCAGTTCAAGATCGCTGTCTGTTTCGTGCTTCTGGCTCCGTGGACCGGGGAGCGTACTGAGTATTGGTGCCAGTTCAATAGCACCTACTCGAGTGAAGCTTTGTCCGGCCACATCGTGATTCCGGTGGTGAATGGAACGCACTTTCTGATGATTAAGTCGTACGGGACTTTCATTGGAGCAGCGCCGCTCCTTTTCCCACACGGTTTCGTCCCGAAGTCGAAAGAGGATCTGCCGGCCGTGGCAGTGGCGCAGAGTTTGATCGAGCGCAAGATCCTGGATTGCCTTACAGCTGTCCAGGGTGAAGTTCAAGGTCAAGCTCAGCTGCTGCAGGGAGAACGCGGTACCTTGCGCTTGGCCGAAGACCAGAGCACCAGTGGCAATTGGGTCACAGTCTCGGTCGTCCAGGTGAAACTGGATATGGCCAAGTTCGAAGAACGGGAAAAGAAGTTCCGCGCGTTCAAGTTGGTCGCCATCAGCGATTTTCTCCAGCGAGTTGTCGCAGGTGAGATCGCTGATATGCACTCGCTTTCCGCATACGTGATGTACACGGCGGTTAGCAAAGGCTAGCGGGAGGCTAGTCTGGACAATTCTGTTTTCTGGCTATTTAGACGGGAGGTCTGATAGCGAGAAGGCAAGGTTGCTATGTCCGTGCTCCGAGAATTGCTGAAGGCACTCGTTGCGGGTGCCAACGCTGGTTGGAAGCTCCGTGTCAACGGAGTGGATGTTCCGGCGAACGAAGTCGAGCTCGAGAACCTCAAGTTCGGGATGATCCGCTGGGGATCCTTTGGGAGCTACGACTCCTGGGGCTTCGAGGAAGTGGGCGGTGGCGGTGCGGTCCTCGTGCCGTACTTCGTGCACCCCACTCGCGGCCTCATGGTCGGCCTGGTGCAGCAGCCCCGGCCCTTCATGTCCGAGAAGCCGGTCTGGAATCTGCCGCGCGGCTTCATGAACCCTGGCCAGACGCACTTCACGTCGGCCACGGGCGAGGCCCTCGAGGAGATCGGCTCCGCCGACGGCAACCGCATCTTCCTGCTGAACGGTGACCCGGCCAACCCCAACTCGACCTTCTTCGTCACGCGCGGCAACAACGCCGACGGAAGCCCCAAGGGCATCCGCTTCTACGGCGTAGGCTTCCTGCCCGACGAGCTCGAGCCCGATGGCAACGGCTTCAAGTTCAGGCCCGGCGTGGTCGTCCCGGCCACCAAGGACGCCGAGAAGATCATGGGCTGCCGGTTCGTCGACTGGATGGAAGCCATGCAGCTCGGCTGCATGATGACCATCTCGGGCGTCGGTCGTCTCGTCGCGCACAAGTACACGGATCTCTGATCCACAACCCCCACTCGATGCAAGGTCGAGTGGGGGGATTTTTTATTACGAATAGCTTCATAATGTTGAAGGTTACGAATCATTACTTATCAATGAAAAGCAGTACCTAATTACAATGTGTTATTTGTAACTATGTGTGGACAAAAAAAGAGGGTATGATAAGCTTATGTTTCTGGCAGGGAAACAAGCCTGAAGAGGTTTTAATGAAAGAGGCAAGTGTGTCTTTGGGGGTACGTCCACTGGCAGCGGAACTAGACGATCCTCGTCGTCCCGAACTACAGAAGGTAGATTGGACAGCTGAAATAACTGGCGTTGCTGGTAAGCCAGTTGTCACCTTGACCCACCCCAAGAGAGGGCGGGTTGTTCAATCGGTTGTTCGTGCTCTCATGGGAGATGGCCGAATTGGGATTTGGGATCAGCCAGTCTTCTACGAAAATCCTGGAGCCATCTTCGCGCCGTTCCGCTACAAGCGAAGCGGTAAAGCAGAGAAAGCGGATCGAGTCACGCTCTATATGATCATGATTCAACGTCCTGTCGTGAAGTCCTGTCTGAACCTGCCGGAAACAGCTAACATAGGTGAAGAAGATTCGGGCGTTATGTCGGTAGAATTCCCACGGGGAATTAGTGATGATCTGAAGAAATCGGGCTTTGAGTTCTTACTTTCCCAAACACACCGAATGGAAAGAATGTCGCTTCTGGGTGACCAAGGCATGTTCGATGCTGCTGGTGGTATGGATGAGTTTGCGGAGGAAGTTCCAACGCTCACAGTGCTTCCTGGAGCCGCACCGATTTTGGTCGGGGGTTGCAATGCGAACACTACGTACTTTGGGACAACTCAGGGCGGGTTCGTGATCCCCATTTCGCCACGTCAGAACTTAGGGCTGGATCAAGCTGGAGGCAGCGCCGTACAGAGGGAATTCATAAGTGGGTTGGTACCGCTCCAGTTTCCTGAAGAGACGGATCGCTTGCTGGAAGAGACAGCTCGGATCATGTCGACGGGTGTTTGGTCGAAACAAACCCCAGTTCTTATCGACGATTTCACCATAGCCATGCTGACCCACATCGGTCGACTCCTTCGTCAGGGACGGCTGCCCATTACGGGTTAGCTTATAACCCCACTTGATACAAGCATCAGGTGGGGGAATTTTATATTTGCGAATAGCTTCATAATGTTGAAGGTTACGAATTACTTTTTGGACTCAATAATAATTCGAAACATCAAGATAAAATGTGTTATTCGTAACTATAATATGGTATAATTTTAGTGAAAATAACCTTCCGCGATTCACCTCGTATGCGAGGTGAATCGCGGAACAATAATAATATATTATGATTGGACGTATCATCCTAGGTTTAGTTTTCTGTGTGGTTGGTTACTTCTTTGTCTGGAAGCCACTAACCTTTCAAGATCTTATCGGACCGATTCCTTTTGCTGAAAAATGGTTTGGCAATAGTGTTTCTTTTTATAAATTCGTGGGTGTTTTGATTATTATGGTTGGTTTTTTAGCCATAACTAACCTTCATGGACGTGTTCTTGGTTGGTTGGTTGGTTTTATAGCAAGATAATGTTGGGTCAAAACAAAAAAATAGGTAAATGGGGTGAACAATTAGCCAAAGATTTTTTAATAAAGAAAGGTTATCAGGTTGTTGCAGATAATTGGACCAGGAAAATAGGGGAGATTGATATTGTTGCTATTAAAGATAAAGATATAGTCTTTGTGGAGGTTAAAACGCGTTCGACTCCATTCTGCGGCTGGGGCGAAGAAGCGGTTAATTATACCAAGAAGAAAAAAATAAGCTTACTGATCGATCGTTATCTTATGGAGGAAGAGAAGTATCAGAATTATTTTCCACATTTCGATATAATAGTAGTTGAACTTATTTCTCTTACGCCTAAATTTATTCATTATGAAAATGTATTATTAACTTAATTTTATGGAAACTCCAAATAAAAAAGAGCTGCCGCACGACCCTCATGATGCAGATAATAACAAAATTCTTGCCGTGATTAGTTATTTAGGCTTTTTGTGTTTTGTTCCTTTGTTTTTAAAAAAATCTAGTCCCTTTGTTCAGTTCCATGCTAAACAAGGTTTAGTTTTATTTATTGCTGAGATTATTATTTCTTTTATCAATATAATCCCATTTTTAGGACAATTAGTTTGGTTTCTGGCTATTGTCGTGTTTTGTATAGTTTCAATTAAGGGCATGATCAAGGCGTGGGATGGAGTTTATTGGAAAATACCGGTGTTATCGGACTATGCTAAAAAAATTAATTTAGATTAAATATGAAGAGAACGAAAATCGTTTGTACTATCGGTCCGGCTTCAGATAAACCCGAGATACTCAAAAAGTTGATCAATGCTGGCATGAATGTGGCACGTCTTAATTTTTCGCATAATGTTTTAGCTTATCATGCCGGGGTTATCAGAAAGATTAGACAACTAGCTGAGGAGTGTAATCAACCAATTGCGATTGTTCAGGATTTGCAGGGGCCACGTATTCGTTTGGGTGAATTGCCAGTCGAAGGTATTGAGTTGAAAAAAGGTGCTGATGTAATTTTGACGACAGGGAAAAAGAATTCAAAAAAAATTAGTGTCACCTACAAAAACATGCATTTGGACGTTAAACCAAAGCAGAGAGTTCTAATTGCTGACGGAACGATAGAATTGCTTGTTGAAAAAGTAAAAGCACAAGATATTATTTGTCGTGTCATTGTTGAAGGCACAATTTTTTCGCATAAAGGAATTAATTTACCAGATACTAATGTACGCATCCAATTGTTCTCTGAAAAAGACAAGAAGGATTTAGTGTTTGGCGTTAAGCAGAATGTTGATTATGTTGCTTTGTCTTTTGTCCGCACAGCTCAAGATGTTTTAGCTTTAAAGAAAATGATCAAAGCAGCTTCTCTCAAACTAAACAAACCGAAACTTGATATTAAAGTTATCGTTAAAATAGAAAAACCAGAGGCCATTAAAAATTTTGACGCTATTTTAGCTGTAACTGATGCTGTTATGATCGCTCGTGGTGATTTAGGAATTGAAATGTCAGCTGAAGATGTGCCGGTGATTCAAAAAATGATCATCAACAAATGCTTGCATGCGTCAAAACCTGTAATAGTTGCTACGCAAATGCTAGATTCAATGATTAATAATCCACGACCAACCAGAGCCGAGGCCAGTGACGTAGCCAATGCAGTTATTGATCATACTGACGCAGTCATGCTCTCTGGTGAAACCGCCAGTGGTAAATATCCAGTCGAGGCAGTCGAAACGATGAGCCGTATTATTAAAAAAACTGAAAGTTCTGTTTATGATAATGTCGTTTTAAAGGAAATTGCTCGTTATGCCACAGCCACTGATGATGTTATGGCGAATGTGGTTAAAAAGATTTCCACGAAAGTTAGCCCGCGTGCGATAATCGTCGCGACGCGATCTGGTTATTCCGCGCGCATAGTTAGCCGTTATCGTCCAGAAGTTTCGATGTGGGTTGTTTCTGAAAATCATAAAACAGCTCAACAATTAAATTTATGTTGGGGAATAACTTCCTTTGTTTTGCCACGGGCGAAAAACTATGAGGATTTGCTGGGGCAAGCTATTCAATATCTTAAGAAAAACAAAAAAATTAAGACTGGTGACAAATTGGTGGTCATTGCAGGACTTTTAGAGTTAAATAAAGTCGAAATACGCGTTGCTTGATATGAAGTTAGTTTTTTGGGAAGCCATTGCTGCGACTGTCGGGACCATGGTTGGTGCCGGAGTTTTGGGTTTGCCTTATGTTGTAAGTAAAGTTGGTCTGACTATTGGTTTAGCCATGTTGTTGCTTTTGGGCGCAGCAGCCTTAATCCTCAATCTTATGTTTACCGAGGTTGTTCTGCGTACGACAGCCTCACATCAAATTGCTGGTTATTCAAAAAAGTATTTAGGCTTAATTCCATATCGGTTTGAAACTTTGGCTGTTATTATTGGAACTTATGGCGGGTTAACAACCTACCTAATTGGCGAAGGAAAAGTTCTAGCTACTTTACTTGGTGGTAATGAATTAATGTATAGCTTACTTTTTTTTGTTGTTATAAGTTTTTTGCTTCTTTTTGGGATAAAGATGATAAAATTTTTTAGTCTTGTTATCGTTGGATGTTTTCTGATAGTTATTGCGGCTATTGTTCTGTTAGGTGGATCATCACTTGACCTTGCCAATCTAACTTATTCAGATACATCTAACCTTTTTACTCCTTATGGAGTTATTTTGTTTGCTTATGGTGGTGCTGCAGCTGTTGTTACAGTACGGCAAATTTTACGTCGTAATGAAAAAAAGATATTGCCGGCGATTTTGATTGGTACACTCGTCCCTATTGTTATATATGTAATTTTTACTTTAGTTGTAGTCGGTGTCACGGGCAAGGCAACTACGGAAATTGCTACGCTTGGATTGGGACAAGCCTTGGGACCTTGGATGCTACTCTTTGGTAATTTATTTGCTTTTTTTGCTATGGGTTCAGTTTTTTTAAACGGTGGTTTAATTTTGCGCGAATTCTATCAGTATGATTTCAAGTTACATAGAGTATGGGCGTGGTTGTTGGTAGTTAGTGTCCCCTTGGTGCTATTTTTATTTGTGGCTCATGACTTTGTTAAGACCATGAGCATTGCTGGGAGCTTTGCGGTTGGTATTACTGGCATTACAATTGTCTCGTTGTTTTGGAAAGCCAAGAAAAAAGGTGATCGTCAGCCCGAATTTTCATTGCCACGTTTCCGAATTGTTGGAAGTGTAATAATCCTCACTTTTCTCCTCGGCATGATATATACTTTAGTTGCACTGATACGTTAAAAAGCCTTTTACGTCTGCGGACGCTAGGCTTGATTTTTCTCTAAATTTATGGTATATTCTCTAAGCTAATATGAAGCCAGAGAACAAACAATATCGGCTCTTAGAGATGATTCCAGGTGCTCTTATCTGGACAACTTTATTGTTGTCTATTGTTTTATCTTTTTGGCGACCTCTCTGGGTAATTTTCTTTATCATTGCTTTTGATCTTTTTTGGCTCTTCCGTATTGCGCACTTCATCTTTTTTGTAAGTTTATCATTTTTTAAGTATAAAAAAGTTGTTCAAATTAATTGGTTTGAAAAAGTTAAAGAAATTAAAAACTGGGAACGTCTTTTTCACGTGATCTATTTGCCTACAGCCGGGGAACCCTTGGGCGTCTTGCGAGACACTTTCCAGAGTTTGTTAAATAGCGAATATCCAGCGCAAAAAATGATTATTGTTTTGGGTGGTGAAGGCAGAATGGAAAATGATTTTTTACCTAAAGCTGAAGCGATAAGAAAAGAATTCGCATCAAAGTTTTTTCTTATTTTTACAACTTTGCATCCAGATGGTTTACTAGATGAAATGAAAGGCAAGGGCGCTAATGCCAATTGGATGGGGCATGAATCAAAAAAGAAGATTGATGAATTAAATATTCCGTATGAGGATTTGATTGTGTCATATTTTGATAGTGATACCTGTGTTCATCCACAATATTTTTCGTATTTGACGTACAAATATTTAACGCACCCAACACCGATGCGAGTTTCGTATCAACCAGCTGTTTTGTATAACAATAATATCTGGGATGCGCCGGCCGCCATGCGTGTAACAGCTTTTGGTACTATTTTTTGGCTATTAACAGAATTAATGCGTCCAGAACGCATGTATACTTTTTCTTCTCACAGTATGAGTTATAGAGCGCTGGTGGATGTTGATTTTTGGCAAAAAGATATTGTGACTGATGATTCCCGCATATTTTTACAATGTTTTTTTAAGTATCATGGAAAATATGCAGTAGAACCAATGTATATTCCAGTTTCCATGGATACGGTTATGGATAAGAGTTATTGGCGCAGTTTTCGTAATTTATATAAGCAACAAAGACGTTGGGCTTGGGGAGTGGAGCATTTCCCGTACATGATGTGGAATTTTAAAAAAGATAAATTAATCCCTTGGTATAAAAAATTAAAATACACTTGGAATTTAGTTGAGGGTATGTATTCATGGGCAACAGCACCAATTCTTATTTTCATCCTAGGTCGTTTACCACTTTGGGTTGCTGGACGTGGTGCAGAATCAACTTCAGTTATTGTTCAAAATGCTCCCTTTGTTTTAGAATGGTTAATGAGTGTATCGATGCTTGGTATTACGGTTTCAGCTATTATTAGTGTCTTGCTTTTGCCAGCACGACCTAAAGGCCACTCGAAATGGAAGTATCCTGTGATGTTGTTGCAATGGATTTTGTTGCCTGTGACTTTAATACTTTTTGGATCTATCCCCGCAATAGAAGCTCAAACACGTTTGATGTTAGGAAAAAAATTCCATTTAGGTTTCTTTGTCACACCAAAATCACGTTAATATGAGTAAAGTTTCAATCAATCTCGTTACTTGGAACGGAGCCAAATACATAGACAATTGTTTGCGCTCTGTTTTTGCTCAAACATTTAAAGATTATTCCATTTTGATTATTGATAATGGCTCTTCTGATGAAACGTTGGCTATTATTAGAGAGCAATATCCGCAACTCAAGGTTATTGAGCACAAAAAAAATATTGGTTTTGCTAAGGCTCACAACCAAGCGATTCATTGGAGTAAGTCTGATTATGTTTTGCTTTTAAATCAGGATGTTGTTTTAGCACCTGGATATTTAAATGACTTGGTTAGTTTTTTAGATAATAATTCGATGGCTGGTTCTGTCGCAGGAAAGATTCTACGTCTTCAAGATGATGAGAAAACAAATTATATTGATTCTGTTGGTTTGCGTATTTATAAAAATTATCGAGTCGTGGATATGGGGGCGGGGGAAGTTGATGAAGGGCAATATGACGCTATTACGGAAATTTTTGGTGTTTCTGGCGCCTTACCAGTTTATCGACGTAAGGCGTTGGAGGAAGTTATGTATCAACAAGAATACTTAGATGAATCATTTTTTAGTTATAAGGAAGATGTTGATTTAGCGCACCGATTAATCACTGCCGGTTGGCAATCGTGGCGCGTCCCAACTGCTGTGGCATATCATGATCGAACCGTTAGTTCTCCTTATGAGAAAATGACAGCTATGAAGGTAGCACAAAACCGTAGCAAAAAATCAAAATTTGCTAAGTTCTATTCTTATCGTAACCATTTATATTTTTTGAAAAAAAATTTACCTCGTTTGACCTTGCCAGTATTCTTTTATGAGCTGGTGAAAGCTGTCTATGTCTTGTTTCTTGAGCCCCGCAATTTAAGAGCTTGGAAAGACTATTTACACGTGCGGAAAGAATTAAAAGCCAAAAGAGAGTTGATTCAAAAACGACGCAAAATTTCTGAAGAAAAATTAAGTTCTTGGCTTAGCTAATATGGAGATTTCAATTGTTATTCTGAATTATAAAATGAAGGGCCTGGTCAAAAATTGTTTGCAGGCCATTTTTGAATCGCAAATTTCTGTCCCGTACGAAATCATTGTGGTAGATAATGATTCACATGATGGAGTAGAGCTATTAATCAAAGGAAAATTTCCAACTGTTCGTTTTATTCAGACTGGGCAAAACTTGGGCATGGGTGGGGGCAATAATGCGGGGATTAAGGCTGCTGTTGGTAAATTTGTTTTGATTATGAACCCAGACATTTTCGTCTATCCACATTCTATTCAACAAATGTATGACTATATTAAAGTTAGGTCTGATGTTGGCTTGGTAGCACCGCGTTTATTAAATCCAGATAAAAGCCTACAATATTCTTGCTATCGTTGGTATAAATATTTAACTCCATTATATCGTCGTACAGTTTTGGGAAAGCTAAAATTCGCGCAGAAAGAAGTTGATCGGTTTTTAATGACTGATTGGGATCACGCGACCACGAGAGAAGTAGACTGGATCCAAGGTTCTTGTTGGTTGTTACCGAAAAAGGTTTTGGACGAGATTGGTTTATTTGATGAAAATTTTTTCATGTATTTTGAAGATACAGATTTGTGTCGTCGAATTCATAATGCAAAATATAAAATAATGTATTTGGCTTCGAGTGAAGTTTTGCATCTACATCGTCGTCAATCGGCTGATAGTCAGTTTTGGGGGATAGTGTTAAACAAATTAACGCGAATTCATATTATTAGTTGGATTAGATATTTGTGGAAGTGGAGAGAGAAGGATTAGAAAATAAACTTGATAAATCGTATTTCTCCCGCGACACCTTTCCGGAAAAGGTGTCGCGGGACTTTTTATTTGCTCACAATATTGTTATAATCTAAATATCATTATGCATAGTCACAAGCAAAACTTCATTTTTAAACCACCAAAAAGAAAGCTGCATGAGCATCTTGGTTTTTTAGGTAATATTTTGGTTGTCAGCCTGCGCTTATTGCCATACGTGTTGGTAATTATTTTGTGTTTGGCTGTGTTGGCTTTAGTTGTGATCGCAGCAGGCGTGGTGCCACACTATGCTTCCTTAAAAAATGTTTATGTCGAAGCACAGCTAGGGCAACAGCACATGTTAACTGCAGAAGCGCAGGTGCGTGAATATGAGTTCTCCCAGGCGGAGACAGAACTACAACTAGCCAAAGAAAGTTTTATCGAAGCGCAAAAAAGTTTAGCTGTGGTTGATAATTCATTCCTCATGAAGAGTAGTTATTTCCGTAATCAATATGATGTGGCTAATGATGTTTTGTTTATTGGTGAAGAATTAGCCAATTCAGTCAATGGGTTATGCGTGATTGGAGCTCGAGCCATGGATGCAGTTTCTGATAAGAACATGAGCTTCGAGAAGATTGATGCCGAGACGAAGGGTGAATTGTTGGCGGTTTTAATATCTTCCATGAACGAGTTAAAAGATGTTCGGCGTAATATCGGTATAGTGGGCGAGAAGCTGCGAGAGATTAATACCAAACAACCACTTTTTATTTTTGATAAAGTCGTTGATCCATTACAAGCCAAAATTCCACAAATCGAAAAAGCTTTTGATGCTTCACTTTCGTTTTTGCGCGCTTTGCCTTGGCTCACAGGCTATCCTGAAGAAAAAACTTATTTATTTATTCTTGAGAACAATCGAGAAATGCGTCCGGCTGGTGGTTTCATCGGAACCTACGGAATTTTTCAAGTGGCCAATGCTGAAATAAAAAATTTTTACACAGATAATAGTTATAATCTCGACGTAAAAGTAAAAGACACGCAAAAGATTCCCGCACCAAAACCAATGGAAAAATATATGGCGCAACCAAATTGGTTTTTTCGTGATTCTAATTGGTGGCCAGATTGGCCAACATCAGCCGAAAAGATTGCTTGGTTTTATGCTCAAGAGGGCGGCACAGAAAAACTTGATGGCGTAATTGCTATTACTCCGACAGTTATTGAACAGTTGCTGGGATTTCTCGGTGAATTTGAAATTGGAGGTTTAAAGTTTAACCAACAAAATTTTTGGGAACAATTGCAATATCAAGTTGAGTTTGGCTATTATAAGCAGGGGATAGATGCAGCTGATCGTAAAGATATTATTGGTGACTTAAGTCGAGAAATGATTAAACGTCTTTATTCCTATCCAATTTCGCAGTGGCCTGATTTGATTGATACGATTTCCAAGTCTGTTAAAGAAAAACATATTTTAATTTATTTCTTTGATCCATTAGCGCAGTCAGTGTCAGTGGAAAATGGCTGGGCTGGGGAAGTCAAAACAAGTCCAGGAGATTATGTGATGCTTGTCGACGCAAATCTAGCTGCTCTTAAAACTGATTCAGTTATGGCGCGCACGATGATTTATAATTTGCACGAGAATAAAGATGGTGCCGTGCTAGCCGAAGCTCGCGTCAATTATCAAAACATGGGAACCTTTACGTGGAAAACAACGCGTTATCGTTCTTATACTCGTTTGTATGTACCGGATGGAAGTCATCTAATTTCTGTTGAGGCTGGTGGCAAGGTCTATAAACCAGAAGAGGTTGATACTGTTAACGAATTTGGTAAAACTTCGTTTGCAGTTTTCTTTGAAGTAGAACCGCAGACATCAAAAGAAGTAGTTTGGAAATATCAATTACCAAATTCTATCGTCGACCAAATTAAAAACGGTGAATATCAACTCTTAGTTCAAAAACAACCTGGCATCGAGAAAATGAATTTACAACTTAATCTAAATTTTTCAACTGAAGTTAAAGACGTGAGTGCAAGTAAACAAACAAACAAGCAAACAATTAAACAAACTTCAGTCTTGCGACAAGATGAGCAATATTCAGTGTGGTTTAATACGAAAAAATAACCCAGAACCACTCATTTAATTCGGGTTCTGGGCAAGTAAAAAAATACACGGCACTTCGTATCGAACGAGGTGCCGTGTTAGTTCTAGAACTTGTAGCGCTTGCGCTTGAGCGGCTCGCGCAGGTAGATGATGACGATTTGGCCGTCACCGTACTCACGCTCGCGCCAAGCATGCCAATACTTGGAGTCTCCACCGATCCTGGTTTCTTTGATGCGGTACCAGATCTTTCCGGGGTAGCGCGGGTGGGGCAGCATTTCCAGCTCGTAGTATCCGGCTTGCAGGGGCTCGGTCACATCTCCCTCTTGCAGCGGATACTTGGGAAAGCGATGTACGTTCCCCTTGACCAGCGCGTAGATGTGCTTGGTCTTCCGGAAGTAGAGCGTCAATCCGTTCAACGGATTAGCAGCCAGATTCTCCCAGTGGCTTGCGCCCATCCCAGTCATCGTACCAGCGAGAACATACCAAAGGAAGCCCCGAGCTGTTCCGTATGGCGACTCGATTTTCTCGAGTTGGTAACAGCCTGGCTGGAGATAAAAGTAGCTTGTTTCTGGATCGTTGTTTAAGGCAGGGTCGCGGGGACGATCGATAGTCAGCAACTTGATTCCAGTTTGTCGGACGAGAGCGAATATGAACCGTTTCTGTTCGATCATCGTCGTTACTCCTTACGTTGCCACGAGGGTGGGCGGTGGGGTCAACTTGATGCTGAGCGGCGTGTCCTGGGTGATGACCGGCGGCCAGTAGTTCTTGCAGGCGCCGATCTTGGTTCCCTTGATCACGTACCAGTTGATGGCGTGTCCCAGCGGGTTCTTGATCTCTTCCAGCTCGTAGTCGCCGACCGCAAGCTCCACCTTGGCGGTGTAGTATTCCGGCTTTCCGGCGAGGTTGCCTTGGTAGACCGTGAATCCAGCGATCTTGAGGCGGACGTAGGTGAACTTGGCCTCGGCCATCTTGTGGCCCTTTCAGGTTGTTACTCAAACGCAACTTGGAATATTATCAGAAAGCGTAATATTTGTCAATATTAATAATAAAATTAGTGAAAATCACGAAATTCCACCCTGGCAATTTTATCCATCTGTGATAAAATAATGACACGTAAAAGATATTTTTCTATGCAATTTGTCCCACTACACGTACATACTCACTACAGCCTGCTAGATGGTCTGGCCAAGGTTGATGATATAGTTCAAAAAGCCAAAACCGACGGCATGACCGCAGTGGCTATTACAGACCATGGCGTCATGTATGGAGTGATTGAGTTTTATAAAAAATGTCGCGCAGCTGGCATTAAACCGATCATTGGAGTGGAAGCTTATATCGTTAACGACAGAAAACGCAAAGAACGTTCTGAAGAAGAACGCTTCCACATGATTTTACTTGCTGAAAATAATGAGGGTTACAAAAATTTAATTAAACTAACTTCCATCGCCCATTTGGAAGGTTTTTATTATAAGCCCAGAATTGATTGGGAAGTTTTAAAAAAACACAGCGCTGGTTTAATTTGTTTAACTGCTTGCTTGCAGGGGGAAGTTCCTCGATCAATCCTCAAAGGTTTTTCCGACGAACAATTGAAGGCAGTCGTAGAAAAATATCAAAATGTTTTTGGTGTTAATAATTTCTTTTTAGAAGTTCAGCATAATCCCAATATTCCGGAACAGAAAATCATCAACAATAAAATGTTTGAAATTGGTAAGAACTGGAATATCCCCATCGTTTGCACTAATGACTCGCACTATTTAAATTCTGATGATGCTGAAGCGCATGATATTCTTCTTTGTTTACAAACAAAACGAACCAAGAGCGAAAAAAATCGTATGTGTATGCTCGGCGAGGATTTTTCTTTTATGACTCAGCAGCAAATGGCTGATAATTTTAGAGCCAATCCGGAAATTCTCGAGAATACTGTAAAGATTGCTGAGCGTTGCAATGTTGAGATCAGTTTAGGGAAAATTCATCTGCCGGTTTTTGAATTACCAGAGGGACAATCAGCTGACGAATATCTGCACAATATGTGTTTAGATAATATGCCAGTCCGTTTTGGTTTCGATGCTCGGCTGGGGAATTTTACTCCAGAGCAAAAAAAAGTTGTGGATCGTTTAGACTATGAACTTAGCATTATTAAAAAAACTGGTTTTGCTTCTTACTTTTTGATTGTTCAAGACTTTATTGTTTGGGCCAAAAATCATGGCGTTGTTGTTGGGCCTGGTCGTGGTTCTGCGGCAGGGAGCTTGGTTGCTTATTTAACACGCATCACCAATTTGGATCCTTTGAAATATGATTTGCTCTTTGAACGTTTTTTGAATCCAGAACGTATCTCCATGCCCGATGTGGATACTGATTTTGCCGATGAACATCGTGAAGAAGTGATTCGTTATGTTGAAAGTAAGTATGGTAAAGATCATGTAGCTCAAATTATTACTTTTGGAACAATGGCCGCGCGAGCGGCGGTGCGAGATGTTGGTCGAGTACTCGAATTGCCATATTCTTTTTGCGACAAAGTTTCTAAATTAATTCCCATGGACATGGATTTGTCCGAAGCTATTGCGAAAGTCGAAGAAGTCAAAGAACTCTATGAAAATAATGAAGATGCTAAACGACTTTTAGATTTTGCACTTAAACTCGAAGGCGTTTCGCGTCATGCTTCCACACATGCTTGTGGCGTCGTTATTACCCGCGATCCAGTAGACGAATATTGCCCGCGCCAATTTGCTCGCGATCAAGAAGAAACGATTGTCACTCAATATTCTTTGCATCCAGTAGAAGATATTGGAATTTTAAAAATGGACTTTTTGGGTTTAAAGAACTTGACGATTATTGAGCGCGCCTGCGAAATTGTTGAAAAAATGTTGGGCCAAAAAATTGATATCGACAATATTCCACTCGATGATAAAAAAGCTTATAAACTTTTTCAAGAGGGGAAGACAACAGGCGTTTTTCAATTCGAATCTAGCGGTATGAAACGCTATTTAAAGCAACTCAGACCAACAAACGTGGAAGATTTAATCGCTATGGTGGCTTTGTATCGTCCAGGTCCTATGGATTTGATCCCATCATATATTAGTCGTAAGCATGGGTTAGAAAGAGTTGAGTATATTCATCCTTTGCTTGAGAATTCGCTTAGAAAAACATATGGCATCGCAATTTACCAGGAACAGATCATGCAGATTACGCGCGATTTGGCCGGGTTCACTTTGGGCGAAGCAGACGTCTTACGTAAAGCCGTGGGTAAAAAGATTGTGGAACTTTTAGCAGAGCAAAAAGAAAAGTTTGTGGCCGGTTGTGTAAAAAATAATATTCCGAAAGAAGTCGGAAAACAAGTTTTTGCTTTTATTGAACCTTTTGCTGGTTATGGTTTTAATCGTAGCCACGCGGCTTGCTATGCATATATCGCATATCAGACCGCTTATCTCAAAGCTAATTTCCCAGCACAGTTTATGGCGGCCCTCATGACATCAGATCAACACAATATGGATCGTATCGCCATTGAGATTGATGAGTCCAAACAGATGGGCATCGAAATCCTCCCGCCGAGCATTAATGAAAGTTTTTCGACTTTTACAGCCGTCGCTGATTCGTTGAATACAGACAAGCCTCGTATACGTTTTGGATTGAATGCCATTCGTAACGTTGGTGAAAATGTTGTTAAAGCGATTGTTCATGAACGCAAGCAGGGCGGAGAATTTAAAAGTCTTGAAGATTTTTTAACACGTGTTTCCAGCAAAGATATTAGCAAAAAATCTTTGGAAGGCTTAATCAAATGTGGCGCCATGGATTTATTTGGTGAGCGTAATCAGTTGCTTGAGAATATGGATAAACTCTTACTTTTTTTACATGAGGCGGAAGCGTCACGCGATATAAAACAGGCAAACATTTTTAATTTCAATGGCGGCGAAAGCACTTATAATGCAAAGTTGATTTTGCGGGAAGTTGCGCCAGCCACCAAGGTTCAAGTTGCGGCCATGGAAAAAGAATTTTTGGGTTTATATGTATCGGCGCATCCATTTCGTGAATACGAAGGTAAACTGACAGGGTTGATAACACCGCTCATGGAGCTTAAGCGAATGGCCGGCTCTGGCGCTCAAGTGCGCGTGGCAGGTGCTGTCTCAACTATTAAAAAAATTATGACCAAGAAGGGCGACCCCATGTTGTTTGTCGGGTTGGAGGATGGGTTGGCCGCGGTCGAAGTTTTAGTTTTTCCCCGTTTATATAAAGAGGTTCACGAGAAGTTGGTTGATGGTGGCGTGATTATTGTTGATGGAAGTTTATCGGACAAAGATGAAGAACCAAAAATTTTGGCCAATAAAATTATTTTTGTGGATGAAGATCTAATTGATGTGGCGGCGCAGAAATTGCGAGGGACTAATACCAAAGTATTAAAAGTGCATAAACAGGTTATTATTGATTATCCTGTAGGTGCCAGTAAGGAATTGGCTAATAATATTAAAATGGTTTTCATGAAGTATGAAGGCAAGTACCAGGTTTTGTTAAAACTGCAAGAAAAATTGATTAAAACAGATTTTTTAATCAGTTGTGAAGAAGATGCTACCAAAGAAATAGAAGGTTTGCTTGGTTCCGGCTGTATGCACCCGTGCAAAGAGTTGATCTAGTTGGCTATTTGGCAGGAAATTGGTATAATATAAGCGTCAAATAATCAAGTAAACAATAAAAAGGACCATTGTCATCCTGAATTTATTTCAGGATCTGGTAACGTCATGGAGAAACGATTTTTGCAGATGCTGAAACAAGTTCAGCATGACACTAAAGAATCCCATATGTACATCAAAAAACACACCCAAGTCGCGGAAAGTTATAAAAAATTAGTTTTAGGTTTTGTTATTATTGCGGTTGTTCTTGTTGGTATTATCCTTTATTTTTCAGCCAGTAAGGCTGTTATTAAAATTACTCCTAAGGTAACAGCTATTCAAACAGATTTTGTGGCTGATGTGGTTACTGATGGCGGTGCTATTGATCAAGCTTTACAGGGAGTACTTTTTGAAAAAGAAGTTGAGGGTGCTTTAGAAGGAGATGCAACTGGCGCTCAGGTGTTAGCTGGTGGCACCATAGGTAAAGTTACCTTGATCAACAAAAGGACTGAACCTCAAACTTTAGTTAAAACTACACGTTTGCTGACTGCTGATGGAATTTTATTAAGACTTTCGGACAAAGTTGTTGTTCCAGCTAATGGAGAAATTGAAGTTAATGTTTATGCTGATGATCCCAATGCTTTCCAGGAATTAGCTCCAACCAAGTTTACAATCCCTGGTTTGTGGGAAGGTTTGCAGAGCTCGATCTATGGAGAAAGTAAGGTTGCAATCAAGAGCACTGGTGAATCAGTCAAAGTTGTTAAAGCAGTTGACATTGCTCGCACCAAAGATAAATTAACAGAAGAACTTTATAATAAAGCGATTGAAGATTTTAAGGCTCAATTGCCGGGGCAGAATAACACTGTTATGGTGGTGACCAAAAAGGTTGTTGATGAAAAAGTATCTGTGGAAGCAGAAACAGTTGTGGATAAATTTATTGTTAATTTAAAATTAAATGTGGTACTTGTCGCCTTAAATCAAGAGGCAATTATGAAAATGGCAGGTGAACGTTTAAAATCAGTTGTGCCACCAAATCAAGAATTATTAAATTTAAATGCTAATAATTTTTCGTATAAAGTTCAAAATTTTGATGAAGCCAAAAAAACAGTTAATGTAAAGGTTCATGTGGAAGGGGATTCAGTTATTGCTTCCAATCATGAAATTTTTAATAAAGAAAAACTTTCCGGTTTAAGTCCAAAGGGATTAGAGCTTTATTTGTCGAACTTTGATGAGATCGAAAAAGTTGAAGTTGAACTTTCTCCTTTCTGGGTCAAAAATATTCCAAAACTTCAGGATCATATCATAATTACAATTCTTAATACTGCTAAATAGGTAAATTTTTGAAGGATATATAAAAAGAGAGTGAAAGCTCTCTTTTTGGCTGTCAATTGACTAATTTTGTCAGCAAGCTATAATGAATTTAATCAGTAATGATTGAGCTATCTACCAAATAGCTACTCGCAAGAGTCCATTTTGGCTAAATTACTCGAGAACAATAGAACCAATTAAGTGTTCGTCCTTCGCTAAACCTGCCTGCCGGCAGGCAGGGCTACGGACGAGAACTTGGGTGGAACCGTCCTTCGCTGAAGCTACGGCCGGCGCGCCGTAACAGTTGAAGGGCCCCAGGACTAAATTATTTAGTCTTTTTTTATTAGTATGCATAAAATTATCAAATTTGATCCACGTAAGGATATTGTCATCGGAACTGGTTTTGGTGGCATGATTATAGGAGGTGGAGTTATTTGGTTATTGTTTTATTTAGGACTTTTTACTAATTATAATTACATTGCGTTCTGGTTGCTCCTCTTTGTTTTTGCCCCCACGATTGTGGCGTTGATCTTTGTATCAAGAGTTTTTGCACGAGGTGAAATGCATGTTGACGATAATTTACTGCGTATAAACTGGGGTGAGAAAAACAATTTTGTCTTTGACTTGGATCACGTTGCTGTTGAAAAGTGGAGAGCCACCTGGTTTTTCTCCGATGGCAATAGAAAGGTTTTAGTTTTTAAATTATCAGATAGCAAAAACACTTTTACGTTTTTTGTGGAAATCGGTTGGTCTAAGTATAAAAATTTACCGGAACGAGAAATTGAAGGAGTTTATATTCAGGTTAGAGATAAAACAATTTTTCAACTACATCCTAAATTTCAAATAGTATGAAAGTCTTAATCCAACGTGTAAAATCAGCTGGCGTTTCAGTCAAGGGCGAAGTCGTCGGAGAAATCGGACGAGGACTTTTGTTGTTTTTGGGGATTGAGAAAGCCGATACTGGCGCTGAAATCGAATTCCTGGTTAAAAAGATCGTCGAGCTGAGACTTTTTGAGAATCAAGAAAACAAGTTCGACTTATCTGTTAAAGATATTGGTGGAGAATTGCTCCTTATTTCTCAATTCACTTTATGCGGTTCTTGCGACAAAGGCCGTCGGCCAGACTTTTTTGATGCAGCTGAGCCTTTTCGAGCCAAAAAGATTTATGATGATTTTGTCAGTCGCTTAAGTCAAGAAGGAATTAAAGTCGCTACCGGTAAGTTTGGCGAGTACATGCAAGTCAAACTTGAGAATGATGGTCCTGTCACTTTCATGATTGAAAGACGTAGCACCCCGGTGGGGGAAAATAAATAAGCAAAAAAGTAAACTTGTCTGTATCACCGGACTTGATCCGGTGTCCAGTCAAGCTGTCATAATTTGTCTGGATGCCGGATTAAATCCGGCAAGACAGTTAGGAATTACTCTTTATAATAATTAGATAAATCGTAACTAAATAATATGAACAAACAAGAACTCGAAAAAATGCGTCACTCCTGCGAACATGTATTAACAATGGCTATGATGAGACTTTGGCCAGGGAGAATTAAGGCAGCCATGGGCCCAGCCACAGCCGAAGGATTTTATTTTGATTTTGATTCAGATCTTAGAATCTCAAGCGATAATTTTAAAAAGATTGAAGCGGAGATGGCTAAAATTATTGCTGAAGATTTGCCTATCATCAAAGACGAGATGACTATAGAAGAAGCACGTAAGTTTTTCAGCGGTAATACTTACAAAGACAATGAATATAAACAGGAATGGTTGGATTTGATTGAGGGCCGTGGAGAAAAGATCTCTGTTTATTGGATGGGCGAAAAAGGTAAGGACATGCCAGATACTTTTGTGGATATTTGTTCTGGTCCACATTTGGAATCAACCGGCAAAATCGGTGCTTTCAAATTGCAAAAAGTTGCCGGCGCTTATTGGCACGGCGATGAAAAAAATAAAATGTTGCAACGTATTTATGGTTTAGCATTTGAAACCCAAGCAGAAATTGATAATTATTTAGTTTTGTTAGCTGAAGCTGAAAAACGCGACCATAGAATCATTGGCCGAGATTTATTCTTGATTGAACCAAAAGTGGGTTTGGGTTTAGCTATGTGGAAACCAAAGGGGGCCTTACTCTGGAGAGTTTTGGAAGATTTTTGGTATAAGGCGCATTTAGAAAATGGTTATGACTTAGTTAGAAGTCCACATATCGGTTCTCGTACACTTTGGGAAACATCAGGACACTGGAATTTTTATAACGACAGCATGTACCCGGTTTTGGAGGTAAGCAAAACTTTAAAGGAAATGCAGGAAGGGGTTACAGTTGATCGTCCCAAGGAAGAATATTTATTGAAACCAATGAATTGTCCTTTCCACGTGGAAATTTATAAATCAGAAAAATGGTCTTATAAACAATTGCCTTGTCGTTGGGCAGAA
>Ga0247841_10003206_pt1 | contig 30868 bp, 35 predicted proteins | sample LaCruzMarch2015__2_FD_192410 | JGI IMG/M metagenome (GOLD analysis project Ga0247841, IMG submission 192410) | Freshwater microbial communities from meromictic Lake La Cruz, Castile-La Mancha, Spain - LaCruzMarch2015_18m | ecosystem: Environmental > Aquatic > Freshwater > Lake | place: Spain... | reverse complement strand
AATTGAAGGGGGCTATTCATCGAGAAATCATAAACCTTAATGAAGAACAAATTAAAATTATAAAGCTGTTTGGCCAAGAATGTGAAAAATACTATGGCTGAAGAGAGACGTGCGGGATGTGGGTTAATATATACGAACTTGCCTTATTTTTGATATGCGAGCCGCTTGCCTCCAGCTTTCCGTAGAGCCCTGCGCCCCCCATAAAAATATCTCTCGCGCATTGCAGATGGCAGGCGCGGCCTTAGCCGAAGGTGCAGAGATCCTGATCTTTCCTGAACTATTTCTGACCGGCTTTTGCTACGAGCCTTCCTTGCAGTCATCTGCGCTGGATCTTTCGCCCTATCCCTCACTTGATCCCTTCCGGTCCCTGGCTCGCGATCATAATTGCCTGATCGTTGGGTCGATTCGCAGTGGCCGGCAGAACCTGGGCTTTTGTCTCGACGGCAACAGCCTGGAGCTTCGCCCCAAGATCCACCCCTTCGCTGAGGAGAAGGAGCATTTTGACGGAGGTGACTACATCTCGCCCGTAGCCACGAAGTGGGGCCAAATGGGCCTGCAGGTCTGCTACGACCTGCGCTTTCCTGAGGTGGCGCGCACCCTGGCCCTGCTGGGCGCAGATTTTCTGGTTACCGTGGCCCAGTTTCCCGCGTCGCGGCAGGGGCAGTGGCGCGCGCTGGCCGTGGCCCGGGCCATCGAAAATCAGATGCCCCATCTGGCCTGCAACTGGGCAAACGGCGGGGGCTCATTGATCATCGATGCCCGCGGCCGGGTGTTGGCCGAGGCCGGCTCAGAGCAAGCTCTGCTATGGGCTGATATCGACCTGGCTGATCGGGATCTATTCCGTCGCGAGGTTTCCTGTTTTGCTGATCGCCGGCCAAGGATCTATGGAAGGTGGGAGGCTGAACGCTCTAACCCATAATTTCCTGGTCTCCAAGTTCCGGGGCTATTACATTGAATCCTCCCTGGATGCCCCACCCAGCCTCGCTTCTCGCGAGTGGGGCTTTCTCTTCTTCGACGATTCCGGCATGCGTCGGCACAAGTCCTTCTTCTCACGAGGAGAACTGGTCGATTATGTGCGCTCCATGGTGCCGCGCCATGTCTATCACTCTGCCGCTTACTACCAGCGGCCCGGCGCACCCACTATGAAAGAGAAGCTCTGGCAGGGCGCCGACCTCATCTTCGATCTGGATGCCGATCACCTGAGAAATGCGCCCAAGAGCTATAGCGAGATGCTGGAACTGGTAAAGAAGGAGACACAAAAGCTCCTGACGTTTCTTTTATCCGACTTCGGCCTTAGCGAGAGCAAAATGAGTGTGGTCTTTTCGGGAGGCAGGGGCTATCACATCCACGTTCGAGACCCGCGTGTTTTTAGTTTCGGCAGCGACGAGCGCCGGGAGATCGTGGACTATCTGGCGGGACGGGGCCTGGCCATGGATCGGTTCATACACATGGCACCCATGCAAGGCGATTGGGGAAAAGATAGGGCTTTTCGGCTGCGTGCGCCCTCCGCGGGAGCGGCAGGCTGGGGGGGCAGGATCAATCGATCCATCATCTCCTTTGTCGAAGATCTGCGCGGCTTGAGCGAAGCGGAGGCGATCGTGGTTCTATCGAAACATAAGGGCATTGGACCCAAAAAAGCCGCCAGCTTTTACAAAAGCCTGCAAGGGGAAAATGTCCTGGAGGAGATAGGCAGGGGAAATCTGGACCTCTTTCGGGGCAGTGCCGCTATCTGGAAGCTTCTTCTCGTGGAGTTCTTGGACAGCGAGGGCGTGAAGGTGGGCTTCAATTTAGATGAGGAGCGTGGCGAGACCGACGAGCCGGTGACTGCCGATGTGCGCCGGCTGATTCGCTGTCCCGGCAGCCTGCACGGCGGCTCGGGGCTACGCGTGACGTCCCTCACGCTGTGCGACCTGGAGGACTTCGATCCTCTGCAAGATGCCGTGGTCTTCGGAGAGGAGACCGTGCCTCTGCATATCTTAAAGCCCTTCAAAACACAGATGAAAGGTGTTAGCTATAATCTGGAAGAGGGGGCGACAGAGCTGCCCGCCTGCGTCGCGGTCTTTCTTATGGCGCGGGGTGTGGCGGAAGCCTGCACAAAGCATTAATCTATATATTATTTGATTCTCAGATAACAGGCCCGCAGAGGGGCATGAAGGTGGAAGAATTGGATCTGGCCAATGCGCTTCGAGAAGAGCGCAAATCCGCGGAGCTTCAGCATCTGGATAAGGACTTCTACCAGCAGGTGGGCGTCTATCTGGCCAGCCTGGGGCAGGAGCTCTCACAGGTAGGGGATCCCTTTTGCGTAGAGGCTCAGATTCTGCAAGACACCCTCAAGAGTGAAAAGAACAGCGTCAATAAGCTCATCGACCAGAGGGTGAAAAAGATCGTCCGCCGGGCGCTACGTAGTGCACGATCTGCTTCTCGGGAAGAGGTCCTCCCGGGCATGACCGAGGAGGAGGAAGAGATCTACCGGCAGATGCTCTCTGCCATTGCCTCTGGGCGCGAAGCCATCTTGGCCCATGTGGCTCACACCGAAAGGCCTTTAACGGGCAAGAAAGATATATCTCGGGAATACGAAATTGTGCGGTTGCTGGATAGTGTTCCTCTGTTCGTGGGAGTTGACGGGAGAAATTACCTTCTCGGGAAGGATGATGTGGCTGTGCTCCCGGCCGTTCACGCCAGAAATCTGCGCAACAAAAAATTAGCTTCTGAAGTGAAGATTGAGAGATGATGCGTTGTGAAGATGCCAAAAAAGCTTAACGCTTACTGTCCGTTCTGCAAAAAACATACCCCCCAAACGGTGGAGAGGGTGAGAAAAGGCCGTGCTTCCTCGATGACTCATATCGTGAGGCAGAAGGCGCGAGCCAATGGAATAGGAAATCAGGGCAAGTTCTCTAAAGTTCCGGGCGGCGACAAGCCCGTCAAGAGGCTGAACCTGCGCTACCGATGCAATACTTGCAAGAAGGCCCATAACCGTCCGGGCTTTAGGGCTGGCAAGTTCGATCTGGTGGAGGGATAAATTTGCCATCTAAGTTCGTCAAGGTAAAGTGCAACGACTGCGAGAACGAGCAGGTTATATTCGCTCATGCCTCTACGGTTGTCAAATGCCTGGTCTGCGGGCGCACGCTTGCAGAGCCCACGGGCGGCAAGGCTGAGATCAAGACTACCGTAGTAGAAGTCTTAGAGTGATTGATAATGCAACGTGAGGGCTGGCCAGAGCTCGGATCTCTAGTCGTCTGCACCGTGACTCAGGTAGTGGACTTCGGAGCTTTCGTCTCCATGGACGAGTATTCCGGTAAGCAGGGCCTGATTCACATCTCGGAGGTGGCCAGCGGATGGATCAAGTACATTCGCGACCACGTACGAGAGGGGCAGAAGATCGTCTGCAAGGTATTGAATGTAGACACGTCCCGGCACCACATCGATCTCTCCCTGAAAGACGTAAATGAGCATCAGCGTCGGGAGAAGATTCAGGAGTGGAAGGCGGACCAAAAAGCCTGGAAATGGCTGGAGATGGCTTACAAGGACCGGCCCGAGGACGTCAAGCGTGTCGCTGATATTCTGGTGGCAGCGTACGACAGCCTCTATTTGGCCATGGAGGAGGCGGCGATCAGCGGTGTGGAAGCACTGTCCGATGAGCGCCTGACGGAAGAAGACCTGAAGATGCTGGAGAGCCTCTCCAAGGATAACGTCAAGATACCCTCCGTTGATATCAGCGGCTATGTGGATATCACCTCCCCAGCTCCTGACGGCGTGGATGTCATCAGGAAGGCCCTCAAGCAGGCCAAGCGCATAAAAGACAAAGATGCTACGCTCTTCATCACATATATTGGAGCGCCGCGCTATCGCATTCATGTAACCGCGCCGGACTACAAGCATGCGGAGTCTGTTCTCAAGAAGTCTGCTCAGGCTGTGGTGAAATACATAGAACAGCACGGCGGAGAAGGCACTTTCCTTAGAGAGGCATGAGATCCAAAATCCTGAGGTGTACGGCATGCAGCCGCTACACCCTTATGGACATCTGCTCCGCCTGTGGGGGCCATACTACTATTACTAAGCCCGCCAGATTCTCTCCTGATGATCCTTACGGCAAGTATCGGAGAGCTCTCGGCCAGGAGGCAAAATGAAGGATACCCTGGTTTCCCGTATCAAAGAAGTAACCCTTAAGGACCCAATTCTTGTTGAAGGTCTGCCGGGCGTGGGCCACGTGGGAAAGCTAGTAGCCGATCACATGGTGGAAGAGCTCAAGGCAGAGAAGATCATGGAGATCTACTCACCCCATTTTCCACCCCAGGTGATGGTAAAAGAGGACGGCACCATCAAGCAGGTCCGAAATGAGATCTATGCCTATCATGGCAAGAACGATGAGCCGGATCTGCTCATCCTCATAGGCGACTATCAGAGTGCCACCAACGAGGGGCATTACGAGCTTTGCAGCATCTTCCTGGACATCGCCCAGAGTTTCCATGTAAAGAGGATCTATGCTCTGGGGGGCTACGGTACGGGCCAGTTCGTGGACAAGCCAAACGTCATGGGGGCGGCCACAAGTATCGAGCTAGTTGAGGAAATGAAGGGCAAAGGGGTCGTCTTTCATGAGAATGAGCCGGGTGGGGGCATAATCGGTGTCTCGGGACTGCTCCTGGGCATGGGTGCCCTGCGGGGTATCGATGCGGTTTGTCTCATGGGGGTGACCTCCGGCTATCTGGTCGATCCCAAAGCCGCTTCCGAGGTTCTGCGCATTCTCTCCGGCATTCTGGGTATTGTTGTGGACATGCAGGCTTTAGAGGAAAGGGCCAAAGAGATGGAGAAGATCATAGGCAAGCTGCAGGAGATGGAACGAGCTCAGGCTCCTTATGAAGCGGGCGGCGGGGATGAAGATCTCAGATACATCGGATAGTATCGACGCTCTCTTGAATTATGGGCATACGCTCCTCTCTCAAGCCTTGCAAGAGGGGGCGGAGCAGGCGGAAGTCTACGGCAGGTCTGGTCGCTCTGTCGATATTGATCTACGTAGAGATGTCGTGGAGCTGGCAAGCGAGAGCTTTCATCGCGGCCTGGGGCTTAGGGCAGTGATCGCGGGCGGCGTGGGGTTTTCCAGTACCAGCGACATGTCGCTCTTGTCGTTCGTGGCCAAAAGCGCCGTTGTATCCGCTCGGGCCAGAGGTGCTGACGAATCCTGGCGTTCTCTTCCCCGACCTGAAAAGGTGGTGCGCCCGGAGGGCATATTCGATTCGCGTTTGCAGCGAATCGGTCCTGAAGAATGCCTTGACATCGCACAGAGCATGCTTTCCGGCTGTCGGACCGTCAAAGAAGTGGAGCCTGTATCCGGCAGTGTGGCCTGTGTTTGCGGCAGCGGTTTTGTGATAAACTCGCTGGGGATGGAACATCTGGAAACCTCCACCCTCATGCATGCCTCAATGGATACTATTGCCAAGGCGGCGGATGTGGCCACAGGCAGCGAGTTCTTCAACTCTCGCGGCTATCAGCCCTCCCTGGAGGACGTCGGCCGCGCTGCAGCGGAGCAGGCTTTCTCCTCTTTGGGCGGCTGCCGGGCAGAGAGCGGAACCTTTGATGTGCTCTTAAAGCCTCTGGCTGTAGCCGAGCTGCTCGATTATACCCTGCTTCCCGCTCTTGCTGCCGACAATGTGCAAAAGGGCAGATCCACTCTTGCCGGACGGGTGGGCGAAAAGATCTCTGCGGAAAACCTCGTGATCAATGATGACGGACTTCTCCCGGGGGGCATGGACTCCTCGGCCTTTGATGGCGAAGGTGTGCCTTCCCAAAGGACGGTCCTCATTGAGGATGGCATTTTAAGGGGCTATCTCTACGACAGCTACACGGCTGGAAAGGAGGGCGTGCCATCCACGGGCAATGCGGTGCGCTCCGGATACACGGGCCTTCCCTCTGTGGGAATCCGAAATCTCATTGTCGGCTCTTCAGAGCCCCAGGATCTTCTGGCTGAGACAAAAGGCCTTGTGGTGGGAGGTCTCATCGGTGCTCACACCGCTAATCCCATCTCCGGCGACTTCTCGGTGGAGGCAAAAAATGCCTTCCTTATTGCGCCGGGTGAAGAGGCTAAGCCCATTCGCTCTTTGATGCTGGCCGGAAATTTCTTCGAGCTCTTGAAGGATGTCGAAATTGGCAGAGACGTGCGGGCCATTGGGGCCATTGTCACGCCCACCATCAAAGTCAGAATGAAGGTAGTAGGAAGCTAAAGGTGGTTTTTGATGATAATTGGAGGGCCTGCCTCCCAGCTTCTCGCTGGCCGGGTGGCTACAATCTTAAATGAAACGCTTGCTCTTTGCGATTACAAGACATTTCCCGATGGCGAGTCGTATACGCAAATTGTGACCCAGCTTGATGACGAGATCGTAATAATTCAGTCTACACCTACCGATCAGGATCTGGTCTATCTCCTGCAACTGCTGGACGTCTGCCGGGACCGGCGTGTCTCTCTGGTCATACCTTATTTCGGCTATGCCCGCCAGGACAAGATCTTCAAGCCGGGCGAGCCCATGACCGCCCGGGCGCTGGCCACGGCCTTGAATCCATTTTTGCAGAACAGTCGTGTCCATCTGGTCAACATTCATGCCCCATCCATTATGGCCCATTTCCAGTGTCCCATCGAGAATCTGGACGCCACGAGCCTGCTAGCGGAGCGGATCGGCAGCATGGAACTGAAGGACACCGTGGTCATCTCTCCCGACAAAGGGGCGGTGGCCATGGCCAAAACCGCCGCGGCCTGTCTTGGCTGCGACTCAGACTATTTGCAAAAGACCCGCCTCTCCGGAACGGAGGTCTCTATGGCCCCCAAAGAGGTGGCCGTTAAAGGCAGGGACGTGGTCATCTTCGACGACATGATCGCCACAGGCGGAACCATGGCCACCGCCATTGCACTTTTGCGCCAGCAGGGCGCCAGTCGTGTCTATCTGGCTGCCGTGCATCCCGTCCTGACCGGATCTGCTATTATTAAGCTCTACCGCTCCGGAGTGGAGGCGGTGCTGGCCACGGACACCCTGGATAAGGGAGTGAGTACGGTATCCGTCGCGCCGCTGATTGCGAAGGCGCTGAGGGCGTAAAATAGCACAGGTTTTCGCGCCTTCGCGTTAATCGGGGTCTTGCACGCGAGCCGTGAAAGGGCGCGAGTGGAAACACGTCCTCAACTATCATTTTTATGAGTCCAAAATAAAACCATTTGATGAAGGTACGCTACCGAAATGCTAATTTAATATGGGCGTAACTTTATTAGAAAAAAGAGGAATATCTTATGAGAATTACAGCATCTCTATCAATGATCTTTTTGGCAGTACTAATTGCAGCGTCCTTGGCTGACCTGGCCCTCGCCAAAGGAGCCCAGGCAAATGATGATATGGGCATGATGTACGGCCTCGTCCTCGGCAACAGGATACCCTATGAGTACTTCGTCACCATGGGCCATAATGACACCGATCTAGGCCCCGGCGACGATCCCTGGGAGACGGGATCTTACGACCTGGCTCTGATGGATGCAAGCATTGCGAATTTTAACGTGCTGAAGTACACCTCGGTGCTGCCACCCGAATCAAGAGAGATTACCTTGAGCCAGGCCCGGGAGTACTTCCACCACGGCGCTGCCATTGAGACCATCATGTCCGATCTTAACGGTGTGAAGGGCGATACTCTATGCACCGGCGTTGGCAGGATATGGGTGAATACCCTGGATGGATCTCTGGTGGGCGGGTTTGCCGCTGAGTACAAGAAGAAATACAACCAGACCGTCGTGCTTGAAGATGAAGCCAGGTCGGCGGCAAAAGAGGCTTTGCACACTTCCCTGATGGGCGAGGTGAACAGGCGGTACAATGCCAGTGAGTATAAGTTCTCTGAGCCAACCTACGCCATTGACTATCTCCAGGTGCAGAAAAATTATGGGACATCTCTGGTGGCCCTCTGTTGGGTCAACTACATCTTTCCCCAGACAGAAATTGCCGGTGATGCATCGATAGATGTGTAATATTGGAAGGTGATCGGCGGAAGAAGGTAACGTTTTAGTGCGTACAGCCTTTTCGCTGATCACCCCATTTTCGCCATCCATTAGAAAGGCAAAACGGGCTCTTCGCCATTTCGGTGTGGTTAAAGCTTTGGTTCCATTTTTCTTGCACCCTTTGGAGATTGTCACAAAATACTGTTTCACGCGAAGGCGCGAAGTTCAGATGAAATAAATTCCTGACCGTAATTGGATCTGTTACTATTTTTCGTCCAATGCATGCGATCGTGTTATTTAGCCTTCGCGCCTTCGCGGCTTCGCGTGAGAAATCGGTTTGTGCCACAGCACTAAACCCTATCTGCAGCAAACACCGCAGAAACATGGTGGAAATGAGACAATGGCGCCCTTCAGTTACCCCCTAGAGAATAGCGAGGTGCCGCAAAATGTTATTCTTATTTCTCTCTGCAGAATAGTGCTATTGCTCTTGCAGCTATCGGACGAAAACATGGCAGAAGTTATTAATGAGTTCCCGTGCATCAGTTCTCAGATGAAGCTTCAAGCCGTAATTGGCGGCGATAAAATAGATGAGATGGAACTGGGAATATAACTCTGCAAAAAAATTAGTCATAATCTTGTAATATTATAAATTGTAGGGGCTAATAATAATGTCCGGAAACACCTTTGGAACCATATTTCGCATCACCACCTGGGGCGAGTCGCACGGCAGAGCTGTGGGCGTGGTCGTGGACGGCTGCCCGGCCGGTCTGGCTCTTGCCGCGGAGGACATTCAAAAAGAGCTGGACCGCAGGCGTCCCGGCCAGAGTCGCGCCTCTACGGCTCGACAGGAAGAGGACCGGGTTGAAATACTGTCAGGCATCTTCGAAGGCCGGACGGCGGGCACACCCATCTTCCTGCTGGTATGGAACAAGGATGCCAACTCATCTGCCTACGATATCCTGCGAGACAAACCCCGACCGGGGCACGCCGACTATGCCTATCAGATGAAATACGGCCTGCGTGATCATCGGGGCGGGGGCCGGGCCTCGGCGCGCGAGACGGTGGGCCGCGTCGCCGCCGGAGCCGTCGCCAAGAAGCTGCTGCATGCTGCGGGCATCGAGGTCGTGGCCTACGTGGCGGAGCTGGGCGGAATTGTGGCGGAAATCGCTTCAACTGATCTAAGTGAGCTCAGAGACCAGGCCGAGTCCAATGCCGTTCGCTGCCCCGATCCCGCTGCAGCGCAGAGGATGCTGGAGCGACTGGACCACGTGCGCGCGGAAGGTGACAGCCTGGGCGGCGTAGTAGTAGTAACCGCAGAGGGCGTGCCTGCCGGTTTAGGCGAGCCGGTCTTCGACAAGCTGGACGCCGACCTGGCCAAGGCGCTCATGAGCATCGGGGCGGTGAAGGCGGTGGAGATTGGCGCGGGCCGGGAGTGCGCCGCTTTGCGTGGTAGCGAAATGAACGACCCTCTGCTCTGGCGGGAGGGCAAGGTTGACTTTGAGAGCAACAATGCCGGCGGCATTTTAGGCGGCATTTCCACTGGTGCTCCAATTGTCTGCACCATTTCCGTCAAGCCCACGCCTTCCATCGCAAAGCAGCAGAGCACGGTTGATCTCGCCCGCTGCGAAGCGGCGGAGATCGAGATCAAAGGCAGACATGATCCGGCCATCCCTCCCCGAATTGTGCCTGTGGCCGAGGCCATGGTGGCCCTGGTGCTGGCCGATCACCTGCTGCGCCAGAGAGCGGCGAGGCTGTAGATTTAAACTAATCGCAGGTGTTTTAGGTGCAACAGAGCGGATCAATGGGGTTCAACTGATCCTTTCAGCCAGCCAGAAGAGTATCATCCCGGAAATTACGGTTCCACCGAGCGATTTTGTTTTGAGGGCGATGAGAAACGTGGGAATTGCCACCAGCGATTTGGTCTGCAACAGATCCAGATGGCGCGGGCTGCCGGAAAGAAAGATCTCTGAGAATACAAGGGCGCTCAGAATAGCCACAGGGATCATGTCCAGCCACTCGATGAACCAGCGGGGAAGATTTCTTTGCGCCAGAAAGAATAGCGGAAGATAGCGCGGAATATAGGTAACAAGCCCCATGCCGACGACCAGCAGGATGTATTCCGTCTTAAGCATACGATCCTCTCTTTCTTTGAGCATATCTCTTGAGCGCAAATCCCGCAGTAGCACCGAAGAGCGAAGCCATGACAACAAAGCCGTTTCCAGGGACGACAAGAGAGAGGCCGATGGCTGCGGCTCCGGATATGATGGCCGTCAATAGGTAAATGCGCCCTCTGAGCTGAAAAGTCAACAGGCAAAGGAACATGGCGCTCAGTGCATAGTCTATTCCGTAGCTTCCGGCGAGAATGAACTGTCCGGTATAGCCGCCGAGAATTGTGCTCACGATCCAGGTGAAATTGGATATCTGGTTTACCGCCAGGGCTTGATAGCGATGCCATCCTCCTGCTCTAAATTTGACCAGATTCACAGCGAAGCTTTCATCCGTGACGCCGTAAGCGAAGACGGAAAGGAATCTTCTGCCTTCACCGTGCAAATGGACTGCCAGGGACGAACTCATCAGCAAGTGTCTAAAATTGACAACGAATGTCGTCAGAATGATGGATAGAGGCGCAGCTGTGCTGCTCAGCATGGCCACAGCAATGAACTGAGAGCTTCCTGCATACACCAGTATCGACATGAGACCGATATCGAGTAAATCCAATCCCGCTTTCTGGGCCAGGACGCCGAAGGCAAAGCCAAGTGGAAGGTAGCCCAAGCAGATGGGCCATGCGGCTTTAAGGCTCTCCAGGGCAAAGCCGAATTGATTCACGAAGAGCCTCATCTCCTTCATGAGATATCCTTTTCGTCCCTAAATTGCCCGGATCGAGGTGAATCTGGGCTACAAAGAATCGATGATTTCACAAATACAGACTATTTTCCTAAGCCACGTACCTTTCTCCGGCTGAGGGCTTTTATAGATCCACAAATAATGTTTCGATTATGGCCAAGGAGTTTCGAAGCCTCATCTCGCTGGAAGAAGCCCTATCGATTGTTCTGAGCCGCCTTCCCCACGTGGCGATGGTGAGCGTGCCGCTGCCCGAGGCCCGGGGCCGCATCCTGGCCGAGAAAATCGTCTCCTCTCTGGATGTGCCGGGCTTCGCTCGCGCTTCCATGGATGGCTTTGCCCTGCTGGCCGAGGACACTCTTGCGGCCAGAGAGGACCGGCCCGTCTGCCTCTGCCTGGCCGGCACCGTTCCCATGGGCGCCCTCCCCCAGTTTCGCGTGGCGCGGGGCGAGGCTGCGGAGGTTTCCACCGGCTCCATGATGCCTCCCGGCGCGGACGCGGTGGTCATGATTGAATACAGCCAGGCAAAAGGAGATCGGGTCCTGATCAGAAGGCCGGTTTTCAGCAGCGAGAACGTGCAGGCGGCGGGAAGCGACATCTCTTTTGGCGAGGCGGTGCTCTTTCCCGGCGTAAAGCTCGCGGCGCGGGAGATGGGGGTTCTGGCCGCCCTGGGCCGGACCGAGGTGGCGGTGCGTAGCCTTAGGGTTGGTGTGGCCTCTACCGGCAATGAGCTGGTGCCGCCCGGCGGGGCTCTGGCCGCGGGCCAAATCTATGACATCAACAGTTACACCATTGCTGCGGCTGTGGCCGACTGCGGAGCGCGTGCCGTACCCTACGGCATCCTTCCCGATGAAAAGGGATCAATGGCTGAGATGCTGCAAAAGATGGCCAGAGAGTGCGACATGCTCCTGGTGAGCGGCAGCACCTCCGCTGGCGCTGGGGACATGATCTTTCAGGTGATCGAGGAGGAGGGCGAGCTGATATTTCACGGCGTGAACCTCAAGCCCGGCAAACCCACCATCTTCGGCACAATCAATGACAGGCCCTGCCTGGGTCTGCCCGGCTATCCCACCAGTGCTCTGACCGTCTTCTCCTGCCTGGCAGCTCCCGCCATTCGCGCCGCTTTGGGCCAAAAAAATCTGGGAAAAAAGGTGACGGGCCGACTGGCCGGGCCGCTTCGCTTGGAAGGCCGCCGGCAGATGCTGGCCGTGGGCCTATCCGGCGAGCTGGTCTATCCTGTGGACAAGGGCAGCGGCTCTATCACTACCCTGGCCGGGGCGGATGGAGTCATAGACATCCCTTCAGGCGTCGAGTATCTGGAGAAGGGCGAAACGGTAGAGGTGGAGCTCTTTAGTGAGGTGGAAGCTGCCTATCTGGTGGTGGCGGGGGAAAACTGCATGCTCCTGGAGCAATTGGCCGAGAGAGTGCCCTGGCGTCTGGCGCTCCTGAATAGCGGCTCGCTCCAAGCCAGGCTCTGCCTGGAGGACGGCGTGGCTGACCTGGCCTGCGTTTCGGGGGAGGCGGCAGTGGAGGGCATGGCGTTGATCTGGGGATTTAAAAGAGAGCTGGGCCTGGTCTTTCGGGATGCTGATGTTCTGTCGGACCTTTCTGACCGGCGCATTGTGGGCTGGCACCGGGACTTTGCCATGCAGGCCACATTTGAGCGACACCTGCTGGCCCTGGGCCTGACAGAGCCACGCTATGTGCGGGTGGCCAGGACGCATTCAGCCGTGGCGGCAGCCGTTGCCTCCGGGCGAGCGGAGTTAGGTTTTGCAGAACGCCGGGCCGCAGCCCAGGCTGGCCTGGATTTTCGGTCCCTGGGACACGATGAGATTAGACTGCTGGTAAGGCAGGAGAATGTTGGTGATGCCCGGCTCAAGTCCCTTGTTTTTGCTCTTTCTCGGGCAAGAGGGGCTTAAAAGTCCTCATCCTTCGCTCATAGTAGCTGAGGGGATGACGAACTCTCCGGCATAGCTCGTCCTCGCCGGGACAGTTGCCGTAGGTGGCCATGGTGGCACAGGCCGGAGGCTTGTAGTGAGTGCCGGAGGCTCCCGCGATGTGCCCCACCTGGTATCTTGTCCTCTCCTCATCAAAGTCCGGACTGGTGTTGAAGAGAGATACGACCTCGTCGGCTGTCATATTGATCTGCAAGAGAAAGCTGACCAGAGCAAAGCGCGCACTGTGGGCCAGGTTGGTGCCTTTGCCAACCTCGGAGAGCATCTTCTTGATGCAGGGCGGAAAGGCCCCCTCCTCCACATGCCCCAGGTCCACCTTGTCGCGGGCTCTTATAATATCGAGCTGTTCTTTGAGCGGCCCCAGGTATTCCTGGAGAGTGGCGCAAATCTTTTCGTCTACAGGCAAAGGCAGCCCTTTTAAGATCTTCTCACGAGCAGCTTCTTCCATGATTCTTTTCAGCTCCTCTTCTGTGATGGTGAGGTAGCCCTGCAAAAGATCGCGGTTCGTCAGCTTCCATTTGGGACTATGCATGCGGTGCGCCGCCCGAATATACTCGGAAAAATGAATCTTGTAGGGGCCGGGGCCCTGGGGATGAAGCCCCAGATCGTCTGCGATGATTGCCAGCCCTTCCTTCTCATTTTGCATCCTTTTATAGGCCAGCTTTGCCTCGGCCAGAGCATAGCGGCGCAGCAAAATGGCATCGCCCAAGCAGGAGACCATGACTCTGGCCAGGGGATAAGAGAGAAGCTCAGCCAATAGCTCAGCTTGTGTATTGGCTGAGCTTTCGGAAATAGTGCCGCTCATAGACTCTGCTACCCTTTCGGCGGCCCGGCCCCGCACCGTCTTAAAAGAGGTCTTGCTGAGAAGGCTTTCTAAAGAGTAGCCGACCTTTCGCACCAGGCTAGCCGATTCTTCGGTAAAAGGGTAATCGGAGATCCTCATTCCTGTTCGATTCGCGGAGCTAGTAGGTAATTGATCTCCACATGCTGGCCCAGTTTGAGGTGAATGCGTAGCGGATAATCTATGCCCATCTCCAGTGTGACCTCGCCCGCCTTGCTGATGGATTTGGACATGTCTTCCAGATAGTCCAGAGAGAAGAGGCTCCTGGCCTCGCCGGGCTTCATGCCCAAGAGCTCAGTGCTGGGGATCTTTAGCTTGAGCGAATCGATGTCTCCTTTGGCTTCCATATAAAAGCCCTCATCAGAGACGCCCAATATTACATGATCGCTGACCTTTTCTGCGGCTTTTACCGCCCGGCGTAGCTCCACTCCAGGGAGTGTTACGTGGGCAGGCAGATCCAGTTCGGGTATGCGCGGCTCTTTCCTGATGGCGGTGGGATCGATCAGGCTTAAGGTGTAGGAGAGGGACCCCACTCCAATCTTCAGCTTGTGGCTCTCTTCTTCCAGCTCCAGTTGCACATTTTCGCCCTTATCGGCCATGCTCAGTACATCACTGAGCCGAACCAAGTCTATGCCGATTTCACAAGTATCGGCTTTGAAGTATTCGAAGGCCTCATTGCCGATCTTGAGCGAGACCATAGCCACGTTCGCAGGGTCTACAGCCTTCAGTTCCAGGCCATTTTCCGATATGGAGAACTTGACTTCATCCACCAGAGAAGAGACTGAATCGATTGCATCGCGCAGAGCTTCTGCGTTGATTACTGCCTTGAACATTCCTTGAGCCTCCTCCATCAGAACCGTTTAATATTTAATATAGTTGATGCTTAGTCATACTCTCGCCAGGTTCTGCCACATTTGGTGCAGCGGAAGAAGCGAACCTCGCTCTCATCAGCGGAACGCAGTTGACGAAGCCACCAGTATGCTATATTGTTGCCGCACTCCGGACACCTGGAATTGGTCGTAGGCAGGCCCGACGACTCCTGCTCTAAGACCGGCACTACGCGATCCAGTTGTTTGGTCTTGCTGACCATGGATTCGCCTGCGGTTTTCGGTATCATGTGGCCGCACTTTCTGCAGACCATCATGCCGTCCTTGGGCATCATCATGCTCTTACATTGGGGACAAAAATCCATCGGCATAAAGTAAACCACTAGTCATATTAAAGTTTCCCAGCACCATTTGGTGATAATGAGGCACGATTATGAGCACAGCGATTAACGTGATATGTTTGGATCGCCCGGGAATGCTGCGCGACATTGCCGGCGCGGTGGCCAAAAGGGGCGGCAACATCGTCTACACTCAACAGTTTGTTGTGGAAAGAGGCATGAATCGGGGCAAAGCCTCGGTTTATATGGAGATAGACTGCCCGGAAGACGATGTTTTAGGGATTGTAGAAGAATTGGCCTCCTTTGATTCCATCTTCGATGTCTCCATCCACGAGCCTTTCGAGAAGATCTACGGCTCCCGGGTGATCATTATAGGCGGTGGCGCCCAGGTGGCTCAGGTCGCGGTAGGTGCTGTGAGCGAGGCCGACCGGCATAATCTGCGAGGCGAACGCATCAGTGTGGATACCATCCCTCTGGTGGGAGAAGATGCTATTGCCGATGCCGTGAGCGCAGTCTGCCGGCTGCCGCGCGCCTCTATCCTGGTATTGGCCGGAGCTCTCATGGGCGGCCGCATCACCAAAGAGGTGAAAAGGCTACAGGCGGAAGGGATACCGGTTATTGCCCTGAAGATGGCCGGCTCGGTTCCTCTGCAGGCGGATCTGGTAGTAACTGATCCCATTCAAGCAGGCACCTTCGCGGTAATGCATGTAGCCAGCACCGCAGTCTTCGATATAAGTCGCGTGCGGGGCCGGGAGTTTTAGCTCTTGAGGATCTTTGCCAGATCCACAAGCTTCTCGCCGGAGAAAAGCTCCTCTACGGTGTAGAACTTGTCATCCACCTCAAGCACGGGCGCAGAAAGGGTGAATACCCCGTTTATGCGTAGCTCCGTGAGGGCTTCAGGGGTGCTCATATCCAGATTCTCAAAAGAGATGCCCGCCTTTCCCAGCGCTGCTTTGAGCTGTTCGCATTTGGGGCAGGACTGTGTGGAATATACTCTGTACTTCAAAGGGATACCTCTTGGTTTTTAGCGCAGTGCTCGCGGGTAAGATTTCGTGGCATAGGTCGCATAACCGTTCTCTACTGCCTTCTCTGCACACTCCGAGCAGCAAGAGAAGTTGGCCATGTACTCTGTTGCATCCATCTCATGCTCAAAGACCTGGTTGCAGGTAAATCCCGAGGTTCGCCTGAAATCAAAGCCCTTGCAAAATTCGTCATACTCCGCCTGAGGGGGGCGCTCCACTACGACCCAGTCCCGGGGAAGAAGTACGGGCAATGTGGCCAGGTTCATGCCGCATCCACAAGGGCCATAAACATCTTCTAAATCTTTATAGATAATAGCCTTACATACCAGCTCGCTCATCGTTTGCTCCTCTCTTGCTAATGTTGTTCATGGCAACCTAAATAACATTTCCCATCCGTTTTTTAGATCTTTCCACTCTTCTGGCTCTATTTTTCAAATAGACCTTAAAAAAGAAAACCTTTGCCCAACAAAAATTATATATGGAATTGCAGGTGAATAGACAGCTTATTCTGGCTTGTAGCTCTCGAAGATCTAAATTTTGTCTTTTCTGGCTGCAAAATCCGGATTTATGAGGTGTATGACAAATGCCGATACTTCCTGTTGCCCCGGTGAGCAGACTCATCCGCGAGGCAGGAGCTAAGAGAGTGAGCGAAGGCGCGAGGGATGCGCTGGCAGAGGTTTTAGAAGGCTATGGCTTGGAGGTGGCCCGGGAAGCTGTCGGCTGGGCCAATCATGCCAAGAGAAAGACGGTCAAGTCCGAGGATATCAGAGAGGCAGTCAAAAGAGTTAAACCTCCCCTGGTCTCAGAAAGGTAGATCGATGGCATTAGATTACCATGCTCTAGGCCTGATATGCGGCATTGAGATTCACCAGCAGCTTGACACGACTTGTAAGCTCTTCTGCGGTTGCCCCACCAAACATCGGGAGGTAGAGGAGTCCAATTTCGATTTCTTCCGGTATCTTCGACCTTCCCGAAGCGAGCTTGGCGAGATCGATCGCGCCGCTCTAGAAGAGGTCTTGGTTACGCGAAGGTTCCATTACAAGTCCTATGACAGCACCTGTCTGGTAGAAGCGGATGAGGAGCCGCCCCGAGAGATAAATGCCGAGGCTCTCGAGATATCCCTAGTCATTGCCCGGCTGCTCAACATGAAGATCGTAGATGAGCTGGAGACCATGCGTAAAATGGTGATAGACGGCTCCAATACCTCCGGTTTCCAGCGCACCGGCTACGTCGGCTCGGACGGCAGCATCGAGACCAGCGAGGGCTCTGTCGGCATAAGCATCCTCAGCCTGGAGGAGGAGGCGGCGCGCATCATCGAGGACCGAGGAGACAGCGTAGTCTACTCATTAGATCGGTTGGGAATACCGCTGGTGGAGATCGGCACGGCTCCGGATATCGTCTCTCCGGCGCACGCCCGTGAGGTCGCATCCTATCTGGGAATGATCCTGCGCTCTACCGGTCGCGTGAAAAGGGGTCTAGGCACCATTCGCCAGGATGTCAATGTCTCCATTAAAGGCGGAGCGCGGGTGGAAGTTAAAGGTGTGCAGGCCCTCAACCTGGTCGATAAGGTGGTGGAGTTCGAGGCACTGCGCCAGGTGCGGCTACTGGAGATAAAAGAGGAGCTGGCCACTCGCCGATCTTACGTTGACGATGCCATAAAAGATGTTACCGAGATCTTCGCGAATACCGGCTCCAAGGTGCTGGCCCGCTCCCAGAAGAGTGGCGGGGTGGTCCTGGCCTGCCGGCTGGCGGGCTTTGCCGGACTGGTTGGCCGGGAGATTCAGCCTGACCGCCGGCTGGGCTCCGAGATGTCGGACCGAGCCAAAAGAGCAGGTGTGGGCGGCATATTTCATAGCGATGAGCTCCCCGCTTACGGCGTAACCGCCGAGGAGGTTGAAGCCGTGCGCAGCCTTCTGGCGGCAGGCGAAGGCGATGCCGTGATCATGGTCACAGGACCGCGGGACAGAGCGGAAAAGGCGCTACAAGCTGTGCTGGTTCGAGCCCGTGAGGCGATCGCCTTCGTGCCGGAGGAGACGCGCCGGGCTCTGCCCAACGGCTGCTCGGAGTACATGCGGCCTCTGCCCGGTTCCGCCCGCATGTACCCGGAGACGGATGTGCCGGCGGTGGTGATTACGGATGAGATGCTTCGTCAGCTGCAACTGCCTGAACTCTCCAGAGAGCGCGCCAAACGTTTCGAGCGCGAATATGGCTTGAATGCCGAGCAGGCTAAAGTTATGGCTGCCTCTCCCAGCTATCCGCTCTTTGAAGAGATTGTGCAAAATTATCCGGTTTCTCCTTCTATTGTGGTCCGGACACTGGAGACCATCCCCATCGAGCTGGCCCGGGCGGCCGTGCCCGTCTCCAATCTGATCGATCGGCATTATGTGGAGAGCTTGGCCATCATGGCCCAGGGCCGGGTGGCCAAAGAGGGCCTGACACATCTGCTGCGCGCCCTGGCCGAGCATCCGGAAATGACGGCAGATGAAGCGGCGGCGACGGCGGGCCTGGCGGGCGTGGATGAGACAGAAGTGGAGAATGCCGTGCGGGCAATTGTAGCGAGTAAGGCCGATCTGGTGCGCTCCAAGGGAGAGAGGGCCGCAGCACCACTTATGGGCCTGGTGATGAAGGAATTGAGGGGTAAAGCCGATGGCGGCATGGTGAGCGCCATATTGAAGAAGGAAATACAAAATATACTCAATGAGTGAAAGCCGAAAAACCTGATATGCTCCTCTGGGAGGAGACGCTCTTCAAAGACAGGGATCTGTTCGAGTTAGATCACCTGCCCGAGCACTTCCTGCACCGGGAAGATCAGATGAACAGCCTCAAATTCTGCATACGTCCGGCAATGCAAGGTGCCCGTCCCGTCAATGCCCTCTGCCTGGGCCCACCCGGCACGGGCAAGACCACGGCCCTTTTCAAGCTCTTCGAGGAAATTGAGGCGCATTCGACCAAGGTCATTCCCGTGCATGTCAACTGCCAGATGGACTGCACCAAATATTCCGTTTTTTATCAGATCTACAAAAAGGTCTTCGATCATGCTCCACCCTCGAGCGGCATATCCTTTAAACGCATCTTCGAGAAGGTAGCCTTAGCCGTCGCCGACCAGGATAAGGTGCTGATGGTGGCTTTAGACGACATAAATTACCTCTTCCACGAAAAGGAGGTGGATCACGTCTTGTACTCCCTCTTGCGAGCCCATGAGACCTGTCCCGGTGCCAGGATGGGTGTGATCGGCGTTATGAGCGAGCTTGCCTTGAATTATGTTCTCGACCCACGCGTGGTCTCCGTCTTTCAGCCGGAAGAGATCATCTTTCCTCTCTATGCCCGATCAGAGATACGCGACATCTTGAGCCGCCGGGTGCAGATGGGCTTTTATCCCGGCGTGATGAATGATGATGTTCTGGAGGCGGTTGTGGACTGCACCGAGAGGTCCGGGGACCTGCGGGTGGGAATTGACCTTCTCAAGAGGTCCGGCCTATCTGCGGAAAAGCGTGCCTCCAAAAGCGTCTCGCTTGTTGATGTGGCCGGCTCTTGCGATCGTTCTCGCCTGGTTCACCTCACCTATGCCTTGAAAACCCTGAAAGACGATGAACTGGTTGTGCTGCGTCTGGCCGCGGAGCAAAAAAGCTGGCGCGCTGGCGAACTATTTGCTCGCTTTCATGAGCAGACTGATGCAGGATACACTCGTTTTCATGAGATTCTCAATAAGCTCGATTCCATCCGGCTGATAAATGCTGATTTTACCGGGACGGGGGAGCGGGGCCGAAGCCGCATCATCAGCGTGCGCTATGAGCCCGAGGAGATCTTGAGCCGGCTGGGTCCTTGAATAATTATTTGTAAAAGATGCCTATATAAAAACCGTGTTTTGTATCGCCACTATATAGATAATATAGACAAGGGCTTTAACCCGCTAATGCGTTCCACCACGCCGTATGGATCGGCCCAGGTTAAGGATGCCTCGCAAATACGGGGAGATGTTCGTAGAGGCTCTGCTGTTCATGTCTGCCATCGCCTCCATCCTCATTATGCTTCTCATCTTCTACTTCCTCATTCATGAAAGCCTCCCTGCGTTTTCACAACTTGGCATATTCTCCCTGTTATCCGGCTCAAAATGGCATCCATCCGGCGATATTTACGGATTTCTACCACTTATCGTGGCCTCAATGGTCATAACTCTCCTGGCCCTATTTATCAATATCATCATCGGTTTTCCTCTGGCCATTTACCTGGCAGAGCTGGCCGGGCCCAAGAGCAAGGCCGTATTGAAGCCGGCCATTGAGCTATTGGCCGGTGTCCCTTCCATTGTCTACGGTTTTTTAGGAGTGATAATTCTTGTATCTTACCTGCAGGACAGCTTTGATATGCTAACCGGCAGGTCGATCCTGGCCGGATCGATCCTTCTGGGAGTGATGTTCATTCCCTACCTCACCACCATTTGTGAGGATGCTCTGCGGGCCGTGCCCAGCGAATTCAAGGAGGGCTCACTTGCGCTGGGGGCCAATCGCTGGCAGACGCTTCGAAATGTGACCATACCGGCGGCGTCCTCGGGAATTACGGCAGCCATTCTCCTCAACATAGGAAGCATAATCGGAGAGACCATGGCCGTGCTCTTGGTGGTGGGAAACGTTGCCAGACTGGCCTCTCCTCCGTACGATATATTTGATCAGGGAGCAACCTTCACCTCGGTCATCGCCGGGGAGATGGGCGAGGTGGCCAGAGGCTCAATGCATTATCATGTTCTCTTTGCGGTTGGCTTCGTTCTTCTCATCGTGGTCTCCATCCTCAGTTTGGTTGCAGATTATGCCCGAGCTCGCATCAGACGAAAATTCGGAGGATACTGAATGTTGGTCAAACCCGCCCCGGCGGCCTCTCTCGTCATATCGGCGTTTTTATTCGTCTCCTCGCTAGCATGTCTTTTCCTTCAGCCGGACCTGGAAAAGCTGACGCCTCTCTGGCAGATCGGCCTTTTCGTAAGCCTTCTGCTGATTATAGCGTCCTATATGTTCTCGCGGGCCGTTTCCCTGAAGACGGCTCCCTACCTGGCCCTGGACGTTCTCATCTGTTCCGCCATCCTTTCTATGATGTATTTCGGGAGCCTTCATGCAGGGTTTGTCATCCGCCGACCACTAGGGGTGGGCGCATCCTTCGATTATGCTTTTATTCTCTCTCTTCTGATACTCTTTGCCAGCATGCTGTGCATGAAGGACGCTTTTAATATCATATACGGATACAGCGCCCGGGGTCGAGAGGCCCTGGTATTTCTGGCTGTACGGCTATCCGCAGTGCTCTCGCTTTTGCTCTTAGGCGGGATACTCTTCATAATAATCTACAAGGGAATTGGGATCATTAGCTGGGAGTTTTTAACCACGCCCCACAGGCGCCTGGGCCAGGCGGGCGGGATCAGCACTGCCATATTGGGCTCTTTATGGATGGTCTTAGGCGCCATGATTGTCTCTTCTCCTCTGGGCATAGGCGCTGCCATCTATCTTCATGAATACTCTACGAGCCAGAGGCTCAACCGTCTCATCACCATTGCGGTAAGCTGCTTAAACGGCGTTCCTTCCGTGGTCTTCGGACTCTTCGGCCTGGCCTTCTTGGTGACGTTCTTCGGAGTCTCTCTCTTATCCGGCTCCATAATCCTGGGACTCATTAATATCCCCACCATAATCCTGACCTGCCAGGAGGCCTTAAAGAGCGTCCCCAACTCCCTGCGGGAGGGAAGCATGGCTTTAGGGGCTACCAAGTGGCAGACGATAAGCAAGGTGGTATTGCCCACGGCCATGCCCGGCATACTTACCGGCGTGATCATGGGGGTGGCCAAGGCCTCAGGAGAGACGGCGCCCATCATGTGGACGGCAGTGACCTTTACGGCCACGCCCGTGCAGATGATTTACGGCGTTATCCCCAATGTATTTCAGCCGGTGAACAACCTGGATTACCATCTCTTGAACCTGATCTACTTCCTGGGAGCATGGGATGTGGAGGCCAGGGCCTGGGGCACGGCTCTGGTGTTGATCGCTTTAGTGCTGGGCACCAATATGCTGGCCATAGTGGTGCGAAATCACTACCGAAAGAAGATATCCTGGTAGCAGGATAGGCAGGCCAGTCCATAGCTTGGCCATAGGCTAGAATGTGTGGATTATCCATTCTCTAATCTCGTCCCTGACCCGCCGGAAGAACTTGAGTTGCTCCTCCTCCGAGCCACCGGCCTGTGCAGGGTCCTCAAAGCTTCTGTGAATAACTTCCCTTGTTTGGGGAGATTTGGCTGGAAGCTCAAGTTGCGTGCTGAAGATCGGGCAGAACTGTTTTGCTCTGTCGCAGACCGTGACTGCCAGGTCAAATATTGTATCATGAAATTCTTCGGCTGATTTGGAGTATTGACCAGAGATATCAATACCGATTTCCTCCATGACCAACACAGCGCGAGGATCGACAAAAGTGGCCTTTACGCCAGCGCTGTACGCATAGTATCTTCCGCCATAAATAGTCCTCAAGAGTCCTTCCGCCATCTGCGAGCGAGCTGAGTTATGGGTGCACAGAAAAAGAACTTCCTTCTTGCCTGGGTCTTTAGACTCATTATCATCCTGCCTTTATGCGCATAATTAATCAGCATTTTGGTCGCTCTTGCATAGAGGAGCAGGATAACAGGATGCTACTACGATACAGAATATATGTTGTATTTACTCTACTGTTTTTTAAACCTGGTATGATGTCTATTGCGTTTATATATTCTATTTTGAAAAGATTTCTCAACAAGGTCGAATAATTAGGCTTCTGTGATATGTCTAGTCTAAGTCTAATTAAAAAATTTGAGGTGAAGTGATTGGCGATAGGAATTACCATGCTTAAGGTCTTGCCGGGAATGGAGCACAGAGTCTACCATGCTTTAAGGTGCAAAGAAGGCATTTTGTACATATGCGCTGTTTTTGGCGAGTACGATTTCATGCTGGTGTTGCAGGCAGAGGGCTTGAATGAGCTCAGAGGTCTGATCGGCGGCATCGATGATACCAAGGATGTTATCACGACTCAGATGATACTGGTGAACAATCAAAATGAGATGCTTGCCCAGGCGTGCTGAAGAATGCATGCAGAATAGTAGGTGTGTTTCATGATTGAATACGGGAATATCAAACGGAATAAGGGCTCCCCTCTGCAAGCAGATTTAAGCTACGAAATGAGATTTGTGGATGAAAGCAATCTCCATGAGATGATGGATTTACAGGAAATAGTGATTCATCATCTTGCCGATAAGGAGATATTCAGATCGCATTCTGCCGATTACTTCCAGGAGCATCTGCAGATGGAAAAATCGGCAATAGGCGTCTTTTGTCAAGATGAACTGATCGCCTACAATATACTCTCTTTTCCAGGAGAGGGCAAAGACAATTTTGGCCTCGACATAAACCTTCCTAAAGACGATCTGGCAAATGTGGTCCATCTGGCAACAATCGCCGTTCATCCCGATTTTCGAGGCAACTCGCTGCAGAGCAAGATGCAGAATGCTCACCTAAAAATGATAGCAAATTTAGGGTATAATCATGTATGCTGCATGGTATCGCCCAAGAACCGGCCCAGCCTTCAGAATATCCTTTCGCAGGGTCTGATCATAAAAGCCTTGAAGATCAAGTTTGAATGGCGTTTGAGGTATATCATGCATAAGAATCTCTTAAAACCATGCCTAATTGGTCCTGATGTGGTTAGGATGGATAGCAAAGATATTCCGGGCCAAATCAATCTAATTAATCGAGGATTTCAGGGATTTCATTTGTCGAAGCTTTCGGACAGCTTTGAGATACACTATGCAAAGCCCACCGAATCCGGCCTCTTTTTCACATAAACGAGATCAATAGTCTGGGTTCTTTTTTTAATATTAATGATGTAGGCACAATATTATTAGAGTTATCCTGATGTCAAATTAGATATATCCTTTACATCTCAAAATGAATGTACGACCTATACACCTATTGTCTTCATCTAATGTATTTGCAAAAAGATTATTGAGTATCCTTTCGTTAGATGTAGTGGGGCGTTACAGGGCCCCAAGAGCACCCCATATTTCACAGTCTGTGCGGACCAAGGCATAAGCTCCTGCATGGAGGATAACAAAGGCGGCGCAGGGGGGTGCATTCCCGGCTGGCAGATTGCACCCGAGCTAAAGCTCTACGTCAGGATACCTGGCTTTTTACCTCTCGGGCCCTGCCAGCATCCTCAACAACTGCTAGATCAAAACACAAGCCCAGTTATGCTACCACCTAGTTCTCTAAAACGGCATTATGCAAGTTTATCGACAGCTCTGCGATATTTATTATGAGATCAAGCATGCGTTCCATGCTGCCGGCCAGCACCTGTCTGATCAAAATCTCGTCATCGTCTCTCTCCCAGAAGGAGCTGGTCATAATCATTGATTGCTTCATTATCTCCTTAGTTTTGTCGATAAGCTGATTGGCCTTCTCTGTATCCGGTTTGAGAAGCACGGATATGGAATCATCAATTAAGGTGGTGAAGACAGAACTCAGCCTGGCGATCTCATCTGTCATCTCTCTAGGAAGATCGTTATCATTCTGAGAAGATATCTCGGCGATCTTTGAGGCATGATCTGCCATACGCTCCAGGTTTGTGGCGGCTTGCATGTAATTAAAGGCGCTGATGGGGCTATGTGTCTCCTGCTTTAGGGAACCGGATCTAAGGATATCTATGAATTGACGGGCGATAAGCAGATTAAGACGATCCACGTCATTATCTCTTTGAATGACGTCCATTGCTAGATCTTTATTCCTTTTTATAAGGGAGGATAAAGCGTCCTGGATCATGGACCGGGTAATATTCTTCATTCTTTTCAGGGCGCGATCTGCCGGTAGGTCCTCCTCGCTGAGAAGGTCATGTATAACCACTTTATTGATGGTCTCTTCCAGGATCTCCGGTCCGATGAGTTTGTTTACGATCGAGTGCAGATCTCTTTTTTGCATTGCGGTCAGTTGATGAGACGATATCTCGATCGTCTTGTAACCTGCAAGATAGCAGGCGATCACATCTCGAATCAAAGGCGCTCCGCATTTGCTTCCGATGTCAAGCTTGACTATCTGGTCCGGCTCAGATCTATCACAGGATAGTAATAGGTCACCATTTTGTTTTTGCGAAATAAATAATAAAGAACCGCTGAAGATTGCGTTTTCGTTCGCCCATTTTTTGGGAAGGGATACAATCAGCGTTGACTTTCCCGTCTTCTGCACTTTTCTCGTTTCCATATTTATTTTTAATTTTATAGACGATGGGATATTCCTTGCATATAAAGATGATATAGTATGAGCATAGAAAATATTATTATTACTACCATATATCTAACTATGTTTATCTTTGTCTCCTTATCCATTGCCTTTAGGACAGTACAAATGACTTATATATTTTTCCTATATAATATGAATACTACGCTTATCTCTATTGAATCTATATAGGTTGAATTGAGTGCCTCAATCCAATTGATGTTGATTCATCCATCGTTCAATGGGTGTGAATGCCCAGCATCTGCTCTATTTCAGAGAGTTTGGAGCTTTCCCGTCTTATGTAAAGCGCGGCAGGCAGTCCTGAGTTGGCTATTTTGTACGTAGCTGCCAGAGCGGCGCGATATACTCGGGGAAAATCTCTAAGCGAATTGCCAGCAAGGATGGCTATAAACTTGTCCAGATGGCTTATTCCGGTGGAGATCCTCTTGCTTTTCAGGATCATATCCTGGCTGGATATCAGATCTAACCAAATGTTCATCTCCTGCATGAGGTCCTGCTTCGTCAGATCTCTTACGACAATGTATGATTTTCCCTGGCAGATATTGTTGTAGAATTCTCTAAAGGTTTTTCCTCTGGAAAGAGTATACGCCTGACCTATCCTTCCTGAATGAGTATCTGTGGACGCGATCAGTCCTTTTCCATACCTTCTGGCTAATTCCATTATCATCTCGTTTTTTCTCCTGACCCGATGCATATTGTATTCTATGGCAGGAAAGAGCTTGATCAGATCCGGTATGACGGCTAGATTGGGTCTTTCTCCCGGTTCGAACCAGAGGGGATGGTTGTAAACGAAGGGCAGTTTTTCTTTTCTAAGGCAATCCAGGAAGCTGTGCAGGTCTCCATCCGCGGCGATCTCAACAAGTTTTTGAAACTGCATATTGTCCAGTTCATAAACATTAATATGGATGGTATGTCCAACGGATTTCATATCCTTGATCTTCATCTCTACGCCTCTGATCAGACCTTTCATTGCAGGGCTCAAAATGTCGAATGCAGCCATGGTATCGTGATCAGTAAACGTCACGTAGTCCATTCCATTCTCTTTTGCCGTCTGATATAATCTCTCTGGGTGCAGAGACCTAACTGAAATGACGTCTGGTGAGAAAAGGGTATGCACGTGAAGATCTGCGGCCTGCCAACCATGTTTGCGAAAGGTTTCTGCATCCCTGGCGGAGAGGATCTTTGTAGCTGCACTATTGTCTTTCATCGGGGGAGATGATCTTCATATCGGTCATATATTTTGTGCATTTAAACTATATAGGTATATATTGCATATCCATTGTATTGTTTGCTAGCCGAATTCTGTTAAAATTTAAAAAATTTTCGCAGGATTTGATCGTTTTCAAATCCTACTGTCTTCCTTTTTTTATATGAATTTATGCTCGCTTGGGTAAAATAGCATTTCTATCCGGCCAAAATTCGGGTTGGATTTCCGGGCATATTTTCGAGATGCTGTGGGAATGCTTGGGCTTGGGAGGAAAATCTGATCCCAGTCGTTCACGTATCAGTGCTTGGCTAGGAGGGATGGCAAGGAATCAGCCCTGTTTCATCTAATTTTCATTAGCAGGGAGCAGATCCCTGTTCCTTCCTCTCTGCAAAGTCCTCCATTACCTGGTTGAGAAGATTACGAATTTTTGGTACATCATCATTTTTGAGGTCGCAAAGCATCAGCGGCAAGGAAAACATCACCGCGACATCCAGTTGCATTAAGTTAATTGGATTGCAATTATGCAGCGCCATCTGGGCATTTTTCCGAACGGCTGCAATGCAACTACACATTGTATTTATTTCTTCTTCGCCTTCCTCTAATGCTTTGCCATTGCAGTTCATCTCCCATGCATTCACCAAGGAGGAGATCAAATTGGCCTTTAAGTCCTCGGCGATATTTACCATTTTCAATAGATCCAAGATCAAGCCCAGTTTGAGGGACCTTATTTCGCCAATCCTGGCCACCAGCCCTTTTCTCTCCAAAATTGCCTCGTAGTATCCCAGAAGGCCAAGCAGACTCTCGCCTTTTCGAGAATCCTCACATCCGATAACTTCAAACATCCTCTCCCACCCATTTCCAAATATACCAAATTCTGCAAATTGTATTATAAGATTGCAGGCGATCTTCCCAATCCGTTGCACTTTCCAGGAGATAAAGCGATTGACACCATCTGCACTCATTTGGATTCGTCCATATATCTCTTTGCTCATTAAAATATATATCTCTATTTTGTGAATATACTCTATATACATTATTATTTTAAATTAAAAATGAAAATAAAATAATATCTTGTTGAATAAATAGTAAAATAGTTGATGCAAGAGGAGATGGAGGGATCCGGTGTCCTCCTGCATCAACCAGTTCTGCCTATCATTGGGATATCTTGACGAAGCGCCGGCTTCAGGCCTTCTTGGCATAGATTGCATTAGGGAATTGGGCAATAGATCCGTTCCAGGCGGGCTTGTAGTTCTTCAAGGAAGTAGCCCGGCAGGAGCAATCGAAGACCCCGTCTGCGCTAAAGCGGCGATCCACCGGATCCATGTCGAAATAGCCGCCCGAGCAGCACGGCAGCCAGTCGGCGATCTCTTTTACCTGCTTCTTGACGGCATTGATGGTCATGGATTTCTTTATCTTAAAGCTGCCCACATAGTTCTCATCTATCAGTATCAATGGGTCATGGGTGCTGCCTTTAATTCCCTTCTTTTTATCAAGATTCTGAGTAAGCATCTCGCCTATATGCACTGTGCCTGCGGTCACGCTCTCCTCCAGCTTCATCTGGTTTAGACCCACACCATCCGCTTTATTGGTTGCGCCGGTGCAGTTGAGGACAATGCCTACGTCTTTCTGGAAGGCCCTGGCGTACTCTATCTGATGCTGCATGGTTGAGCCTGCCTGGTAGTTCTTGCTATCCGTCTTCTCCTTGAGGAGAGAGTTGTACTGCACAGGATGAGACGCATACCAGCCTGTGCCGTAAGTGAAGCTGTATGGCGCCTGGATCATCTCGTTTTGCTCAGTAAATGTAATTGTGCTGTCGTAATTCTTGTAACTGGAAATGCTGTTGCCAAATTGGGTTGATGGCACTTTGGAGTTGTATTCCGGGAAGTAATCGACAGTTACTGCCTTCTTCTGCTGGGAGTTGATCAGGGTAGCCATATCCATGCTGCCGCTGCCATGCATGTAATTCTTCACTGAGAGATTGTTGGTGTTGAAATATTGATATACCATGGCGTATCCTTCGCCGGATACATCCTGCTGAAATTCGTTGGTATTTTGAATGAAATAGCCATCCGGGTTCATGGCCGGCTCGCCGGCGGCCCAAGCGGGGCACGCCAGGATCAAAGTCATCAAAATTGCTGCTCCTATCTTCATAATCATCCTGCATCCTCCTTTACCAAATTGATGCGGCATGCCTGGTGCAGGGGGAATAAAAAAGCTGCCTTTATAGAAAACGACAGATATATTCTAGAAAATACATATCTTTGTCGCAGGACAATAAACGAGTTATATGATTTACTACCTGCAGATATGGTGTTGTATGGGTTGGTACGAATAAATTTTGAAATAATAGATCAATATAGACTATATATTTTACGATCTTGTAATAAGCGTATGGATTGAAGTATATTTTATATTGGTTAGCTTTACATACCATTCTCACATCCTTCTCGCCGGTGAATTCAATGAGAAAGCTATTTAGCGCTCTAATAATCGCCTTGATCGTGTGTGCAATCGGCACCACCATGGTCATGGCCAAGGAGACGGTTCGTGTCTCCGGATCGACAACGGTATTGCCTTTGGCTGAGGGCGGGGCGGAGGCCTTCAATGGTGAGCAGTCCGATTATCAGGTACTTGTAACCGGGGGCGGCACCGGAGTGGGCATCAAGAATGCTGCGGAAGGCAACTCCGAGATAGGTATGGCTTCCCGCGAAGTTACTGCCGAAGAAAAGAGCACATTCGGAGACAATTTCAAGGAAAACATGGTAGGCTATGACGGCATCGTCATTGGCGTGAGCAAGCAGATCTATGATGCCGGCGTGACTGCCCTTACCAAGGATCAGGTCAAGAAGATCTACTCGGGAGAGACCAACAACTGGAAGGATCTGGGCGGCCCGGATAAGCTAATACTGGTCGTTGCCAGGGAACAGGGTTCCGGCACCAGAGACACCTTCAACGAAGATATCATGGGCGACAAGAAGGCCGAAACTTCCGGAGTGAACACCGTAGCCGGCAGCAATGCCGAGATCAGGACCGCCCTTACCGGCAGCGATAAGGGTATTGGATATCTGGGATTCAGCTATGCAGAGGATGGGGCAGTCGGTGCCATCACCCTGGACGGTGTCAAGCCAACGGCTGAGACCATCAAGGACGGAAGCTACGAGCTTGCCCGCAAGCTGTACTTCTACACCTTTGGCGACGCCAAGCCCGGAGCCCAGGCCTTTATAGATTTCATGATGGGGCCCAAGGGTCAGACGGTCGCTGAAGAGTACGGCTTCGTGCCACTGTAAACCACCTCTAATCTCCCTTTTTCTTTTCCGAAATATTGAAACATCCATTTTTTTTGATTTTGCCACAAAAAACGTGCATCGATGGCAATTGCATGAGCAAGGCGCCCAGATCCCGAAAGATATTTATATTAACCTATTACTATTAACATTATATACTCAAAATATTTCTGTTTGCGGGATGGATAAAATGAGAAAGCCTATTTGCGTTCTGCTTATTGCTCTGCTCATAGGGACTGTTGGCCCCGTTACGGTCACTGCGAAGGAGACCGTCCTTATCTCAGGATCAACAACAGTTTTGCCATTGGCTGAGGCCGGCGCAGAGGCCTTCAATGATGAGCAATTGAATTATACGGTCGCGGTAACCGGGGGCGGCACTTATGCAGGAATAGAGAACCTCGCGAAGGGAAAATCCGATATCGCGATGGCCTCCATCAAGGTTGTGGAATTGAAAGTAATCAGTTCTGGCTACAAATTCAATGAAATACCGATTGGCCATGACGGCATAGTTATTGTCGTGAGCAAGCAGATTTATGATGCAGGCGTGACTTCCTTGACCAAAGATCAGGTCAAGAAGATCTACTCAGGAGAGATCAACAACTGGAAGGATCTGGGCGGCTCTGATGAGCCGATAATAGTCATTGCCAGAGAGGACGGATCTGGTACTCACGATACCTTTAATGAATATATCCTGGGAAGAAAAAAGGCGACGATGTCAAGCACATGCATTGTGGCCGACAGCAATGCGGAAATAAAACGTCTCATAAATGAAAGCAAGACCGCAATAGGATATCTTGGTTTTAGCTATTCAGAAGATGGTTCTGTGGGCGTGATCACCTTGGACGGTGTTAAGCCGACGGCTGAGGCCATAAAGAATGCTAGCTATGAGCTTGCTCGCGAGCTGTACTTCTATACCTATGGCGAGGCCAAACCGGGAGCCCAGGCCTTTATAGATTTCATGTTGGGGCCCGAAGGTCAAAAGATCGCGAAGGCGCATGGGTTCGTACCACTATAGATTCTATTTGTTATTTATTTTTAAACTTGATGCACCGAAGCTTGTTGTACGGTGTGAAGCTGCCGTTTTTCTTTAATTTTATATTAATACATCACCCATCTTTTGCTATTATGGGTTTTTTCCAATGCAGTCCCTTGCCATTTTGACCTATTTATCTATCAAATATATATTCTATCCCACATCCCGCAGGTCGTCCTTTCTTTATGAAACATTTTTATTCTGACACGATTCAATAAGCCCAAAAGGGATATGAAGGGGCCTGAAATGAAATTATCAACTTTATCGCTTGATCACTTA
>Ga0247841_10003205_pt1 | contig 30875 bp, 58 predicted proteins | sample LaCruzMarch2015__2_FD_192410 | JGI IMG/M metagenome (GOLD analysis project Ga0247841, IMG submission 192410) | Freshwater microbial communities from meromictic Lake La Cruz, Castile-La Mancha, Spain - LaCruzMarch2015_18m | ecosystem: Environmental > Aquatic > Freshwater > Lake | place: Spain... | reverse complement strand
AAGAATTACAAGAAAAAATATCTGCTGCTAAGTCTGCTGAGTCTGCTGCTGAGTCTGCTGCTTGGTCTGCTAGGTCTGCTGCTTGGTCTGCTAGGTCTGCTGCTGAGTCTGCTGCTGAGTCTGCTAGGTCTGCTGCTTGGTCTGCTAGGTCTGCTGCTGAGTCTGCTGCTGAGTCTGCTAGGTCTGCTGCTAGGTCTGCTGCTTGGTCTGCTAGGTCTGCTGCTTGGTCTGCTAGGTCTGCTGCTAGGTCTGCTCAAAATAAAGAATTAAAGAGATTAATCAAAGAGGATTTAAGATGTCAAAAATAGTATTTACTTATGAATATTATCCAACAATTGAAGATGTAAGAAAGCATATTCAAGAAGATGAAGGGCATTGTACCCAACAGGTTTCATATAGTACATTTCATGATGCTTTAACTCAAATAAATTTTACTAAGAAAGTAATTAGGAGTACAATTAAAACATGAATAACTCACAACAGAATAATAGTCAGAAGGAAGATAGGAATGGTCAAGCTGGTAGTCTTGTGGGTTCGATTCCCAACCAATCTGAACATACTTCTGACAATACTCCTTTATCACAAAGAATTAAAGAACTTGAAGAAGAAATAGATAAATATATGAATGAAAATAGTTTTAATTCTCAAATAGGTGCAGTAATTAACTTAAATAACGACCAATTAGATTTAATTGATTATAAAAAGAGTAAAGCAGAACTCCACGGTTTAAAACAAGGAGCAGAACTCCAAAGAACAGAGATGTTAGAGAAGATAAAAAGATTAGATAAATGGAAAGACATCATGAAAACATGGCATTTAGAATTACCAACAATAGATTTACTTTGTAGCGAATTTGATAGAATTTTAAAAGAACTAATTAAAGAATTGGAGAAATCAGAATGAAATGCGATAAGTACGGACAAGAGATTGTAGAGAATAAATTAATTATCATAAATAATATTGAATATGAATTAGAACAGCACGATAACAACGAATGTTTGAAAGATATTGAAATTCCTAAAGGTTGGAGATTATTATTACCCAGTGAGGCAATGATGTTATATGAAAGAGGATTAATTGATAATAGTTTTTGGTTTTATGTTCAGCAAATAAATAAAGAACAAGAAAAGAAAGGTATGGTTGCGAGGTTCTATGCGTATTCGTATTGGGCTAGCTTCTATTGCTATGGGTATCCTGCTGATCGCTTTGAGTCTCTTGGGGTAATTTTTTGCAGAGAATTGGAGAACAAAGAATGATAACACAAGAAGATATAGAAAATAAGAAGAAAGAGTTATTAGAATTAGAAACAAAGTTTAAAGAACAAAAAGAAACTCAAGTTTATCAGGAAATAAAATATAAAAACAAGATATTTAGAATATATGTTTGGGAAGATAAGAAGATAAGGGATTTTCCAATGCCTAAAGGTTTTGACTTTGCTAAGTTTAATGATTTTATAGAATTATATAATAATGATAAAGTAGAATTAGAAGTCTGGAAGTATTATTATTTAAAACATTTCTCAACTAAACAGCAAACTAAAGATTATTGTCTTTCGGGGTTGTGCCTTGGCGGGAACTTGAGTTTGAGCTCTAGCTACTGCGACTTGGATGGCTCCAGCTCGAACGGCGGGATAGTTGTTGAAATGGAGAAGTCAAAATGACAAACCATTATGATTATATAGAAAGGGTAATTCCAAAGGAAAAGAAAGTAAGTATTTCTATAAGCATAGATAGAAGCATTTGGTTAAAGCTAAAAGCATTAAAGAATAGTAATAATCGTTCTTATTCACAGATTTGTAATTATATATTAAAGAAAGAATTGGAGAAGTCAGAATGAAAAAAAAGATTAAGTTTAAATTAGTAGAACCAGAAAAGAAGTTTTATTTTGATATTACTTGGGGAAAAGATAAGAATAGTTATGTTCCAATAGTAGATGATTATGCAAAAATAGTTATTAGGTCAAGAACAGAACAAGAAGCAAGAGAGATTTTTAAAGAGTTTATCAAAGCAATAAAGAAAAGGAGTGTTAAATTAATTAATTAAAATGAACCTCTACACCCAATTCAAACAACAAGAAGCAGAATTATTAAAAGAAATAGACTATCTAAAGAATAATAAAACTAAGATATATAAAATATTCAAGACTTTAGAAAATAGAGATATAGATTATGTAAAGGTTAAAGATTACAAGTTAAAACTCTCCCAATTCTACAAAGATAATTTATTCTGGGCTAATGAGATAAATAAGAAATTAAGTAAAATACAAATGGATTTAGATAATGGAGATTGTATTGACGAGAGCAATGAGGTTTTAGATATAATTAATGAATTACAGCAAATTAAACAAGAGTGTCAAGGTAAATAATGGTAATGCCCGAAGATTGTCAATATTCTGGAACTTGTCCTCTTTACCACAAAGATGGTGTTATGTGTAATCAACTTATCGGACAGAGATGGGTTAATTGCGACCAATACAAACATTATAGAAGATTAGTTGAAACCAAACCAACCACAACAATTAGAGGTGGAGTTTTTAAACGAGATTTTGAAGTTAAACAAGGAATGCTTGAAAGGTTCTTGGGTTGGTTTAGAAAATGACAACACAAGATGGATTACATAGTAAAGTATTAGATTTCTTTCCACATAGAGATGAAAGAGGTAGACCCTATATTGCCTTTTGTAATAACCCCTGTCATCAAGGAATAGTTTTAAGACCAGCAGTTTGTGAGGCAAGACAATGTTCTGATTATTATAAATATTTCATTAATGAAGAACATAAGAGGTATAAAGGAAGATAAAACATGACCGCATTAGAAGATAAATACCATGCATTATTAATAAAGTATTCTTCAATAGAAGATAGCGAAACATTAAGAAAGTATAAAATACTTAAAGAAGCATTCTCAATAGGTAGAAAGTTACATGGACACAAATTCAACCTTCATAACTTATCAAATGATTTAGATTTACCCTATACTACAACTAAAAGGATATTTGCCTTATCCAAAGCAAACAACTTAACTTGGAAGAAGATAAAAGATAAAAAGATAAGTCCATTCAGGGTAGCATATATTCTATCAACCAGAGATGTAACTTATCAAGATGAATTAATAGATTTAGCAATAGAAAAGAACTTAACAACTTATGACATAAAGAAGTTAAGGATAAAAGATTATAAAGATATAGCCAAAGCAAGATTAACTCTTTCTGTTCAACAGGGTTTTGCTAGGAAAGATAGTTGTTATGCCTCATTCATTCATACTTTAGAAAGGTTTGATAATCTATTCTTAATTGATAAGAACCAACTCCCAGAAAGTAAACTAAATCTCTTAAAGACCAAATTAGATACTCTAAAGAAAGATATAACTAAATTTGTGGAGAAGTTAAATGATTAAGAAATGTTTATTCTGTGGTAAACTCTTACAAGATTATAGTACAACTAATTATTGTGCAAACCATTGGAGAAGTAGTCCACAAGCTAAAATAAGTTTAAAAGCGTATATAGAGAAACATAAAGAAAAAAGAAGAAAGTATCAAAAGAAATGGAGAAAGGAACATCCAAATTATCAAAGAGAATGGATCAAAGATAAATTAATAGAAATAGAGAATGGATATTAGATTAAGTATATTTAGTTTAATGTTCTCTATTTATGGGATAGCTACGATTATTTTTGAATTATGGGCATTACATAGTGGATTTAAAACACCTCTAACAATACCTAACTTAATCTTGGGAATTATTATAGCTTTAATACCACTTATTTATTATTTGCTAGGCAGATATAGTGTACCAGATATGTAAAGAAAGAAGTAAAGATTTAAATACTAGTCTTAACATTAAATAATCATTCAAAAGAGGGAGATAATGGAAGAAAAAAGTAGTAAAAATGTAACTTACAGAAAAGAGTTTTACTTAACAGTATTAAACTCCTTTAAATCAAAAACTAACCTAACTAAAATACAAGAAGAATTAGGTATTTCTAAACAACAATTAAACTATTATATACGACAACTTAAACAAAATGGATTTCTTATTAAGAAAGGTAAGGGTTGGTATGAGATTAATGAAAGTAGTAAAAATGTAACTAAGTATGGAATTGATTTACCCAAAGATTTTATTAGGGGTCATGCTTACGTCTGGGAAATAAAAGTTCCACAAGAAACGAAGGGGTGGAACAGAAGAATAGAAATCTTAACAAACAATAATATTAACTTTAAACTAGTAGGTGCTAAGTTAGATGTTCCAAGAATTAAGGTACTTGGTCGTAAGATCTGGCTTTGTAATGATCACTTAAGGATATTTGAAACTAAAGATACTAGTTACTATGGGAATAATGCAGTAGAAAGCAAGAAAAAGGCATTTATAGGCATCTTAGAGGTAATCAATGGTTTAGAAAACAAATTAGGAATTAAGTTAAACCTAACTAAAATTGAATGTAAAAAAGAGCATTACGCATTAATTAAGAATGACTTAGCAATAGAACACAATCAAAAAGGAGTTATTCTAAGAATATCAGATGAATCAGGAGAATGGTTATTAGTAGACGATTCTTTAGAGAAAGGTGGAGAATTAGAAAACATAGGTAAAAAATCATTAGTTACAAATGTAAAGATGTCTAAATGGTGGAACGAAAACAAAGAAACTAATTTTGAAGTATCTCCTAAATTTGTTTTAAATGGATTTAATAATCTAACAAATAATCTTAATCAATATGCAGAAAATATGGTTACTCACGTTGATGTAGTTAGAAAATTAGGAGAATCAGTACAAGAATTAACTAATCAGATTAAACTACTTCAAGAAGAAAATAAACGTATAAGGGGATTATAAAAACCTAAAGATTAATAAAGTAGCATAATATCTAATATTATGGAGAGGAAGATATGGCAGATAGAGATGATGTAAATATTAAAACTTTTAATACAGCTAAGAAATATAGTGATGAGATACTATTTTCTATGATGTCAAAATATCAAAGCTATCAAAGACAATCAGATTTTGGTTGTGAGAATTTAGAAGATTCAACAATGTTGAATAATGAAATAAGAGATATTCAAAGATATAATGGATTAAAAGCCATGAATGATATTCTATTAAGTCTATTAACAACAATCAGTTCAACAATAATACTAAAAGGCAATAAAGAAGAAACCGAACAATTAGAGCTGTTGATAAAACAATTAGAGAAAATAAAACTATTATTCTATGACAATAAATCTTTATTCTTTAATTCAAAATATGATTCATCTGGAATAAAAGAAGAACTAGATAGAATATACTTTGAAAAAGTAAAAAAGATAGTTCAAACTTGTTATATTAACACAGAAATATTAATGACTAGAAATAAACTATTATTCTCTGATGCAAGTGATGAATTTAAATCAGATGAAGAAACTAAAGAAGAAATAATGAAAAGATATATTGAAGGGTAATATGATAGATCTATCGCAAATATTTAATGATACAATTAGTGGAATCATAATAAATCTACCTTGGTTTGTATTGTTTTACATAGGTTTTAGAATGATCTCAAAAGAAATTAAAGAATCAAGTAAGAACATTCCTAAGTGGTTAGAATCTTATTTTAAATTAAGAGATCAACAATTAAGAAAGGAGTGGGCTTTAGGGAAAGCAATAGAAAAATGATCATGCAAACTAAATTAAGGATAAAACCTAAAAGTAGTAGATCTTTTGAATGTAAGACAGAAATATCTGAATTACCAAAACCTAGAAGATTACAATGTTTCTACTTGTCTTGTAGTCTGATGAATGGGAGTTTGCATGACTTTTAACAAATATTATCCAGCGAAACGTTTCCGGTGGACTACTTATTCTTTAGATTTTATAAGAAGAATGATTGAAGGTAGAAGAAATAATGAGAAGGATAACGTGTTCTTGGTAACTGGAAGTCGTGGCGAAGGCAAAAGTACAATAACAGGTAAAATCTTATTTCAATTTCCAGATTTTGATCCATACCAAAGTATAGTTTACAATAAAGAAGCATTTTTTAAAATGTTAAAAAAGAAAATGAATTATGCTTGGGCAGATGAAGGAGTAGTAAATGCAGCTAAAGGTAACGTTATGTCAAGAGCTAATAAATTATTATTTGAAGCTATGACAATTAATAGAGATAATTTTAATACAATCTTCTTCTTAATGCCTAACGTAGAAGATTTCGATTCTAAGATCCTTCAATACTGCTCTGGATGGATTCATATAGATCGTAGAGGATTAGCAGTATTATTATTACCACAAAATAAAGGTTTATTTGGTAAAAAGAATTGGGATTTAGATAGAATGAAAAAGATATATGATGAATTTATGAAAGAATCAAAAGATGGAACACCAATGCCTTATTGGGTTTATGAGAACTTTGTTGGGTATATCAGATTTGGAAAATTAACAAAGCTCCAAGAAGGAATAGTAAAAGAAATCAAAGCATTAAGAAAGAACGAAAACCTAGATAAAGAAATGAAAGAAGAAACAGTTATCCAAGTAAAAGAATTAGAAAACTATAATAAATATTCAGCAAAGAAATTAGCCGAATTGGTAGCAAAGGGAGAAATAAGAAGTCAAGAACAATTTATAGCAACTTGTACAGAAATGAAATTAGAGTTTGAAGATATGTTTAAAAAATGTGATTCAATATTCAAACGTTCTAACATTAGTAAAACAACAAAAGGAATTTTAAAGGATTATTTAAAAGAGGACAATCTTGTGAAATTCTAAATCTTAATAATTAAGTTTATATATTTGCTATCCTACTATTTAATTATGGCAAAATCCAAAAATCCCCTAGAATACTTTGAAACACATAATAAAAGAAAAACTAAATATACAATTACCCTCATCTTTAAAAATAAATAATGGTATATACATTTCCAAAACCCCCTACAGCTTTTCAACCAAAAAAACCAACATCTAGTTCTGGAACATACGACTCATCTACAGGAACATATACAAGTCCACAAGGAGAAAAACAATCAATGGCAAAAGCACCAGCTGGTTCTACATTAGTTGGTGGAGGTCATAGTAGTTATGTTGGTGGAGGACAAGTCAATGGAATGACTCTGCCTGTTATCACTCCAGAATATAAAGCAAAGCAAGAAGCTGCAACAAAAGCAGCCACAGAGCAAGCTCAGCAGAAAGCTTTACAAGAAGCTCAAGCACAAGCAAAACAACAAGCAATGAAAGATCAACAATTAAAAGAAGTACAAGCTAATCAACAGAAACAAGAACAATTAAAAGAGATAATATCAGAAAGAGAAAAAACACAAAAAATAACAGTTTCAAATCCACAATTAAGTTATATAAATTACCAAATACAAACACAACCATATATAAAGAAAGAACTAACAAAAGTAGAAGATTCAAATATACCCCAAGCTACTTTTATATATGTAGATCCAACAGGTTTAGGTCCAGCTGTAACACGATCTGCAACACCAGAAGAAGTACAATTATATAAAAATGAAGAAAAAGCATTAAGTTTAGAAAAAGGAACAGCATCAGTAAATAAGATACCTTTATTTAAAACAGAATTAGATAATATCAAAATAACTTATGGTAAGATTAATACTGATCTTAAAGAAGGATTAACTTATCCAATATCAAGAATACCAGAGATAACAACCGGAAAGACAGCAGAACAACTAATAGACATAGGTGTACAATCTAATCTTTTAGGTTTAGATTTATATAAATCTCAAGGAACAAAAGACTTTGAAAAAGGTGTAATAACTGGAATATACCAAGATATTAAAGAGCAACCATTAAAACAGATAGTTTTATTAGGTGCAGGGGCAGGATTCGGTGCTGGATTTAAAGCAATTTCAACAGGTCTATCTGCTATACCTAAAGTTGGTGGAATAGCTACAACCACATTTAAATTAGGTACAACAGGTTATGGAGTAGTAGAAGGAGCTAAAGTAGCAAGTGCCACAGTTGGAGTTATGGCTATGCAAGAAGATTTATCTAAATCGGGATCAGTTTTAGGAGTAACATTAAAAGATACATTATTATTAGGTTATGGATTTACCAAAGGAGAAAAAGGTTTTGATATTTTAAGAGGAGAATATAGAACAAGAGGATTAAAAGAGTTACAAGTACCACAAGGAGAATATCCACAATTACCCACAAATAAACAATTAGAAGCATTTAATAAAAATGTATATAAAGAAATATCGGATGAAGCTATCGCATTTCATACTACTCCAGATGTGTTCTATAAAGGTGGAACAATAACACCTAAATCAGGAACAAGCGAATTACCCGGATTATATGCATCTACACAAGTATCTACCCCATTTGCAAAGATTACTGGAAGTGGATCAAATTTACTAAAGACATTAGAGCAATTCAAAAAAGCAATTATAGATATGTTTAGTGCAGAGAAAAATCCCGGTATTGCAGCATTAGAACCAAAAGGATTTAGAGAAGTTAAGTTCGGTTATTCAGCAATACCTCAATTTAAAGGACAAAAACCATCAGGTAGATTCTTTTATGGGGGTAAAATAAGAGATGTCTATGCTTATTTTGAAACTCCTCCAAAAGCAGGTTTTATGGATATTCCAAAAATGAAAACAGAGATTGAAGCTATCGCTAGAACAGATGCAGGAATATATGGAGCAACAGGTAAAAGATTTTATACAGAAATAAGTGGAGTAAAAGTACCAATAGACGCATTTAAGTATTCAGAAAATAAAATAGTTGAGCAATTAGCGAAGGCATATAAGGATCTAGGAAAAAAAGTAAAAGAACAATTTAAACCAGAAGATTTTCCCAGTTATGTTGAACCCACATTAAGAACTTCAATACCTTCTTTAAGTGCATTACCAATAACAACAAAAGTAGATTCAACAGTAAGCAGTTCTATTCTAAGTAGTTCATTACAATCTAGCATATCAAAAAGTTTAGGATCATCAAAAAGTAGTTCTAGTAGTTCAAGTTCATCAATTTCTAAAGCATATTCAGATATAAGTTCATCAATTAGTAAGTCATTATCTTCAATGGCATCAAGTTCAAGTGTAAAAAGTGTAGCTTATCCAAGTTCTGGATCTTCTAGTAAAGGATCAAGTGTCTTATCTCCAAGTGTAGTAAGTAATATAACTTCAACAAGATTTCAATATAATCAACCCAAAGCACAACAACCAAAACAACAAAGATCATTAGGTCAGGGTTACAATGTCTATGGAAAAGCACTAAAATCTACAAAATCATTTAAGATAAATAGTGTACCTTTAACTAAACAACGTGCTTTAGACATAGGAAGTTACTATGTATCTCAAACTCTAGCCAGAACATTTAAAATAGAAAAGACATCTCAACAAGCACAACCAGATTATGAATTTGTTTCTATTCCAGAGGGGTACTACCAATCTAAAGTACAAACATTAAGAGAATATAAAATAAGAAAAGGAAAGCAAGTAGAAACACCAGAAAGTTTTATCCAAAAATCAATCTATGCTTTAAGTTCAGAATCAGAAAAGAAACAAATACAGAATTTTAGAAATCAGGTTAGAAGGATTTTAAAATAGAAAGATTTATAAGTAACCATAATATATAATATTATGGGTATTTTAAACTATATCAAAGAAAAGTTTAGTTCTAAAAAAGAAGTAGAATTAACAATAGATAATACTAAAGATACAACACCACAACCTTCTCAAGAAATTAAACAAGAAGATCCACTTAATGGTTACGTTGTAACAGGTAAAAGAACAGTAGAAAAACCTTGTGAGATATGTAATAAAATAATAGGTACAGATAGATATACTAAAAAGCAAGGTAGATTTTTTCATTCTAAATGTTTTAGACAAAAAGAAAATCAAGTAAAAAGGCAAGGATTAATTTAATGGCAGATAATTTTAGATTTGATGAATTTGAATCAAAAGAATTAAATAATGAACAGAAATCAGCTTTAATAAAAAATATTGATACTTCTAATAAATCAGAAGAAGAAAAGAAAACTAAGAATAAAATTAACTTTCAACCAATGCCAAAAGAAGAAAAAGAAGTATTTGGAGAAGAAGAAAAAGGAAAAATAATTAATCAGATAACACAGGATCTAACTAAAGAACAAAGTATCCCTATGCCTTATGATCAAGGCCAGACTTCTCACTTATCTTTAATTTTATCTCCTAATCTAAAAGAATTAGAACTAATGATTAGAGGTTTAGAATATGTAAGAAGATCAAATCCAATTACAGGTAAAGAAGAAATCTATTTAAGAAAAATACCAGACCATCCATTAAATGAATATGGAATTAATACAATAATGGCAGAACTAAAGGTATATTCTTCTCCAGAAATCAAATTAGGAAGAAAAAGAGTTAAGGATTATTATAATTCAGTTCAACACGTAGGCCATTCAATAGTAAGATTAATCTATAAGAACTTACGTAATTTTGGAATGGACACACAAGTTAAACAGAGAAATGCTAAACGATTTTGTAATGCAATAGTTGAATTTGTAGATGCATCTTATTCAAGAAGTGTAGAAGGTAGAGAAAATGATTCATCAAGACCAACAGAGTTTAGTGTTCAAGGTAATGTAGATGCTATGAATGATCCAACTAAATTTATTTACCCCAAGCAAAAAGAAAATTTGAAGAATTAGATGGAAAATAAAACTTTTGAAGAATTGAATAAAGAAGGGAATATTGATATAGAAATAAAAAAAACAGGATTAAGTTTAGGTATTTTATTCTCTAAAGAAATGCTAAAAAGATTTAATTTAGAATATGGTGACATTATTAGATTAAATCATGCAGAAATTATTAAAAAGGACAATAAGTAAAAATTTATATATAGGCATCACTTTAATTTATCAATGGAAATAACCTTTAAAAAACAAATGGTAACTACTTCTATTTTTATATGTTTAACTAAATTTACACAGGAGGAAAATAAAAGATGAATAAAATACAAAGAAGTCTAGCAATCGTAGCAGGTTTAAGTTCTTTAGTTGCAGGAAGCTTAGGTTTTTATGCAGGTAAAGAATTAGCTCAACCAGAACCACGACAAAACTTTTATCAAGGGAATAATGTTATATCTGCAAATAGTTTATTAGATGGATATAATGGAAGTAACTTTGGAGCTAATGGATTAACCATTAGAGGAAAAGTAGAAAAAGTTAGTGCTTATGGGTTTTTGATGAATCCAGAAAACGGAGCTAAGAATATTGTAGTTAGAGGAGTTGATATGGAAAGTGGTTTAGGTGTTATCATAAGAGAAGCACAGAAAAACGATACTCAAGTAACTGTTTATGCAAGTGAGTTCGGGCAGAATTTTGCTAAAGCAGATTTAGTCGCTAAAGGCGGATTGCTATTCGATTTAAGAACACAATAAGATGAAGGCATATTTTTATTTATTAATTTTTTTAGCCTTTTTCTTTTCTTTTAGCTTTGCTTCTGCTTTACCAACTTGTGTAGGAACACAAGTAGCCCAATGCCAAGCTCTTGGGGCAGGAGAATGCGGAAATCATTATATGGATAATATGTATCCAATGACGCCCCCCGTTTATATGCAATGTCAAGTATGGATGGAAACATTTTGTGATATTGTAGGAAGTTATCAATGTGAATTACCTCCTCCAGAGATTCCAGTAACTAACTGCATGACTATTTTAACTAATGGTTCTTATAAGATGTCTTCTAATTTTACAAATAAAGCAGTAAGCATTTGTATAGATATTCAAGCAAGTAATGTTGTTTTTGATTGTGATGGTTATTGGATTGATGGGGTTGATGGCAGTTCTTCTAAGGGTTTTAATTTAGGTACTTATAAAGATAATATCACAATAAAGAATTGTTATATTAATGATTGGTACTATGGAATATATGGGGTTCGTAATAAGAATGTTCAACTATTAACTAACAATGTTACATCAAATTATTATATGGGATTATATATGCAGTATCAACATAATAATACTGCTATAGGAAACAGATTTCTAAATAATGGTAATTATGTTTATTATACTTATAGAAATCAATCTTCATTTATCAACAATACAATCGTTTCAACTTCTTATGGTATGGGGGAGATAGGTGGTGGTGGATATGCAAACAATAGAATTATCGGAAATAGAATCAATGGAACTTATGCTCTTTATATGTCTGGTACTAATAATAATACTTATCAAGATAATTATTTGTATGGTACTACTGGAATAATTTATGTATCAGGTTCAACTGTTTATAATACAACCATTTTTAATAACTGGTTTAGCACTCCAGCAACTAATTATATGTATATGTTTAATATGGCTCATAGCAAACCAACCTTCAATACAACTTTAACAAGTGCTTCAAACATAATGGGTGGAGCAAACATTGGGGGTAACTATTGGACTAATCCTTCTAAAACAGGACCAAGTGATAAATGTGCAGATGCAGACCAAAATGGAATATGTGATGTAGCTTACTCTATAAAGAATGCTTATGGTTCTAATTACTATTATGATTACTTACCTATTAGTAATGTCTCAAATGTTTATACAGCAAGTTTTAGTTCTCTAGCAAATAATTCTTATGTAGGTCCTTATCCACAAATAATAGTTAATGCTAGAGCAACAGTTGGAATTAATACAACTAGTTCAACAATGTGGTATAAGAATAGTACAATAGATTGGACAGAGATAACTAATTGTACAAATCAATCTATAAATGGAGTTTATAATATTAATCTTAAATGTATTTGGAACAATACAGAAACAGGAACAGCTGGAGAAGGATATGATATTCAAGCAAGGATAATAGATTTATCTGCACATACTTTGAATATAACAAATCATTATTATGTTGATCTAAGTTTACCTCAAACAGCTTATGTAGATGGAGATTTTCCAGAGTATCCTTATTCAAGATTTAATCCACAAGTAAGTTATCCTTATACAATATCAAATACATTAACAAAATTAAGTCCAGCAAGTGGAACAGGAGTAGTAAGTTATTATCCTTTTGATACAGATACAACAACTGCTATAAAAGACTATATTGGAACAAATGATGGAACATTAACTAATGGAGCATTTTTAACATTAGCAGGTAAAATAGGAAAAGGAGTTGGATTAGATGGAGTAAATGATTATATAAATTTAGGCAACTCTACTCAGTTTGATTTTACAAATAACTTTACATTAAGTGCTTGGATAAAAACAAACTCAACAAGTTATATAATAGTTAAAGACCCACCTTTAACTCAAACTTATTATATTAGTACAACTAATTGTACTCCTTGGGTGGCTGGTGGTTGTTCAAGTACAGATGAAAGAGGAACAGCAAGTGCAGGTACATTAAATTGTAAGTATACAGATAACTTAACATCAGGATACACAGCAACAAATGTTAAAGTTGAAACATATAATAAGTATTTATGTAGTGCATCTGTACCATTAAAGTTCTATTGGCAAAATGGAGTTAATATGGGTAATTATTCTTCTGGAGTTTGCCAATGTACAGCTAATGGAGCTTATCCAATTAGTTATAATATTAATACAGCAAGTTATAACTTTGGAGCAGACAATTATTTTAATATAACAACTGCTGGTGGAGCTTGGGCAGGTATTATGGGTGGAACAGCAGTAGGTTATCCGGTAGGTAAAATAGCTAAAGTTACAGTTACATATACTGGTGGAGGAAAAGAAGTACCTTATGCTTTAGGAACAAATGAAGCAAGAATAAATAATACTATTATAACCATAACAGGTGCAACAGATAATATCAGTCAAATTGGAACAGAGTTAAGTTTTAACTTTACAATTAATAATTGTTATCAAGACTTGCAGAATACAACTGCAACAGATTGGTTAAACTTAACTTGTTTAAGTAATAACAAGATGAACCAAACAAGAAACTATACAACTTATGATAGTAATGTTTGTGGAACTTATGAGAATGTTACAGTTATAGAATATAGACAGACAGAAGATTGTGATTTCTGCACACCAAGTATGGCTTACACAGATTGGACAGCTTATATAAATACAACTTGTACAGGACAACAAAGAAATCAAAGCAGTAATAGAACATACTATGATACAAATGTATGTGGAGAAGTAGAAAATGTAACAGAATTTAGAACACAATTAATAGATGATTATACTTGTGATACAATAGCACCAGCTTGGACAAGTTTAACTAATAAAACTTGTTATGTTAATTCAAGTTGTACACATCAAATAACAGCAACAGATTATTATGGAACAATTAATTATGCTTTAAATGCTACAGATGTATTTGGAATAAACATTTTAACAGGAGCAATAGGAAATATAACAAGCTTAACAAGTATAAATACTTATTGGTTCAATGCAAGTGTTAATGATAGTGCAGGTAATTATAACTATGGAATATTTTGGATAAATATTACTGCGAGACCTGTTTCAAATGTAACTGGAAGTAGTTTATGTAGATATAGAAAGTTTGGATATTGGAATAATGCTTTAAACTACTATAGCGAAGTAGGTTGTATATAAAATAGTAAGATATAAATACTATTATTACTCTAATAATTAGATGAAATTAGCACTATTTTCAATAATCTTTCTTATTTTAATAAGTATTAACCTTGTAGTTGCGGATCAAGCCGGAGGAATATTACGTGGAGAACCAAATACCTGTATTAAATTACCTCAAGAATGTACAAGTTGTACTTATGTAAAATTAACTACAATAACATTACCCGATTTAACTCAATTATCAATCCAAACTAATATGGTTCAAGATGGAACTTCTTATTCTTATAACTTTTGTAATACTTCTCAAATAGGCACTTATTCTTATTGTTTTGTTGGAGATGTTGATGGGACAGATACTTCTGCTTGTAAAGATGCTATAATTGGTGGAGTTAATCCGGTACAAATGTCTATATATATCTTCTTTCTATTAGTTTGTTTAGTTGTTACTTTTTTATCAATAAAATTAATTAAAAATAATCCAGTAGGCCAAGATAAATTAGATAGCAATAAATTATATGAAATGAAAAAACTACATGAACTACAATTTTACTTTACTTTAATAAAAAGGAAATTATGGATATTTGGAGCATTTGGAATATATCTATCCTTATTTTTATTTATTACATTATTAAACCAGATAGTTTATGATCTTGGATTAAGCCAACTATCAAATTTATTGATAAATTTTGTTCAGATAATGGCTTGGGGATTAATACCTTTTGTATTATTCTGGATTGGATACTTAATAGTATTCTTCTATAAATCTACAGAAGAAGTAATTAAACAAGAGTTTGGGAGGTTTAGAGAGTGAAGGGAATCAATGGTGTGCAATGCCAAATCCATCCAAAGTTCTTAAAGTTAATCCATGATATGCAAGATGATTGGCATATCAGACATAAAGATAGAAAGAGAGATTTAAGCACAAAAAGGTTATCTTTAACTTTATATAAATTATTCATGTCTAAACCAGAGTTATTTCAATTAATAGTAAATTCAGATATTGATTTGGAGGAAGAATAAGATGAATAAAAGAGGTCAAGAAGCATTGTTAAGTAATGTTGTTATCTTAATTATATTTTTAGTAGCAGTTTCAGTAGGGGGGTTATTAGCAGGAATAACTTATTATAATATGAATATACTACAAGCAACATTAGAAACAGTTAATTTTACATTGCCTATAGAAAATATGGCACAAGCAAATTCTAACTTAACAGATTTCCAAGATATTTTAGGAATAGTTGTTTATCCAATATTAAATCTAAAATCGGCATTACCTTATTTAACTTACTTTATGGTCTTTGGTTTTATAATAGCATTAGGAATAACTGCATATGTATCTTCAAGAAATCCTGTATTCTTTACATTACACTTATTGTTTACTTTATTAATTACATATTTCTGTTTTAAAATATCAAATATGTATATAGAACTATTAACAAATCCATTCATTAACTCATTGATGACACAATTTACTATTTATAATAAGCTAATGATCTACTTACCACAAGTAGTATTTTTTACAAGTATGGTATTTGGAGCTATTAGTTTTATAAATGTTATTAAACCACAAAGTAATTTTACAAGCAATCAGACAAGTTTAAATTATGGTGGTGATTATTAAAAATGGTTAAAAAGAAATGGCAAACAAAAGTTAATGGAAAGATTATTAATCATGGACAAATTGGTGCAAGGATAGGACAAGTTGGAACTCCTAAATGGGAGAGCTATTGTGCTAGAAGTTTAGGTATAGCTAAGAAGTTTCCTTCTGCGAGAGAAAAAGATAGTGCTAATTATCAAAGTCGTAGGAAATGGCATTGTCCAATTAGCGAGGTAGAAAGATGAAAAATGACAAAAAAATAAGCCACAGAATTAATTGTAGTGCATTATTTATAGTTGGGCTAATGTTTATCCTTACCATAAATCTAGCATCTTCTTTAGAATTAAACCCATTTGCAGATAAAAAGATATTTGATAAAAATGGTGCAACAGATGTATCCGATTATTTAAAACAAGACCTTAATCCAGATTATGGAGTTATCAAATTAAGTAAAACATTCTTATGGATTGAAACAGATAAGATAGCAGAATATTCCTTAACAAAGAATACAGAATATTGTATTGATGATTGTTACCAAATAATTAAAACAACTTTATACAAAGATATGAGTTTATATGATAATATAGACCAAAAGATATTAGCAGGAGATAATAAAGAACTTAATCTACAAATGTATTTATTAACAGCAGAAACATATTATACAGATATACCAGATACATATACAGAAGAATGCATAACAGATAAAAATAGTTCTAAATATTGTTATAATAAAGTAGCAACATGGAAACAAGAAAGTCATACAAGAGAAGTATGGACAGAATATAAAGGAGAGATATTAAAAGCAGGAGATTATACTTATAAAATAACAGGTAAAATAAATGCAGGACAAAAAGTTGATATAGTTCAAACTTCTAATGGTATTGAATTTACAGAATGGGCTGCTTGGACAGCAGCAGATTGTAAAGGAGTAGGAGGAACAATAACAATCGCAGGAGATTTATGTGTTCATACATTTAATCAAAGTGGAACATTTAATATAACTTCTAATATAACTAATGCAAGTATCTTAACAGTTGCTGGTGGAGGCGGAGGTGGAGGTGGTACAGCAGGTAATGGTGGTGGAGGCGGAGCAGGAGGACTTATTTATAATTCATCTATAAATTTATCTATTAGTAATTTAACTTTAACAGTCGGTATAGGGGGAGTTGGAGGTAATGGGGATTATGGAACTAATGGAGGAAATAGTGCATTTGGTTCTATATCTGGAACAGTAGTTGGAGGCGGAGGCGGTTCATATTATGGGACAGGACATAATGGAAAAGCAGGAGGTTCAGGAGGCGGAGGTTCTCAAGCATATAGTTCAGTAGGTGGAGCAGGAACAGCAGGTCAAGGTAACGATGGAGGTAGTATGAGTACATCTAATTCTGGAAGTGGTGGAGGAGGAAAAGGATTAATTGGAGGTAATGCAACAGATGGAAGTTCAACAGCAGGAGTAGGTGGAAATGGAACAGCTTATAATGTTACAGGAGTTTTAACATATTTTGCAGGTGGAGGAGGCGGGGGTTCTCATAGTGGAGCAGGAGCAGAATATGCAATAGGTGGTCTAGGTGGTGGAGGAAATGGTTGCTCTGGTAATAAAGCTACTCCAGCAGGTTTAGGAGTTAATGGAACAGGAGGCGGAGGCGGAGCTTGTGGAGAGAGTGTTACAGGAGCAAGAGGAGGAGATGGAGTTATAATTGTTTCTTACTCATTAGGTTCAGCATCTGCAACAGCAACATTAGTTTCTCCAGCAGATGGTTATATATCTCCAATAAATAGTATTGACTTTAATTGTTCTGGAAGTGTTAGCGGAGCAACATTAACAAATATGTCTTGGTATAAAAATGGAGTATTAAATGAAACTAAAATTATAACAGGAACAACAAATCAAACAATGTTTACAAAATCATTACCAGAAGGAAATACAAATTGGACTTGTAGAGTTTGTGATAGTGATAGTTCTTGTAGTTTTGCAAGTGCAAATAGAACAGTAAGTGTAGATACAACTAAACCGAGTATAACTATTCTATATCCAACTGGAACAATAAGTTATGGTTATCTAGGACAAAATGTTTCATTAAATTATACTATAACAGATACAAATATTGATAAGTGTTGGTTTGAATATCAAGGAATAAATACAACTATACCTTGTGCATCTAATTATACAATATTATTAAATACTTCAAAGAGTTTAAACATCTGGGCTAATGATACATTAGGCAATATAAATTATACAACCAAGAGTTGGGATTATAGTGTGTGGGAAAATGGGGTAACCTACTCAAATCCAGTTGTAGAAGGAGAACTTACAACAATAAATTCTTCATTTACTCTTAATGGATCAATAAGCTCAATTACACTTAATTATAATGGGACAATTTATGTACCTAGTATTAGTGTGTCTGGAAGTGACTATCAAATTATAGCAAATGTATCTGCTCCAACAGTAAATTCAAATCAGAATATTTCATTTTATTATATGTTTACTATTGGGGGTAATACTATAAACTCCTCCACTAAAACACAAACAATAACAAATGTAGGTGTTAATACAAGTTGTGGAGCTGGAACTTATCCACTATTAAACATATTTAATTATGATGAAGCATCTTTAGTAGCAATAAATGGAACAGTAGAATATAACTTAGGTTTATTGAATAATGGAGTAGAAATAGCTGCCACAAATGGAACAGCAACCGGAGTAAATATTTCTCTTTGTTCATCTCAAAATCTATCAAATTCATTAGCAACATTTAGTTTAGAGATGAGATATTATAAGAATGATTCAACAACATTTTATGAAACATATAATATAGAAGATAGTCCGGGTGCTACTGCTCCATTAAGCATTAATCTTTATTATCTAAATAATTCTCAAGGAACACAATTTAAGATAAATTATTTAGACTTTTATTACCTAACACATCCCGGAGCAATAATCCAAATTCAAAGGCAATATCTATCTGAAAATCTTTATAGAATAGTAGAAATACCAAAGATAGCAGATAGTGGCCAAGCAATAGGATCATTTAGTACGAATAATATTAGATATAAATTAATAGTTATAGAAAATGGAATAGTATTAGATACCTTTAACGATGTCTTTCCAATATGTCAAAGTATAATCTTGGGAACTTGTGAGCTAAATTTAAGGGGTGCAAAAACAACAGGAACATCTACATTAGATGATTTTACATATACTTTAACTAAAACAAATAGTACAATAATATTAACATATGTTATTCCATCTGGAACACCTAAATCAATTAATCTAATTACTACTCAAAATAGTAGATTTTTAGGTAATATCTCTAATTGTAATAGCACATTATTTGCATCTGGTGGAACAATAACTTGTGGTTATAATAATACGGTTGGAGATTCAATAATAAATTTAGAAATACTGACAAATAATGCTAATGCAATCTATGGAAATGTATTAATATCAGAAGATTTAAGTCCATTCTTTCTATTAAATAATTACTTTATAGGATTTATATTATTATTAACTCTATTCTTAATGTTTATATCTTCGGCAATTATGATGCTATTTGCAGCAGGATTTGGAGTTATATATCTTGGAGCAGTATTCCTATTAAGAGGAGCAGATTTAGTCACTATTGCAAGTTCTACAATTTGGTTACTTATTGCTATAGTTTTAGCAATCTTCAAAATTTCACAAAAAGAAGACAAAACCTGAGAAAAATGAATAAAAGAAATATACCCCACACAGAAGAACATAAGAGAAAAATTAGCGAGAGCAATAAAGGAGTAAAAAGAAGCGGAGGTGGAGAACTTGGAAGATTCTGTTAAAGGTTTTTTAGTAACTATGACAATTATAGGTATTTTTATAACTGCTATTCTTAGTTTTATTGTCCTATTTCCACAAGAACAAGGAGTTACATTTACAGATAGTTCAGAAAATAGTGTTTATCTAACAATAAATGATAGTAAGGATTTAGGATTACAAAATACATTAACAACAATAGATAACTCTACAACATCTGGATTTGATAATTGGGATATAACACAAGGATTTATGGGTTCAAATACTATTAAACAGGGATCTAGTGAAAATGTAAAGGCCTATTCAAATAATATTTTTGCAACATTAAAAACATTAGCAACTCAAGTATTCGGTGCAAATTCTCCAGTATTATGGGTAATTGCAACACTTTTAGTGCTTTCAGGTAGTTATTTAACATATCTTGTAATTAAATGGATCAGAACAGGATTGTGAGCAAATGGTAAGCTATTATAAAACAATATCGGATTATCCAAGTGCAACCGGATTAATGCCTATGCTTTATTCAATAAGAGATGGAATACCTTTTGCCTTTGAAGCAGTTTTAATGGTAATATTTATCTTATTATTTGGAGGTAATTATTTTATAATAAAGGCCAGAACTGGTAGGGTTAAAATCTTAATTGCCTTACTATCATCTTCTATTGGAGTAACAGTATTAACCATTTTACTAGCTATGGCACAATTAGTTACATTTAGAACTACTCTACTTTATGCCTTTATGAGTATAGTCTTTTTCGTACTATTAGTTATATCTGATAACAATTAGCCATAAGTTCTAATAATGCTAATAACTAAACTTATAAAGGTTATACCATAATATATTATATGATACAATTAAATTCTAAAGGAGGAGAAAAATGCTTTTAAAAAGAAAAAGTAATTTCGATGTAGATAACGCAGCAAATGTTATTTCTGGAATAGTATTCGTAGCAATACTTTTAGCAGTTTTAATATTAGTTATCGCAATCATATTCGGATTAACTATTTTCTCAACATATGGAATCAATGACACAACTGATGGTATCAGAGATGATATAATTAGTATGGTCAGTAACTTCTTCGATCTAATGCCAACAGTAGGTACAATCTTAGCTGTTGTTATATTGATTGCAGTTATAGTATTATTAGTTCTTTATGTTAAGAGAATGAAAGATTCTGGAACTTCTAGTTCCACTTTCGCTGGTTAAGACTAGTATACTCATTGAGGATAGTAAACCTTAGAAACAGAAAACTACAAGACATTGGCACACGTCAATGGGGGGGTGTAAATCCCTCTTTAATTTCTTTTGATTATGAGCTTAATAATTAACTTTAAATACTTGTGACTATATAATTATTCATGGAAAATGACACAGTTGAAAGAAGTGGTAATCTAATAATTGCTATTATATTCGTCGCTGTTATGTCTGCTGTTTCTTTATTAGCTGTTGTTATTACTTTAAATGCTTTAGGAAATTCTTATGATAATTATGCAGGTAATGTTACAGAAACAGTTGCAGTAATAAATGAAACAGGATTTACTAATTCAACAGGATATACTTTAGCTTATACTTCAATAGATAGAACTTCAACACCAGTTTTAACTGCTTTATTTAATAGAACAAGTGGTTTAGCAGTTGGATTAGGAAATGCAACAGTTTCATCAGTTGGTGTAGTTACAAATGCTACAGCAGTAACTTATAATAATTTAAGTATCTCATATACTTATGTTCACGACATAACTAATGCAACTACAACTAATATAGGTATTTATAGTATGAGGAATAATGTTATTGATATGATAGCTAACTTCTTCGATCTAATGCCAACAGTAGGTACAATCTTAGCTGTTGTCTTACTAATAGCAGTAATCGTGCTACTTGTATTATATGTCAAAAGAATGAAAGATTCAGGTACAGATAATAAAGGGGTAGCATTTACAGGATAAAATGGCAAAAACTTCATGGAATAAACATTTAATGCAAGTTTATCACGAGATGAAACGTAAAAATTCTAAAACAACTTTATCTGATGCTATGAAAAAGGCAAGTAGGAGTTATTAAGATGCCATTCCAAGTTATTGGAGAGATTTTAAAAGATGAAACTGCTTTAAATATTCAAATAAAACCATATAAATCTAAGATATTCTATACACAAGAAAGTGCAATAAAACATGGTTATAAGATGGTTTATAGAAAAGATGGAAATAATAAAAGAACTAGAAACGTTCTAATAGATTGGTATATTAAAACTATTCCTTTTGGAGAAATGAAATGAGCTTTGAGAATAAACTACCAAGGGGTTATCGTTGGGAAGGATTTTTAGGTGGTTCTTTTCATAACACACTAAACTTAGCTCAGATTGTAGCAAGTAGAAAAAGTGTTTATTACCATACAAAAATAATCAAAATTAAAACTAAAGATTATTATGGTAAACCAACAGTAGTTTATGGTGTTGCTATGAAGATGAAGAATAAATGGTAATTGAAATAGATTCATCAGAAAAACCAGTAGAAGCATTAGAACATCTTTGGAAAGGAATATCATCTAAAAAGAAAAAAGAATTATTAATTTCTATGGGATATAGTCCAAGTTGGGCTAAGACAAAAACTATTAAAGAAATGGTTAATCGTGGTGGTGGACTTATTGCTAGTGGATTATTAAATCTAGTTAGAAAACACGCAGAATATAACCCACATACTAAAATAAGATTTGAGAAGTATTAACATGAGAAAAACAATATTACAAGCATTACAAGAAAATCAAGAAAAACTTACTGAATTGGATGTAAAATATTTAATGGGTGGAATTAAAGAAACAGAATATAGAAGAAAAAGAGAAAATCTAAGGAAGAATGTAATGAAAATAGCAAAAAATAAAGGATTAATAGATCCATTAAAACACCCAAATCTCATTTAACATGGTAACACTAGAAGAATTAAAATACGACGAGGAACAAGCAATATATAAATATTCTCAATTCTTAAAGCAAGAACCTCATAGTAAAAAAATAATTAGAATGATTTTAGAAATTAAAAAAGACGAGATGGATCATCTAAAGAAATTAAGGAGTTTGTAAAATGGGAAAATTAAATACTCTAAAAGGTCTATCAACAAAAAAGAAGTTAGAAATAGAAGCATTTATACAACAAGCAGAAATAAATAAAGGATCTAAATTAACTCCTTATGAAAGGGCAGAAACAATAAGATATATTAGAAAAGGATATAAATCTTCATTTATGAAGGATTAGTTATTCTCTATAAAAAGTTAAAAAACACAACATTTAAATACTCTTATAATATATAATATTATATGGGAATATTAAATGCTTTCTTTAAACCAAAACCATCTATTCTATCAGAAGAAGATTTAACAAAATTAAAAAATATCGAGAGAGTTGCATATATGGAAGAAGCAGAAAAATTAGTAAAAGAACGTGGTAAATTAAAAGCAAAAACAGATTTAGAAGTTAAACAAGCTAAAACTCAAACATGGTAGATGGATCAGTTGCATCAACATTTTCTCCAGTAGTAGATGCATTTAGAGGTGGAAGTTCAACAGCAACAGCTGCAAGTTCTGGTGGATTTGGTGCATGGTGGATTATTGGAATCGGATTATTTATTGGTATTGCAGTTATTTCTGTAGTTTGTGCATTTGTCTGGTGGTATTTTTATGAAAAGAAACAATGGAATATTATAACAAGAGTTCATTATGAGAATCCAGCAATTAGTGGAGTAAGTCTAGGTAATCCGATACCTACTAAAAGAATTAGATTTAAAGATGGAATGGTAGCTTATTTATATAAGATACCAATTCAAGGGTATACAATTTCTCCAGAATTATTAACATGGACTAGACCAAGAGAACATGATATAATTGTAACTCAAGATAAAAAAGTATTCTGCCTTCTGGGGATAAAGAGTATAGATGTACAAAGAAAGCAGTTAAAAGTAGATATTTCTTATCCTGACATTGAGATGGATAGACAAGATATGCAAAAGCATATAGATTCTAAAAAATATGATGATCCAAATGAGAGATTTAAGATTATAGCTAAAGTAGCTCTCTGGATTTTTGTAATAATTGGAGTAATTGTTGTTGTTGTAATAGGAGGAAAATCATATATAGATGGTAAAAAGATAGATGCAGAACGTGATCAAGTAAACTTACAAACAGCAGAAAGTATGGGTAAAACAATGGATAGTATAAACACATTTATTGCAATTATGACTAAAGTAATGCCACAATCATTTCAAGCAGTAGATGGTAAAAATCTAGTAAATAATAATACCTTAGTAACAACATGAGATTCAAAACTAAAATAAGACATGATGTAGAAAGAATTTATGGAAAATATTATTATAAGTGTAATCACGCAGTAGGAAGTTTAAGCAAAGAACAAAGAACAAATAAGACAGCATATAATAATTTTAAGGTAACTTGTAAGAATTGCAAGAGGAAGAATAAGAAATGAACGATTTTATAATTGGTTTATTAATTGGTCTAGTAGTTGGTTTATTTGTTGTCTTTCCAATATGTCTGGGAATTTATAGATTAGTTAAACGTACTAAAGAAAGAAGAATGGTTAAACAACTGATAGCACAAGGCAAATTCTTACAACCTATTGATCCTAGAGATTATGATAAAACAATCTGGGATAATAAAATGAGCAAAGAAGATTTAGAACAAAATAAGGATAAATTAGAGAACTTTAATGATAAACTATTTAATAAAATAGATGAAGATAAAGAGGTAGTTACTATTGTTTAAATGATTTCAAAAGTAGTTAATAAAATGATGAAGAATGGATTCATTTCTTTAGTTGTATCTATTATCTGTGAAATATTTACTATACTTATTTGTCTTGCTTTAACAGTAATCACTCAAGTACCATTTATCCCAGATAATCTACAATCAAAAGTATTAATAATCTTTCTTGGACTTTGGATTATACTAAATCAAAAGGATATAATAACAAAATGACTGAAGAAGTACAAGACATATCAAATGAAGAAAAGATTGCTAAATTAGAAGAATATATTAAGAGTATAACCTTTTTCTCTGATCAAGTTTCATTTAATGCAACAATTCATCAAGCATTAAAGTTAATACTCCAAAAATTAGTAAATATTGAGGAAAAATTAGAGAAAAAGCAAGATGGAAGTCAAATTTAAGCATATTTTCATAGCTTTTGGTATTCTTTTAATAATATTATTCTATTCTTTATATAATATCTTTACATTTATGCCTTTACTATCAACTTGTAATGATGATTTTGAAATAATCAATAAATGTGGATGTGTTCCTCCTTCATGGTCTAGTTATCAAGATAATCCTATTAAAAATCAACAATTAAACCTAAATATGACAGAATTAATCAAGCAAGATGGATGAAGAAGTAAGTATTACAGAAAGAATTAATAAAATACCAAGATTAAAGTTCTTATTATACCTTTTAGTCATATTAATGCTAATTTTAGTAGTATTTAACATCAGATTAGAGTATCTTAAACACACATTCAAAAGAGATTGCAAGGTAACCTATAATATTAATGATTCTTGTCCTTGTTACTCTCCAAAGCAAGATAATTATGGAAATATATCAAATAATCTTAATTTTCAAGTAGAAAATACTTAGATTTTAACCTTTTACTTCTTTATATACAAATCCTTTGTCTTTCTTCACTAAATGGTGTGTATAAGCCAATAGAATGCCTTGTATAATCAAAAAGAATAGAATATATCCAATAAATGACTTAATTACATTAATTCTAAATAATAACCAAAAGAATCCAGAAAAGATCATTCCAAAGTATAAAAATGGGTACAAAGCACTAGAATTATAGGACCATGCTTTAGCATAGTACGAGTACATTAAAGGGAAGAACCCAATCCAAGATTCATCATTATGAATACAAAACTTAATGCTTTCTTTAAAATTAGATTGTTTGGCCTGAAAATCAAGCATAAAATCATGCATATTATACTTACCATTTCGATGATCTCTTTCATGCTTAATTACTGATTCTCTCAAAGCATCGTGCTGCTGTGCAAATAATTTGTGGTTTATTTCAATAAAGGATTCATAGCTGGAACCAAGACCATAATTAACTTTTATTGTGGGTTTATCCATTATTAACTCCTAGCTTTTCCATCTCTTTTTTAAGTGATTCTGCCGAACTTCTAGCATAAACAGATGTAGATACTATGCTGTCATGCCCTAAGAACTCTTTAATATGAATCAAAGGTAGCCCAAGGTTAAGTAAATGAATAGCAGAATAATGTCTAAAACTATGTGGGTGTCCTCTTTTACCTAGAACATAGCTAGTTAATTTATATAAATAAGTCCTATAATAGTTTCCTGCATAAACTAAATAATCTGATCTCATTTGTTCTATTTTTTGCTTATCCTTTTCATTCAAATTAATATAGTCCTTAAATCCAAAATCAAAAACAAGAGTTCCAATAGGTATTCCTTCAATAGTTCTATTTTTATGGTTATCATAGATTTCATTCATTAATTTAGAGCTTACTGGGATAGTTCTGAACTTATTACCCTTTGTCTTTCTTAGAGTTAATGATCCCATTTGATTTTGATCTTTTAACCATTCTGACCAGTTAAAATCACTCCACGTTAATTTCAAACCTTCTGAAATTCTTAGCCCACATTCTGCTAGTAGTTTTGTAAGCATCTTTTCTCTAAGAGGAGTTATTGCTTCAATCAACTTTTCAACTTCTGTTTCACTAAAATAAATAGGTTCTTTTTTATTAGTCTTAGATTTACCAAACCTAATATTAAGTATGCTAGGATCAAAATCTTTTTTATCAACTAGAAATTCAAAGAGAGATTTCAAACTTGCAGATGCAACATTAGACATATTTAAGTTTCTAAATTTATTAACATTCTTTTGATTGATCTCAATTTCATAACCAACAAATCTTTTAATATAAGAAAAATAAGTATTCGTTGCAGAGATATTATGTCCTTCTCTTAAATGTTGTTGATACCATTCCTTTACTAATTCAGACGTAACGATTAAACCATTATAAACTTTATCTTTAGGTTGATCAATAACTATTTGCTCACTAATATTATCATCTCCCATATAATATATTATAATATAGACTTTAAAAACCTTTCGAAAAAAACCAGAAAAAAGTTAAAACAATTCAATTATAAATACTAATTTATAATAGATGAAGTTAGACTACCTATCAATCATATCCTATTAATCAATATGAATATAAATAATTATAAGAAGAACAAAAGTTTTCAAACCCAAACTAGCAAAATCAATTTCTAATTTTTAAAAATCTCAAAGTGAATATAACTATGTTACTATTATATAGTAATAACATAATTAGTTAGGGAGAGGAACTAGGGTAGATGCACCTACCCATATCTCCTGTTCGTAACTATAAAGTAATACTAGTATTTAAACCTTTGTACTTAGCTAACCTTAGTGAAATACCTTGCATTTGAAGGATTTAAAGCAACACCATTACTTCTTATAGAGATACCGAAGATAAGGATTTAGTGATAGAAAGATTTAAAAAGGGGGTACCATATACTATGCTATGGTTGAAACAAAAGATAACGAAATATACGAGTTAAAATGTGAGATCTGTGGTAAGGTAATAAGATCTCTTTCTGAAAATCAAGCAGATTATAATATGAAAAGTCATATGATAACTCATGGCAAATTAAAAATTGAGGTAGTCAAATGAACTATACCAAATTAACCAAAGTTAGACAAGAACTATTAACTAATCAAAAAGACAAACAAGATCAACAAGTATATATAAAATCAATGAACGAATTAGGTTTGGAGGTATTACAATGAGTAAAAAGATAATAGCTAAAAAACTAATTGAATCAAAAGATGAGAAGATTTATTTGTATCAAGATGAAAATGGATCTTGGTTTCCAATTCATAAAGATAGAGTAAAAGATATTCAAATAGCAGATATAGATTATAATAAGACAATGAGAAGTCTAACCATACCTAAAGATAATCCAGATCAATTCAGTTTAATTGGAACTTTAAATTTTGTTTTTATATTAACATCTATCTTTGCTGCATTTGGATTATTAATTTATGGAGCAATACACACAAATTTACTTTGTGTAGTAAATGGTTGGCTTATTGTAACATTATATATTCTAATTATGAGGGTGGCACACGAATGAAACACGAACTACTTTTAATAATTAAAGATCTAACAGATATTAAGTTAGACTACAAGTTAAACATATCTGATGAATGTATCTTTGAACAGGCCTGTGGTTTCTTGCGTGGTGCATATGCAAATAATAAGTTTAGTTTAAATAAAGAGGTAAGCCAGACTAGTAATAGTGGTAAAGGTTTTAGTAAGACTTCTAATAAAAGCTCTTTTTCACCTTCATTAAACCCTTCTAATAAACCAAACGAAAAAGAGGGAGATAATGAAAGTTGTAATAGTGATAATACTCCCTCTATCAAACTAATTACTCCTGATCAGATTGATTATATTCAACAGCTATCAGAAGAAACACATCAACAAGTAAATCTAACAGATCAGCTTACAACCAAAGAAGCAAGTGAAATGATTAAATCTCTAAATAAAATTAAATTTAGTAAAAAAGAAAAAGATGGTAAACCAACTAAAACTAGATTCCTTTGAAATAGTACACCCAGAACTAGGTAAAAGACAAGCACAAATAATGTGGGCAATTCACGAGATGTCTAAGTTAAACATACCTACAAGTAACCTACAAATAAGTAAATTCTTAGGTTTAGGAGTTAATCAAGTAACAGGCAGAACAAACGAATTAGAAAAGTTAAATAGGATCTATTCAATAGGTAGACAATTTGATGGACTAAGTAGAGTTCAAGTAAACATCTGGAAAATCAAAGGTGGATTAATTTATGATAGATATTAACTTAACTCCTGATTGGAAAGAGCAATATAAAATAAGAGTTAGAGAAACAACAGAAGCACAAGCTAAACACTTAATAGTTAAAAGTCTAGTCTGCTTATTAATCAAGATTAAGTACATTAAAGATCAAAAGTATCAAAGAGTTTATTCAGAATCAGTTGTAAGTGAAGGTAAGATTTGTGATATAATCCATGAGAATCTAAAATCTAAACAAGTCTATTATTATGAAATTCAATCAAAAGTAACTCCTCAATGGTTAGAATATACTAAACAATGTTATATAAATAAACAAATACCCGGTATGACTTGTGATTGGATATTAATAGATCTTAACTTATTAAGTAATGATTTAGATACCCTAGTTAAACAAGTAAAGGAGTTAATAGTTTAATATGGACTACCTTTCTAAATACACCTACATAGAAAACCTAACAATACCTTATTGGAATTATATTAAATGTGCCATACTAGATTTGCAAGTAAATCGTAAACCCTAGAAAATGGTAAAAGGTAAATATATCAGGACTAAGGAAATGAATGAAAAGATGAGCAATTCTTGTAAAGGCAAAATAGTTTCTGAAGAAACTAAACAAAAGCTAAGCTTAATAAATATGGGAAGAAAAGTTTCTTTAGAATCAATAGAAAAGACAAGACTTGCTAATTTAGGTAAAGTAAGTCCTATGAAAGGAAAACATCATACAAAAGAAGCTAGATTTAAATTATCTATAATAAATAAAGGTAAAGTATCAAATATGAAAGGTAAACACCATACATTAGAAACAAGGAAAAAGATTTCAGAAATGGCAATCAAACAATTTAAAGAAAAAGGACATCCTATGAAAGGAAAACATCTAACCTTAGAGCAAAAGATAAGATTAAAACCTTATCAATTTAAGAAAGGACATATTCCTTATAGTAAAGGTATTCCATTAACAAGAGAAAGAAAAGAGCAAATATCATTACAACATAGTAAGGATAAATGTACTTTTTGGCAAGGTGGTAAATCTTTTGAACCTTATTCAATAGATTGGACAAGAACATTAAGAAGAAGTATTAGAGAAAGAGATAATTATCTATGTATGATTTGTTTAAAATATGGTTATGATGTTCATCATATAGATTATAATAAAAAGAATTGTAATCCAGATAATTTAATTACTTTATGTAGGGGTTGTCACATGAAAACTAATTTAAATAGAAGTAAGTGGATAGCTTATTTTAAGAGGAAACCATGAACACAAATAGTCAAAACTCTACAAACGAAAGAGCAAGAATAAGAACAATCTTAAATTCTATTCCAGAAGAAAGGCATAACAATGCAGAGTATTCTGTTTTAGAGATATATTATAAATCAATAGGTGGAACAGAATGAATAAGTATTTAATAAGAAATATCCAAGCATTATGTTTAATAGGTTTAATCTATTGGGGATTAGATTATGTTATTAATTATGTTTTCATAATCAGTAGCTTTTGTTTTATTAGTGTAGCAAATATTACAGCTTATTTTGAAAGTAAATATAATAAAGATAAAAGTATGGGAGAAAAGAATGAAAACAATTAAAGGATATAAATTTATAGAAAGCAATATGAAATCTAAAAATGGAAATCATACTTGGAAAGTTGGCGAATGGTACAAAGAAGATAAAATAGAATTATGTAGCAAAGGTTTTCATGCCTGTAAAGAACCATTAGAAGCACTCAAATTTGTTTATGGGGATAAGTTTTATCTAGTTGAGGCAAGAGGCAAAATAGTTAAAGAAACTAGAGAAAACGAAGATAAGAAGTTTGTAGCAAGTGAAATGAGATTAGTAAGTGAAATAAGTGATAAAGTTTTTAAAAGATTTGCTATATTTTGTGCTAAACAATGTTTATCTAATTATGAAAAGTTAAATCCAAATGATAAAAGACCATTTGAAGCAATTAAAGCAGCAGAAGATTATTTAGATGAAAAGATAGAGTTGAAAGAATTACAAGAAAAAATATCTGCTGCTAAGTCTGCTGAGTCTGCTGCTGGGTCTGCTGCTTGGTCTGCTAGGTCTGCTGCTTGGTCTGCTAGGTCTGCTGCTGAGTCTGCTGCTGAGTCTGCTAGGTCTGCTGCTTGGTCT
>Ga0247841_10003204_pt1 | contig 30880 bp, 27 predicted proteins | sample LaCruzMarch2015__2_FD_192410 | JGI IMG/M metagenome (GOLD analysis project Ga0247841, IMG submission 192410) | Freshwater microbial communities from meromictic Lake La Cruz, Castile-La Mancha, Spain - LaCruzMarch2015_18m | ecosystem: Environmental > Aquatic > Freshwater > Lake | place: Spain... | reverse complement strand
TATTAGATAAAAATCCCATTTTATTTATTTTTTTAAGGGGCTAAAATTAATTATTACTTTTTAATTCGCTCAAAATTTTTTCTGTATGTTTGTGCAGAATAAACCGGAATTATTTTAAAAAATGAACCAGATATACGAATTATTAAAGTATCTGTTACCTTCAATCGTTGTTTTTTTAACGGTATATTTTATGATTAAAGGGTATTTCAATAATGAAGAAAAACGTCGCCGGAATGAGCAGATAATCAGCAATCATAAAATAGTAACACCTATACGGTTACAGGCCTACGAAAGAGTGATATTATTACTTGAGCGCATTGGGCCCGAGTCATTATTAATCAGGGTGAAGAAACAGGGGATGAGCAGCCAGGAACTCCAGACTGCTATGCTGAAACAAATCAGGGCAGAGTTTGAACATAATCTTTCACAACAGATTTATATGTCTCAGGAAGCATGGGATATTGTGGTTAATTCGAAGGAAAACATGGTAAAGCTGATAAATACCTCAGCCCTGGAAGTGAATCCTGCATCACCTTCAATGGAACTTGGTAAACTGATACTTGAATATTTAGTCGGTGGTAAGTCTCCGACAAAACCAGGAATTGATTTTATTAAAAAAGAAGTCAGTGAATATTTTTAGTACTTATTATCGATTTGTCAGTGTGGGAATAGAAAAAACTCCGGGATTTTGCCCGGAGTTTTTTTATTAATTATCAATTACTTTTTCTTTGGTGCCTGCTGAACTGGTGCAGCTTGAGGCTGACCTTTCTGGGGGGTATTCTGCGGCTGAATAACAGGTGATTGTTGTTGCTGGCCTTCTTCAGCAGTCGGAGGATCGATAGAAATAAGTTCGACTTCAAATATCAACAAATCATTCGGTTCAATTTTTCCGCCACGTCTTGGATTTTCACCATAACCAAGAGCGGGAGGAACATATAATTTCCATTTTGAACCAACCGGCATCATAAGCAGGGCTTCATCCCATGCAGGAATAACGCGACCGGTACCTATCTGGAACTGGGCAGGTTTTTTCCTTTCAACTGAACTGTCGAAAACTGTTCCATCGATAAGTGTACCATGATAATTAACAGTCACGTTATCATTAGCCTTTGGAACAGGACCACTGCCTTGTGTTACTACTTCGTACTGAAGTCCGCTTGCTGTTGTGATTACTCCTGCCTTCTTTTTGTTTTCTGCCAGGAAATCTTCACTTTTCTTCTTGTTCCTTTCCAGCATTTGTTTGCGGGCTTCTGTACCATATTTCTGTATCAGCTCATCAACTTTTTCGCTGTTAATTACTAATTCTTTCGAACCAAGAATGTCTTCAGTGGCACGAACCATGATATCGTTATTTACCGATTCGTATCCCTGGCTTTTTAATGCCTGACCCAATTTAACACCCCAGCAATAACTTATTGTATCAGTGCTGGTTTTCAGTTCAACTTTTGAACCAGATTTATTGCAGGATATTATTATCCCTATGCCTAATATTACGGCAATTGCTAAAAAAGTTTTTTTCATATTTATTTGTTATTAATGGCTGCAAAAGTATATAAACTTCACAGAAAAATATTAATTATCTTGTGGGAAATAGCAAAAAATGTTAAATGATTTTTATTATTAAATAAATATTGTATATTGCACACCTGATAACAGGTCTTATTAAAACATCAATATGCAGGATAAAAAACAGATTCAGCTTGAATATACCATGAATACGATGCCAAAAGTATTGTATTACCGCTTGTTTAATCCGGCAGGCCTTGCTGAATGGTTTGCAAAAGATGTGAGACAGGCTGGGAACATTTATACTTTTTATTGGGAAGATTATGAACAAAAAGCAGAATTAGTTCAGAAAAAGGAAAATGTTTTTGTACGCTTTCATTGGATTGACGACGAATCAAAAAAAATATTCTTCGAATTAAGAATTGCTGTTCATGACCTTACGGGTGATGTAGCATTGATGATTACTGATTATGTGGATGATGAGGAAAAGGATTCAGCTATTAAACAATGGAATTATTCAATAGCTCAATTAAAACATACTCTTGGTTTGTAATTAATGTCTTCAAATATTTTTTCTAAGTTTCCGTTACTCCTGAACATTATTTTCTAATCCCGTGAAACGACTGCATGTTTTAATAATAAAGACTTATATCGGCCCGCTGATAGTTACTTTCTTTATTGCTTTGTTTATACTTTTAATGCAGTTCCTTTGGAATTACATTGATGAACTGGTAGGAAAGGGGCTTTCGTGGGAAATAATATCAGAGCTCATGCTTTATGCTTCTGCCACCCTTGTCCCTATGGCATTACCCCTGGCTATTCTGTTGTCTTCACTTATGACCTTTGGAAACCTTGGTGAAAATTATGAGCTTATTGCACTTAAATCTTCTGGAATCTCTCTTTTACGGATACTTACACCGCTTGTCCTGCTTTCAATGATCATTAGTGTCGGTGCTTTTTACTTTTCTAATAATGTGCTTCCCTTTACAAACCTGAAAATGGGATCACTGCTGTTTGATGTGAGACAGAAACAACCTGAAATAAATATCGCTGAGGGTGTATTTTACAATGGAATAGATAATTACAGTATAAGAATTGATAATAAAGATAAGAAAAAGGGCATGATGTATGGAATAATGATTTACGACCATACACAAAGAAATGGCAATACTGCCGTTATTGTGGCAGATAGTGGTAAAATGAGTATTACTGCCGACCAGATTTGCCTGATTTTACAGCTTTATCATGGATATAGCTACCTTGAGATGCAGGAAAATAAACGAAATTCAAAGCTTCAGACTCACCCTATGAGACGCGATAACTTCGATGAACAACAAATGCTTTTTAAACTCTCAGGTGCCGAATTGAACAGGACTGATGAAGGATTATTCAAAAAACATTATCAGATGCTGAATATCAGGCAGCTTACTTACGCTGAAGATTCTCTTAATAAATCACTAATTGAGAGAAAAACAGCAATTTCAAAAAGCCTTCTAACTAATTATTATTACAAACAGGAAAAAAATAAAAGAAATGAAAATAATCCGGTCGTAAATATTACGGATTATCATACGGATTTCGACAGCCTTTTTTCAGGTATGGATAAATACGATAAGAAAAAAAGCATTGAAACAGCTCTTAATTATGCCCGGTCAGCCAGGTCGTATATATCATCGGTTAAAGACGATATTGAAGGGCGGAATAAGCTTATCAGAAAACATCAGATTGAATGGCACAGAAAATTTACCCTTTCGTTTGCCTGCTTTGTACTGTTTTTTATTGGTGCCCCTTTCGGAGCTATAATCCGGAAAGGAGGTTTTGGTTTACCTATGGTTATTTCTGTATTGTTTTTTATCTTGTATTATATTATTTCTATATCAGGTGAAAAATTTGTGAAAGAAAGTATGTGGCCCCCGTTCCTTGGAATGTGGATGCCTTCTTTTATACTGTTACCCGCAGGTGTATTCCTAACATATAAAGCGGCGACCGATTCTGTGCTGCTGAATATTGATAATTATTTTGAGAGCATCAAGGAATATTTTGAAAAGAAAAAATACAGAAAAAAGAAAAGTGACAAATGATGTCAGTACACCTGATGACTGTAGTTTTATGAATATACTGCAACTTACCAATAAAATTCCTTATCCTCCGGTTGATGGAGGTGCTATTGCAGTTTTGAATCTGAGTCTTGGCCTTGCTGAAATGGGTCACAAGGTCACAATACTTGCAATGAATACCGACAAGCACTATTCTGATATAAACCAAATTCCCGTTGCGGTGAAAACTTCTGTTTACATTATTCCCGTTAATGTTCATGCAAAGATTACTTTTACCGGTGCATTGAAAAATCTTCTCCTTTCGAACTTGCCATACACAGGTGAAAGGTTCATTTCAACCGGATTTCGTAAAAAACTCACCGGATTGCTGAAGGAGAATAAGTTTGATGTGGTGCAGATCGAAGGTCTCTATCTTACAAATTATATTAGGACTGTACGCAAGAATTCAAATGCAATAATTGCATTACGTTCTCATAATATTGAACATGAAATATGGCTGAGAATTGCTGAACAGGAAACAAATCTGTTCAGGAAAATTTACTTTAAGGTTCTTGCAAAACGGATAATTGCTTTAAAAGCAGGGATAGTTAACACTTACGATCTGTTAGTTCCCATAACCCAAAGGGATGCCAATGTGTACCGGCGGTTTGGAAATACCAGGCCTGTAAGAGTAATCCAGGCGGGGATTAACCTCAGGGATATATCTCCAAATAAAGATTTCACCAGGCCTTCAGTTTTTTTTATCGGAGCGCTCGACTGGATTCCAAACCAGGAAGGGCTTATTTGGTTCATAAAAAATGTCTGGAAGGGAATAAGGAATAAATTTGAAGGATTGGAATTTCATATTGCAGGCAGGAATGCTCCTCAAAAACTAATTGACTTCATTTGTATGGAACCGGGTATAGTGTACCATGGAGAAGTGGTTGATTCAAAACTATTTATCACATCGTACCGTGTAATGGTTGTTCCATTGTTCTCAGGAAGCGGAATGAGAGTGAAAATAGTTGAAGGAATGGCGCTTAAACGTCTGATAGTTACAACTGCACTCGGAGCGGAAGGAATTGGTGCTGTCAATGGCGAACATATATTAATCGCTGAAACATCAGAAGAATTCGTCAATGCAGTAAGCCTTGCCTTAAATGACACTGATTTATATACAAATATACCTGGGAATGCACGGAAATTCATCGAAAAGCATTTTGATAATGAAACTATTACAGGGGATTTAATTGATTTTTACAGGCAATTCACAGTATAGGATTAAAATAATTTGAATAACTTGAAGCTGATTGAATTCATATTCTGGCTTTTATTTCTGATCACTGCCGTCTCATATTTTGGTTATGGATTGGTTGTCTATATCCTTTCGGGGATAAAATCGTTTTTTGTGCCTAATAATAAAAACAAATCACTCGCTGAAGACAATTTGCCCGAGGTAACATTGTTTGTTGCAGCTTATAATGAGAGGGATTTTATTGAATCAAAAGTAAATAATTCATTAAAACTTAATTACCCGGAAAGTAAAATAAAGCATCTATGGGTAACAGATGGTTCTGATGATGGTACACCTGAATTACTGAATAAATATTCCGGATTTACGGTATTGCATGTTCCTGAAAGAAAAGGAAAAGTATCAGCAATAAACAGGGGTATGAAGCAAGTAACAACGCCTATAGTAATATTCTCCGATTGTAATTCAATGCTTTCAGTTGATTCTGTCAGGGTAATTGCCCGGTTGTTCACCGACCCTCGTGTTGGTTGTGTTTCAGGAGAAAAACGTATTCAAAAAAAATCACAGGAAACTGCCTCAGGGGCAGGTGAGGGGTTATACTGGAATTATGAGTCTATAATAAAGAGATCTGAATCTAAGCTATATTCAGCTATTGGCGCAGTTGGTGAACTTTTTTCTGTTAGGACCGAATTGTACTCTGAAATACCCGAGGATACCATACTCGATGATTTTATTATTTCGATGAATATAGCCATGGCCGGATACAGGATACAATATAGCCCGGATGCTATGGCAACTGAAACTGCCTCTGTAAATATTCAAGAGGAACTTGTACGGAAAGTCAGGATATCTGCTGGCGCTTTTCAGTCGGTAAGCAGGCTTAAAGGTTTGTTAAATCCGTTTCGTTACGGGATATTAAGCATAGAGTATTTTTTTCATAAATTTCTGAGGTGGATTGTTGCTCCGTTTGCACTGCTGCTGATCATTCCTTTGAATATTGCTATAGTAATAAACTCAGGCCAGGAGAATAGTTTTTATCTTTATTTCCTGATAATTCAGGCAGTATTATATCTTTTTGCATTAACCGGTTGGATATTCGAAAATTACAAAGTGAAGTACAGGTTCTATTTTCTTCCATATTATTTTTTCGTGATGAATTTGTCAGCATACTTAGGTTTAATCCGATACATAAAAGGTAATCAGAGCGTGAACTGGCAGAAAGCCAGGAGAAGCTGAATCAGCTTACTTTCCGGTAACGCATAACAGCTAATGTTAACATCAGCCATGACAGCACAGTAAGGGATAATAATTCTGTTTTTATATCAGTAATACCGGAACCTTTTAGCATTATCATCCTAATGATACGAATGAAGTAGGCTACGGGATTAAACTTATCTATTATCTGTGCCCACCAGGGCATACTCTCCACGGAAGTAAAAAGACCGCTCATCAGTATAAATATCATCATGAAAAAGAAAGTAATGAACATTGACTGTTGTTGGGTATTGGTTACTGTTGATACAAACAGTCCCATTGCAAGTATGGAAACAACATAAATTGCCGCTGAAAAAAAGATTAATCCAATGCTGCCAACAATCGGGATATTAAACAGCAATTTCCCGATTGTCATTCCAAAAGCCAGTTCAGCAAGAGCTATTATCCAGAATGGTACAAGTTTTCCGCATATGAACTGCCATTTTTTAATTGGTGTAACATTGATCTGCTCAATAGTACCAATTTCCTTTTCCCTTACAATGTTCATTCCCGAGAGCATGAAACTGATTACTGTAACCAGCAGGACAAGTATCCCTGGAACCATAAATGTTTTATAGTTCAGTTCAGGATTGTACCAGTGTGAATAAGTAAATTTAATTCTTTTACTTAAAGTGGATGAGACCGGAGAAGTTGTGCCTGCTTCCAGTTCCCTGTTATAATCCGATACCAGGTTTGTTGAATAAGCCTGGATAAGCCCCGCCGATGTTCCGTTTATCGCATTTATTATAATCTGTAATTCCGCATGTTTATTATTGACAATATCCTTTTCAAAGTTCTGAGGTAATATCAGAACAGCATCTGCGGAACCGTCAACTAATTTATTTTCAGCTTCTTTAACTGAAAAAGTCTGTAATTTGAATTTGAAAAATGGGGAACTATCAAATTTGGTAATCAGCCTTCTTGAACTGGTCGACATGTCGTAATCAACAAGTACCATTTTTATATTCTTCATTTCGAAAGTTGCAGCATGAACCAATATAATGAGTTGAACTATTGGCATAATGAAAATAATAGGTAACATCGACCGGTTTCGGAATACCTGAATAAATTCCTTTTGTATGATAAAGAACACCGTTCTCATTATTCCAGCCTGAATTTAAATTTCTTTATACTTAAAGCAATAAAAAACAAGGTCATCCCAAAAAGTACAAGGGTTTCCTTCCATACAAATGCAAATCCGGCACCTTTAAGCATGATGTTTTTAATGATAGTGATGAACCATTTTGGTGGCATAATCTGGCAAAGCCACTGCATGATTACCGGCATATTTTCTATTGGAAAAATAAAACCTGACAGCAATATTGTTGGAAGCATCAGTCCGACAAGAGAAAGCATCATTGCTATCTGCTGGCTGTTAGTGGAAGCAGATATTAGGATGCCAAAAGATAACGCTGTGATAATGTACAAAATACATTCCCCAAGCAAAAGTAAAAGGTTGCCGTGTACTGGTATCCTGAAAACAAAATATGATATCAGTATAATAAGTAAAGCATCAAGGAATGAAAGAATAACATATGGCATTACCTTACCTGCAATTATCTGTACAGGCCGTAACGGGGATGCAAGAAGTACTTCCATCGTGCCCAGTTCTTTTTCGCGGGTAATTGAAATGGAGGTCATCAGGGCAGAAATCAGTATCAGCAGCATTGCCATTATTCCGGGAACGAACATGTAAACGCCTTTCAGTTCCGGATTATATCTCAGCCTTATTTCCGGCACAATCCTGGCAGCTTGCCCCGAACCGGCTGCCGTTTGCATAAATCCTGCCGTTATACCATTTATATAATTCACAAGGATATTTGCAGTGTTGGGCTCTGAAGCATCAGAAATCAACTGGATAGTCGCACTGCCTTCTTTTTCAAGTTTGTCTGCAAATCCTGGTTCAAAAATAATCACAAGCTTAATGTTTCCCTCACGGAATACCTGTTCTATCTGGCTTTCAGAATCAAGATTCCGGTCTGGTTTGAAGTAACCGGATGAAGATATCTTTGAAACAATTCTTGTTGTAAGATAATCTTTCGATTTATCATAAACTGCAATCCGCGCATCCTTTATTTCATTGGTAATAACAAATCCAAAAAGCAGTAACTGTATTACAGGTATCCCAAACAGAACAACAAGCGTACGGGTGTCCCTGAAAATATGATAAAACTCTTTTATTACAAAACCCCGGAAACGTTTCACAAATTTTAATTTAGTTTAGTTGAAATTAGTCTTTCTTGCCAGCCTGATAAAAACATCTTCCATATTTTGTGACTGGTAAGTCATCATGAGTTGTAAAGGTGTATCGAGCGCTACTATCCTGCCTTCAACCATTATTGACACCCTGTTGCAATATTCTGCTTCATCCATGTAATGTGTGGTTACAAAAACTGTCACACCTTCGTTTGCTGCTTTATATATAAGGTTCCAGAACTGGCGGCGTATTATCGGGTCGACTCCGCTTGTTGGTTCATCAAGAAATACTATTCGTGGTTTATGGAATATTGCTATTGAAAATGCCAGTTTTTGTTTCCAGCCCAGAGGAAGCTCCCTGATAAGTTTATTTTTAATATCTTCCAGTTCAAGCTGCCTGATCAGATCTTCAGCTCTTGACCTTATGGTACTTATGTCAAGGCCATAGATACCACCATAGAAACGGATGTTCTCATACACTGTCATGTCTTCATATAATGAAAACTTCTGGCTCATATAGCCAATATTTTTTTTTATCAGGTCACGTTCACGATATACATCATAACCTGCAACCATCAATTCCCCGGAAGTGGGGTACGACAAGCCGCATAAGACCCTGATGGCTGTTGTTTTTCCTGCACCGTTTGCTCCAAGGAAGCCAAAAACCTCACCCTTTTTAACGCTGAATGTAAGGTGATCATTGGCAATAAATGAACCGAACTTCTTTACCAGGTCTTTAACTACAATAATATTGTCGTTACTATCCATAATAAAAATTTTAACGGGCAGCATTTTTTATCATAAGATCAATGAAACAATCTTCAATTGTTGCATTGATCTTTTTTATTTCCACATCCTTATGATTTAATTGGCTCAGATATTTTACCAATTCGAATTCTTCAATCATATCCTTTTTATCGCAATAATGAATGTACTGCCCGAATGTATTTACACTTAATGCTGACGGATAATTCTGCAGGTCGTTATTCAGCCTGAACATATCTGCCGACCTTATTGCATAAATGTCTTTTATAAAACTGTTCAGGATATTTTCGGGTGAATCGATACTCATTATTTTACCATCCTGCATCAGCGATACACGATCACACAGGCTTGCTTCATCCATATAAGGTGTTGAAACAATTATTGTTATGCCTGCTGATTTTAGCTTACGCAGCATTTCCCAGAACTCTTTCCTTGAAACAGCATCAACTCCTGTTGTGGGTTCATCAAGTATAAGTACCACAGGTTTATGAATCATGGCACAGGAAAGGGCAAGTTTTTGTTTCATGCCCCCCGACAGTTTACCAGCAGGCCTGTCAGCAAAAGGTTTTAACTGATCGTATATATCTTTTATTAAATAGTAATTTTCTTTAATATCAGAGTTGAAAATAGTAGCAAAAAACTTAAGGTTTTCTTCAACGGTTAAATCCTGGTACAATGAAAACCTGCCTGGCATATATCCGATTATGTTCCTGATTTCCCGGTAATCTTTCACATTATCAAAACCTTCAATAATTGCTTTGCCCGAATCCTGCTTCAGTAATGTGGCAATAATCCTGAAAAGGCTGGTTTTACCTGCCCCATCGGGACCAATAATTCCAAACAATTCAGATTTTAACACTTCAAAGCTGATATTGTCAACAGCTTTTACAATACCATATTTTTTTACAAGATCTGCTACTGAAATGGCAATCTGATTATTCATGCAGTTAATTGCTTCTTTATCTGGAACAATCTCTGAAATTCACTTCCCCGGGCATACCAATCTGAAGGCTGCCATCATTTTTTACCAGTATTTTAACCGCGTAAACCAGGTTCACACGTTCATCCCTGGTCTGTATGACTTTAGGTGTGAACTCCGCGTTTGGTGATATCCAGGTTATAGTACCTGTTAATAACTTACCTGTGACTAAAGTTTTGTCGGTAATTACATCCGCATTACAGCCTGTCTTCAACCCGGGTAGTTGCTTACCGCTAACATAAACCCTCAGGTACATGCTGTCCATATCGGCAATTTTATATATTGGTTTACCGGGAATTGTGTATTCTCCTGCCTGCAAATATTTGCCTATTACTGTTCCACCGACAGGATTGATAATTTTACACTTTTTAATGCTTTCATTTACCTGGTCAATTTGCTTTTCAATACCGGAAATTTCGCTGGTAACATTAATATTCTGGGTTTGGGTATATGCGATCTGCTTGTCAATAAGAGTAAGGTTCATAACAATATCGTCAAGTTGTTTCTGAGGTACGGCATCATCCTTCCTTAATTTTTCAACCCTGTTGTAATCGAACTGCAGGTTCTTTTTCTGCTGAATCTGAACATCAACCTGGGCCTTAATATTTTCGTACTTTGAGGCAATGGCCTTTTTCTGTGCTTTCAACTGTTCCATTTTCAGGTAATAATCAATAGTGTCTATTAGTCCTGCTGGCTCATCCCTGTCCAGTGACTGTCCTTCCTCAATGGGTAATGTCATTATTTTACCAGCTGCCTCCGAAGATATGGTAATCTCGGTAGCTTCAAATGTGCCGTATGCATCTGATTTGCCATTTTCTGAACATGATGACAATGCATAAACAAACAAAAATAAAATGATTAGTTTTTTCATATAAATCAGTTATAATCTTATTGTTGCATTCCACTTAAATTAAGCAGGTTAATTTTTGTCCTTGAAAGATGTATTTTTCGGATATTGAGATTTAACCTTGCCTGGCTTAAATTATTAAGATCGGTAAGGTAATCCGATACGGTAATTATTCCATTATCAAATTGTGAGGAACTTGTTTTGAGTATGCTTTCCCTAGTAATAATTACTTCGTTATCAATACTTATAAGTCTTGTATATTTCTCTATTTCAGATAATTCTTTATCTATTGCTGCTTTCTGGTTTTTGTCAAATGTTTCACTCTGGGTTTTAATGAGTTCATTTTGCGTTTCAATAATATTTATTTCATTTTTATCATGGTTCCAGTTCCATGGACTCCAGGTTAATTTTAACCCGACAAGGTAAAATCTGTCAAATTCGTCGGAGAGCATATTCAGGCCGGGTTTGCCATATCCGAACTGACCAAAACCTGAAAGCTTTGGTAAATACTTTGCTGTTACAAGTTTTTTAAGACTTTCTGTTTTTTGCGACTGAAACCCGAATTGTTTCATTTCAGGGCGTTTGTTTTCCGGTACATTAACTTGTTTGGTTTCGGGCTCCACCAGTTTAACCGAATCCGGTATAACAAGACCGGTAAGAACTTCAAGCATATTAATTCCTTCCTTATTAGCATACAGGATGTCAATTAACTGCATTTCGGTTTTTAACATTTCTGCCTTTAAGATATCATACGAGGATTGAACAGATATGCCATTTCTGACCGCAGATTCAGTCTTTGCAAGTTTTGACCTTAATTCTTCCTGTACCAATACAACCTGCCTTGCGTTTTCATTAAGCATTAAAACGTTGAAATATATCTGGTTTATCCTTTCCCTTAATTTATACAGTTCGATCTCTACATTCTGCAGGTCAACCCGGCAGGTCGCATTTTCAATCTTTTCCTGGTTCCTGTTCATACCTCCGTCATATATCAACTGACTTACATCGATGGTTGCTTTATAGGAATCCTTGTCTATCGTGGGTAAATTGAAAGAAGGCAGCGAAATTGGGATTTCTGTGACATCCGACTGGTACGTTGCCTGACCATTAATATTTATTTGTGGTAAATAAGCTTTTCGGAGGTTGTGTATCTTCAGATCGTTAATATCAGAAAACATTGTTTTCTGTCTTGAAAGAGGGTAATTCCTCACAGCATTCTGAATGCAGTAATCAAGCGACAGGCTGTCAGGAACCTGGCCGTAAGACATATTTGATAAAAAAGGAGTAATTAATAACCCAACCTGTAAAAAACATAATTTTGAATTTTGAATTTTGAATTTTAAGCTATGGAAAGATTTTACCAATAAATGGACAAATTCATATTTTAACGTGTTGTAATGCTTCATACTGATATTGAGTTAATGATGAATTTCTTTATTTCTTCCTTCCTTTCACCAATGAACCGGATATATTTTTTCTTGTCCCCGTTGAACATGAATTCTTCAATAACAGGCCGGCCGGCAAACGGAAAGACGCACAGCGATATCATATTCACTATTAAATGCTCGGGCTTTATGTTCCTTATATTTCCGGTTTCAATTTCTGATTTTATCTGTTTGAAAAATACTTCCGGATGTATCCCGCTACTTTTTACCAGGTTTATTAGTTTCCCGGGCTGATGGTATAATTCGTTCAGGATAAATATTGGTAATAATGGATTTTTGAGTAACAGATCAATATAACTGTCTACGAATTTTTCAATTTTATAAAGTAATGGTGCATCTGAATTAATTATTTCAGTGACTTTTGGCAGTACCCCAGCAAATACTTCAGTGAAAACGGCTTCGAATAATTTCTGCTTGCTGCGGAAATAGTAATGGAGGAGGGCCTTATTAATTCCCGCTTCGTCGGCAATTTCCTGCATTCTTGCCCCGTCAAGCCCCTTTAAGATGAAAATCTTTTTGGCTCCTTCAAGTATTTTTGACTCGGTATCGGGAAGGATTTCCTTGCCGGTTATATGAATGCTCATATTTTAATATTTGTATTGTAAAAATATTTGACAAAAATATATTGAGAAAAATTATTAACCAAATAATTTAACTGAATAATTTAACCATATGGATAAATTATTCTTATTTGAAAAAACAAAAAGATGAAACGACACGAATCATTCAAAGATTTTCATAAATCCGGCAGTATCCCAAATTTTTTACCTTAAAATATTATCATTCAAAAAAAAAATACGAACTTTACGGACAATAAAACAGGCTTCTATTTATTTGACAAAATGATATTCAGAAATATTTCGTTTCAGTACAAGTTTCATTCTTCCGATATTGAAGCCATCACCTGGTTAGGTTCGTTGATTTTCTTTGCCCTGATTAACCCTGCATCCGGTAATCACTTTACAATCTGCATTTTTAAACTTACCGGGATGCACTGGTGCCCGGGATGCGGACTTGGTCATTCGATTTCGTATTTGTTACATCTTGATTTGTGGCAGTCACTTAAAGCTCACCCGCTTGGAATTTTTGCACTGTTTGTATTGGTGATGAGGATATATACTTTGTTAAGTAAATCCTTTAAGATAAGATTATTTGCATCATTTAATAATTAATAATATGGCTGAAATATTGTATTTACTTCCTGAGCTCGAAGGTATGGAAATGGTTTATGTTAGAGACCTGACAAAAGATCTTGATGATAAACAGGCAGAGTTGTTTGCACATATGTACCGTTCAAGACGGCGTGATCCTCAAATTATTCTGCTTACTACCCTTCTTGGTTTCTTTTGTATTGCAGGTATTCAAAGGTTCCTTACCGGCCAGATCGGGATGGGTTTGCTGTATGTTTTTACATTTGGGCTTTGCATTATTGGCACTGTTGTTGACCTGGTGAATTATAAAAATCTTGCCTGGGATTACAACCGGCAGGTCGCCTCTGAAGTTCATTTGGTGGTTACACGGCGGTAAGAATTTCATGGTTATATACAATGGTCTGTTTGTTATTCCGGTACCATTTGTTTTTAATTGCTGGAAACATCATAGATTATTTATTAAATACCAGATTGACAGTTTAACTTCAGATACAGGTCTGACATACAGTAACCTCAGGGAAGTATTACTTGTATTGGGAAATTCACAGATGGACATGTATACCGGTAATAACCGCAAAATTGTACAGTTACCTTATTTCGCAAGGAATATCAGCGGAGAATGACTACAGGAATTGGGTAAGTTCATCAGGTAAATACCGTCTGGCACAGATTGAAGAAGGTTCAAAATGGACTTTCCTGCCCGGAAAAGAGGATGGAAGGTACATACATATTCATCCGGCAAAATATTCAGTTTTTTCTGTAAGGATTCGTGCGCTTGAACTGAAAACAGCAATAGCCGTGATAATCCTTACAAAAAGAAACGGGGAGTCGCCTTATGATGTTAAGATTGTTAATATTGCAAGAAAAGAAGTGCTCTCGGAGTCACCGTTAAAATCTGTTTCAAAAAATGCAGGACTAGGTAAACTGATAAAACTATTATCTGAAGAAGAATGAATCCCGAAACAATTTTAACGTATTCATCTCAGGTACCTGTCGTCGAATTTACCAAAATTAACAAACCTGCCGATAAGAATCAGGATAAGTAAAGACAATGCCGCTGTTATGATTGCAATGATACTAAAATGATAATTTGACTCCGCTTCATTCTTAAATCCATGATGCAATAGTATTCCTGTAATTAAGTATTTGTATATGAAGAAGTACAATATGCCTATTATTGAAATAATGAATACAACTCTGAAAAAAGTTCTTATCATTCGTAATATATCCAGAAACAACAATTTTCCTGGTGATACTTTTTTCATTTAATCATTTTGATTTATAAAAAAAATTAATCGCGATTCTTTGTAAAAATACGGAAAATTTACTTTAAAAAAACATATATTGCAAAAGTTATTCCTGTTTACATTTGTTTGTAATTTGTGTATTACATTCAATAAGTGATTAACTGGTGTCAGGTAGGGGTTAGGGGTAGGTATAATTTGAGTATATCGAAAACATGAATTTTAATAAATTTAAAACAGTTTCTTAATGAATATTAAATTAAAAAAAATTGAAATATGAACAGAGCATTACTTGTTGGTATTAATAATTATCCTTCATCCCTTTTGAGCGGTTGTATAAATGACATACAGGATATGGCCGATTTTCTTGTTAAACATTGCAACTTCGAAATGAGTGACATCCGTTTACTTGCCGATGAAAGAGCAACTAAAAAAGGCATTATCGACAGACTGGGTTGGTTACTTAACGGGCTTCATAAAGGTGACCGTGTGTTGTTTCATTACAGCGGTCATGGTGTGCAGCTTCCGACAAGAAATCCGCAGGGAGAAGTTGATGGACTGGATGAGGCAATCTGTCCGGTTGATTTTGACTGGACAGATAAACATACGGTAAGAGATAAAGATTTTAATAAGCTGTTTTCGAATATTCCCGTCGGGGTTGAATTCATCTGGATTTCAGATTCGTGCCACTCGGGCGATTTATCCAGGGATATGGAAAGCTACAGTAAAAGTATAAAAACAATGATACCTCCCGTAGATATTAACTGGAGGCTGCAGACAGCAAAAAAGGCAAATATTACAGCCACGGGAATGAACAGGACAGCGGCCGGATTAAACCTTGCATTGATTTCCGGCTGTAAATCACATCAGTCTTCGGCCGATGCAGTATTTGACAACAGGCCCAACGGCGCACTCACCTATTTTCTTTTGCAGGAATTGCATAAAGAAAACGGATTGTCTTTGCCATTAAGCAAAGTTGTAAAGAAAGTGAACTCGATGTTACAAAATGAAGGATTCGAACAGGCACCTCAATTAGAGGGAAACTCTGAAATTAAAGCCAGACCATTTTTATTTGCCGGGTGATATTTCAAAATTCATACCCTTAAAAATGGAAACTGTTTTAAATTTCCTGGTAGGACAACATCTGTTTTAGAAAAGTTTAAAAAAGTTCATGTGGTTTCGCTGATCACCAAAGAAAAAGCACATGGGATATCTGCGAAAATCCGGATGATCAGCGGGAGATTAAATTACTTTTGAATAATGAACAACTGACTGGTATAATTTTATTTCATCAACGAAAAATATATGAGCCTATATAATGGACAGGTTATAGATATTCACACCCACATCTTTAATGCCCATTGCCTGCCTGTGGCCGGTGCCCTGCATTCAAAAGGAGTACCTGTTCTGCTGGCAAATGTTTTAAAACCAATGATTAATTCTCTTACAGGTAAACTGGATGAATATAAGGATGGGGGAGAAGAAGGGTTTTATAAACTGATTGTTGATATCGAAGAATCTGGCAGAGAAGATCTGAAATTGTTAACCGGTGCATTGTTGCAGGTGTCATCGGCGATAATTGAGAAAAATATTCAGAAAAGCGGGTCATCCCGGTTATTTATTCAATCGCACAATGGACGAGTAAGTGTTGAACAGGCACTTCAGGAATATCCTTTGTTTATAATCCTTTTGAACATTGAAGCATTTGCTTCAGTGAATTCAGACTCATTTCCTGAAAAGCAACCAGAATGTTTTTATATCGATTCTGATGCCGGTAAAGATGAAATTTCAAGAACAATTCAGCATTATATTCAATACCGTTTTGAATATCCTTTGACTATTCTGCTTGCTTCGGTATCTGATATTGTTACCGATGGTGTTCATACAGGTGTGAATACACTCAGGTTCATGATGATGATGATGCTCAGTACAGAAACAATTGCCAGGAAATTATTCAGTACTTACCAGAAAAATAATCATGGGTTGAAAGCAGTTCAGCTCATGATGGATATGGAAAAAGCTTACGATGAAGAACCTCAGATACTGTTTAAAGACCAGTTGCATTTATTTGCTGATACCATGAATATAATAAACTCTGGAGACAAGCGCCTTTTTGGTTTTGTAGCGTTTGATCCACGCAGGGACAATTCAACTGTCATGGTGAAAATGGGTATACGCCTTGGTAACCTGGGTATAAAATTATATCCCCCGCTTGGATATATGCCAATTAACAATTCAAACACAAAATTAGATAAACGCCTGATTGAATTATATGATTATTGTATTGAACCAGGGAATGATATTCCGATAATTGTGCATTCCACAGCGTTTGGATTTCAGGTAAAAGAAGGTTCAGGATTTCTTAGTAATCCTGCGTTCTGGCAAAATGTGCTTGAAATGAATAACCACAAATACAAGAGTTTAAGATTGTGTTACGGACATGCTGGCGGGATGGGAAAAATCAATAATGGAAAAGTGACAGTTCCAGGCTGGGGAGTTCCTGATAAAGAATGGTATGGTGAAGGAGACATGAATTTTGCACGCACTGTTGTTAAGCATTGCAGACAATACCTAAATGTTTACTGTGATCTTTCATATTTCGATGAAATAATGAGAATCAATCCTGATACTTCTGGTATGTTGTCATATTTCAGACATCATTTTATCAGGGAAATGAAAAGCGATAATGGAGGTGCATACAGATTTTCCGATAAGGTTATGTATGGCTCCGACTGGCATATGCCGGAAATGATACCCAGGTTGAATAAGTACTTTGATTTTTTCCGGGAGTTGTTCAATGACGCTGAACTTATAAGTTATCGCGAAAATTTTTTCTTCAGGAATGCCCTTAAATTTCTCAAACAGGACAGATAGCAGCAGTACATTGAAAAGTGAATAGTGATCCTCCGCGGTGGTGTGAATAATGAATAATGCCTTTATGAACTTTATAGATTTTATGAACTTCCTACTCAATTACTCCCGATCCGATTACTTCCTCCCCTGCATACCATACGGCAAATTGGCCCGGTGTGATTCCACGCTGGAGATTATCGAAAACAACATATGTGCCTTTTTCTCTGATAAACAGCATACCTCCCTGCAAGGGTTGGCGGTACCTTATTCTGAATAAAAACCTGGCTGACCCGCCATACGGTAATTCCATATCTGGGCGGATCCAGTGCATATCATCTTTTTGTATGAATAATGCCGGTCTGTAAAGACCCGGGTGATCCTTTCCCATCCCTGTATAGACTATGTTGTTCAGGATATCCGTTGCTATTACAAATACTGGTTCAGACTTTCCCCCGATGTTTAGACCTTTTCTCTGCCCGATCGTGTAATAATGTGCGCCATTATGTTCACCTATTTTGGCACCATGGTCTGAGGAATAATAATACGGAGATGCCAGAGATGCCAAGGCCTCATCAGTATATGTTTCCCTGCTCTGTATTTTGTCATTATATCCAATAAATTGCGGATTTATCTCAATAATATCACCAGTTTTTGGTTTTATTTTTTGCTGCAGAAAAACCGGCAGGTCAACTTTCCCAACGAAACATATCCCCTGGGAATCTTTGCGGTGTGCGGTAGGAAGATCAATCTCTTTTGCTATCCGGCGGACTTCAGTTTTATCAAGGTCGCCAACAGGGAACAAAGCCGGTCTTAGCTGATCCTGTGAAAGCTGGCATAAAAAATAGCTCTGATCTTTATTTTTATCTTTTCCTGCAAGTAGTCTGTAAATTATTTTTCCGTCCTGGTTTAATGATTCCTTTCTGCAATAATGGCCGGTTGCTACAAAATCGGCTCCCATGTTCATAGCCTCATTTACAAATGCATCAAATTTAATTTCACGGTTACAGAGAACATCAGGGTTTGGCGTTCGTCCATTTTCATATTCGTAAAAAAGGTAATTGACTACTCTTTTTTTATATTCGCTGCTTAGATCAATAACCCGAAAAGGAAGCCCCAGTTTACGGGCAGTCAGTTCAGCAAATATCAGGTCGTCATTCGAAGGGCAGTCACCATGAAGCAGGCCGGTGGTATCATGCCAGTTAATCATAAAAAGTGTCAGAACATCAAATCCCTGTTTTTTAAGAATATAAGCAGCTATGCTTGAATCAACTCCCCCGGATAATCCTACAACAACACGATGCATGATCAGCCTCTGTTGTATACATGCACGCTATTAGCTGCTGAAGGTAAATAATTTACACCAAACCATGCTATAAGAAGAATAATAAAAGCAAGGCCCAGTGTCCAAAGGGGCATCTTTATTTTTGAAGGATGGTAATAGCGGTAGTGCATATATATCAGGTATCCCATCCATGTGAGGAATGCCCATGTTTCCTTGGGGTCCCATGTCCAGTAATGCCCCCACGCTTCCTTTGCCCATAATGCTCCGAATAAGAGGCCAAATGTCAGGAAAGCAAAACCTACATATACAAGGTTATCAGCAAGATCAATTACATTTTTATCAAAATCACGGTAATAATACTGATACAAACCCTTAACTGCAATAAGTGAAGAAGCAGCAAGAAGAGCATATGCAAAAATATAGACTATTACATGAGGAACAAACCATGGACTCTGTAATGCCGGCATAAGCGTTTTGTCGTGTGTTTCAGGGTTAACATAGTTGATAATAAGAAACACAATTGCAAGAGCAATACTGTAACTGAGGAACCATTTATATTTCCATCTTATATAGGTGATCAAACCAATTATTGGGAGAAAAAAAGAATACCAAAGCCTTGTTTCACCCAGTGTGCGTAATGGAGGCCGACCAAGGTTTATCCACAGCATGGTAATAAATAATGCAAGAAAAGCTACACCAGTACATATCAGTTCAATTCCGGAATATTCAATTTTCTTTTTACCGGAACTGAAATTTAATGCTAACGATCCTGTAACCCACAAAACAGTTGTTAATATTGCTATTAAAGGAAAGCTTATCCAGGTCATAATAAATTAGTGATTAGTGATTATAATAAGTGATTAGTGGCAGTGGATTGATCTGTTTCTTTATATTTTTTCCCTTTCCCGATCCAGAACAGGTATGCTGAACCTGCCAGTGTAAGGAAAATTCCAAAATATGTTATGGGTAACCATGGATCCTGTACCAGTTCAACAACACTTAACCGGGACCACTTACCCATCTGTTCATCATATCCTAACTGGTATATTTTCCAGTTTTCCACTTTATAAGGTTTATTTACTTCAATCCTGACAGTATCGTGAAATCTGTTTTTGGTATTTACTTCTATCATTGAACTGAATTTCTTTGCTTCGGGTTTGAGAATGGCAAGCAAATATTTTCCATCAAGCTCCAGAAATCTTGGATTAATATAATTACTGCCGGAGCAAATCCAACCTTCAGAAACTTTTCCGGTTTTGGTGTTTGTTGCTGTTACCAAGGCTGCAGGGCATGAACCATAATCATAAACCGGAATAAACACAGTGTCTTTTGACTGAGCGTATTGAATATAATCTTTGATTTTTATATTCCAGTCATTTATCATGCCTTCAAATCCCTTTTCTGCTACCGTTGTGGTCTTTCCTTTTTCGGAAATAACCGCACCTGAATATTTTTCTGCAATTATTAATTTGGGATTGTATTCTTCAATGTCAAATTTAAGCAGTTTCAATGCGATAGGTAGTTCATACATCCTGTTTTGATTATCCCTGGCCATATATGATGTCTTTTTTTCATAAATGTCCATGGTGAGCCGTTTGAGGTCTCCACTTCCCAGTGTCGCCCCGAAGAATATTATCCAAAGCCCGGTATGGTTTAACAGAAATCCGATGTTTTTCAATTTGAAGGGCATTGATCGTTTCAGAACTACAAATCCAAGTATCGTTAATAAATATAACTGAAGAAGCAGGTATGGCCAGCTTCTGTTCACATGATCCAACCCTGTTTTATGAAGAAATATACTAGTCTCACTGCTGTTTTGAGGGATAAATCCCATCAGCAATATCAGGAAAGTAAAAGACGAAATAGCACTGATTGAGGCAGGAATACTTGATATCCACCTTACTAACAAATGTTTGTGGCTATAATGTTGCACGAGAACCAGCATATTGATAAATGCAATTCCTATATATGCATTGTATGGCCAACTAACAGGACTGATCCCGGTTCCTGATGTGGCAAATTCAATTGCGATTCCAGCAAGGAATAAACCAATTGCAATAAAAAAGCTCTCTCCATAGCTCCATGGCAATGCCCATAATGGTTTAGATGAATTTCTTGCCGGTGAAATTATTGTATTTTCCATGGCCGCAAAAATATCAATAAATATGCATTTTGCAACCCTCAGATTTATCTGAAAGTGAATACTTTGTAATTTTATTCTTTGCAGCCTTATTCAACATGCAGGACCAATCCTTTCAGATATTCCCCCTCAGGATGATAAATACTGAAAGGATGATCAGCCGGTTGTGTCAGTTTATGTAAAACTCTGACAGTTCGTCCGGTATTAGCTGCAGCAACAAATATTGCCCTTTGAAAGTCTTCCTTGCTCACCACCTGTGAACATGAAAAAGTGAAAATTATTCCACCGGGATTAATCTGCTCAATAACTTTTGCGTTGATTCTTTTGTATGCCTGTAAGGCATTATTCAAAACATTCTGGTGTTTTGCAAATGCAGGCGGGTCAACAATTACCAGGTCGAAAGTATTCATGCTATTATTCAGATAATCAAATACATCATTGTTGATGAATTCGCATTGCGAAGTGTCGTCAAAATTCAAGTTCACATTAATCTTCGCAAGTTCTAAGGCTTGTTTTGAACTGTCTATTGTAACAACTTTTGAAGCCCTGCCCTGAATTGCATATACTGAAAAGGCTCCAGTATAACCAAATAAATTCAGTACCTTCCGGTTATCCGAATATTTCAGGATAAGCTTCCGGTTATCACGTTGATCGATAAAAAAGCCTGTCTTCTGGCCATGTTCCCAGTCCACCGAAAATTTAAGTCCGTTTTCAATGACAACATTGCTTTCGGGATGACCATAAATGTAACTGTTTTTAGTTCTTAATCCTGATTTGAACGGAATGGTTAATTCACTTTTATCATAAACTGCTTTCAGACGTGAATCTAAAACATGTCTGAATGCTTCAGCCAGATGGTCTCTTGCATGGAATATACCAATTGAATGTATCTGTAATACAATTGTTCCATTGTAGTAATCTGCAATTAACCCCGGTAAACCATCACCTTCGGCATTGATTAGCCTGTAAACGTTGGTGATGGGGTCATCAGTAAGTCCGGAATCCTTTCGGAAGTTATAAGCAAGCTGGATTCTCATTTTCCAGAAATCAATATCAATATTAACCTGTTCAAAAGATAGAATACGAACAGCTATTGATCCGATCTGGTAATGACCTGTTGCAAGAAATTTATTATCGGCTGAGTAAACATCTACCACATCACCTTCATGTATGTCCTGGCATGAGCTTTTTATTGCTCCTGAAAAAACCCATGGATGTAAACGTTTAACAGATTGTTCTTTACCAGGTTTTAATAATATTTTGTGGTTAGCCATATTGCTTAGTCAAATCCGGTAACTTTTCTGAAAATTTCTCCACAAACCCATGCATCTGTTGCAGCATATAATTGTTGTCTATCGGTCAATGTCTGGTTTTCCCAGTTGGATAATTGTTGTGATTTGGATATTTTAATTCTGAGAATTATTGCTGCCAGTTTCTTTAATCCCGAATTTTCGATCCCGAAATTTTTAATATATTGTTGAATATCAATAAATCCGGATGGCTCAAATGGTTTGATCTTTCTCATAATCCTGATATCATCGTGTATTGCTGCTCCGATTTTAAGTATTCTGCTGTTCTCAAGAATAGAAATTAAAGAATCTGGTAATCCAATTATGTTAAGCCGGAAAAGGAAAGCTTTGTCAGAGGTGGATAATTGAAGAAGGGCCACAGAGTTTGAATTTTGTTTTCCTTTTTTAAATGAGGGTTTTGTCTCTGTATCAAAACCCAGAATTGTCTGTGAATTAAGGAATTTAATTGCGACTTTAAGAGAGGTGTGGTTATCAATCATAATAATTTCACCTTCAAATGATTTTACAGGTAAATTATTGATTTCCTCTGCTGTAATGGAAGGTTTATACATAAGCGGGATATTGAAGGTACTTCGTAATTTCTTATCGGTTTATCTGATTTTTATACCGGCAAATATAGTCAATTGGTAAGATTTCAGGATGATTTGCAGCAGATTTATGAGCCTGCTAATACAAATTATTAATTTATCCGGGATAGTTTATTGTCGTCGCCAACAGATATTTTATCGTTATCGCAGAGCCAGTTAATAACTCTTATTGTTTTTTCAGGTCTGTATGACAGTGAATCAACTATTTCTTCGGCTTTAACAGGTTTGGTTTTCAGTAGATCATATACCTTATTTGCAATCATTTCAAATTCATAATTGCTTATATCCAATTCATTACGTTTCTTACAAACATCACATTGATTACAAGGATCCGAATTAGTTTCACCAAAATAAGCCAATAGCACCTGGCTTCTGCATTTATTGTTTCCCGATGCATATTCAAGAATGGAATTTATGCGATAAAGGTGTCTGTTTTTTTTCCACTCATAATTTCCGGCCGGTAGCTGCAGATCCGTATCATCCAGCCGTTCTTCAGTATAAATGATCAGGGGCGTTTTCTTTTGCGGTATATAATCGATGATCTTTAATTTCGATAACATTTTAAGGGACTCATAAATGGAATCGCGTGTGATGTTCAACCGCCTGGCCAGGAGATATTCGTCAATTCTGACATAATCATTAAAAACTCCCGTATACGACCTGAGCACCATTTTTATTATGGCATCATACTTATAATTTTCGACCTGAAATTTATACAGATCGTCTCTTTTCACAAGGAAATGTAACCTGGAAGGATTATCAAGCTCATCTGTCAGTTCTATGTAACCTTCCTGTTTTAAGTACTTAAGGGAATGATAAACAGTCATTACATCAAATTTGAAGACCGAGGCAAAATCAAACATCTGAAAATCAAAGACCATTCCTTTTCCTGAGCCGACAGGAAGTTGATAGTAATTTCCAACAGCCTGGTAAATCTTTTTTATTGTATCCCTTTCCGGAAATACACGTTTCATACGGGTTTGAGCTTTAACTTTATCCGATTCATTGTAAAGTAAAACACTATAGGCAAGCCTTTCATCACGCCCGGCTCTTCCGGCTTCCTGGAAATACTCTTCAAGTGAGTCGGGCACATCAATATGAACAACAAATCTGACATCGGCTTTGTCAATTCCCATACCAAAGGCATTTGTTGCAACTATCACCCTGCAATGGCCTGATTTCCAGTCGTTCTGTTTTTGCTCACGAATATCAGTGTTTAAACCTGCATGGTAATAATTAGCTTTGATATGATTATTATTCAGAAAATCAGATATCTCACGCGTATTTTTCCTGCTTCTGACATATACTATTCCGGAACCGGTTGAATTATTAATTATTCTAAGCAGGTATTTATTTTTGTCTTCAACATTTCTTACAATATATACAAGGTTATTCCGTGCGAAACTTTTGTACATAACATTCTTTTCCCTGAACATAAGCTTCTCCTGAATATCTGTTACAACTTCGGGAGTAGCTGTTGCAGTGAGTGCAAGTACAGGAATATCCGGTAATATCTTTCGTATTTCAGCAATCTTCAGATATGATGGTCTGAAGTCGTAACCCCATTGCGAAATACAATGTGCTTCATCAACAACAATCATACATATCTTAAGATTCTTAAGCCTTTCTCTGAATGAATCACTGGTAAGTCTTTCAGGGGAAAGGTAAAGAAACTTATAAACCCCATATGTGGCATTATCCAGGTTATGTTCAATTTCAATATGGCTCATGCCTGAATGAATGGATAAAGCTTTAATCCCTCTCTTTTTCAGGTTTTCAACCTGATCCTTTATCAGCGATATCAGTGGTGTAATTACCAAACCCATTCCTTCCATGGTCAGTACGGGAACCTGGAAAGTAATTGACTTACCTCCACCGGTTGGCATCAGGGCAAGGGTATCCTTACCCGATGAAACAGAATTTATTATTTCTTCCTGCAGAGGGCGGAAGGAAGTGTATCCCCAGAACTGGTTTAGTATTTGCTGGTAATTGTTCAATTTTGCTTGAAAAATCCTATTTATAAATAATCAGATTATTTTCCGGATACTGATGACTTTTTGATTTTACCATGTTTGAGAATCAGAAAGACATTTACTTTCTTAATTCAAAACAGATTCAAAGACTTTCAAAAAAAATAAATAGTGTCAAAGTACTTTTCAAAAGTAAAAAAATCATGCGATAAATCCTAAAGTTTACCGTTCATATTATTTATCGAAAAATAATAAATTACAATTGACTGTATGAAAATGTTATATACAAAAAAAATGAAAACCGGTCACCATATTATAATAATTTTGCGATTTTTGTACAAATAAATTTAAACATATATGTCTTTTATTGCAGACAAGATAATTGGTGAAGGTTTGACCTTTGACGATGTATTGCTTGTACCTTCATTTTCCCAGGTGTTACCCCGGGAAGTTGATATAAGCACAAAGTTTTCAAGGAATATAAGCTTAAATGTACCGATTGTATCAGCGGCTATGGATACAGTTACAGAATCAGGACTTGCTATTTCAATTGCGAGGGAAGGAGGTATTGGCGTTATACATAAGAACATGACCATTGAAATGCAGGCCAAGCAGGTAAAAAAGGTAAAGCGTGCAGAGAATGGTATGATCTACGATCCGATAACCATCGGGAAAAATGCAACTGTGGGTGATGCCCTTAAATTCATGAAAGATTTTAAAATCGGAGGTATACCGGTAGTTGATAATGAGAAGACACTGATCGGAATAGTTACAAATCGTGACCTGCGTTTCGAGGAGAATGAACAGCGGCCTGTTAGTGAAGTTATGACTCATGAAAATCTGATTACAACTACGCAATCAATTGACCTTGAAAGTGCTGCACAAATACTTCAAAGGTACAAAATTGAAAAGCTGCCGGTGGTTGATAAAAACATGAAACTAATCGGTTTACTGACTTATAAAGACATAACAAAGGCAAAAGACCGCCCGAATGCATGTAAAGATAACCATGGCAGATTAAGAGTAGCTGCCGCTTTGGGGGTGACAAGTGATACAATTGAAAGGGCAGAAGCTCTGGTAAATGCAGATGTAGATGCTGTTGTGGTGGATACTGCACATGGCCATACTTCTGGAGTTATTCAATTACTAAAAAACATCAGAAAAAAGTTTCCTGATCTTGAAATGATTGCCGGTAACATTGGCACCGAAGACGCTGCAAGGGCTTTACTTGAAGCAGGAGCCGATGCTCTTAAAGTTGGTATTGGTCCTGGTTCGATCTGTACCACAAGAGTTATTGCAGGTGTCGGAGTACCCCAGTTAACAGCTATTTATAATGTTGCCAAAGCGTTGCATGGTACCGGAGTGCCTTTGATCGCAGACGGAGGGATCAGATATTCGGGTGATATGGTAAAGGCAATCGCAGCAGGGGCAAGTTGCATAATGGCCGGTTCACTGTTTGCCGGTGTCGAAGAATCACCCGGTGAAACCATTATTTTCCAGGGAAGAAAATTTAAATCATATCGTGGAATGGGCTCTATTGAAGCAATGCAGGAAGGGTCAAAAGACCGTTACTACCAGGATATGGAAGACGACATTAAAAAACTTGTTCCCGAAGGTATAGTTGCACAGGTACCTTTTAAAGGAGCTTTATACGAAGTTATTTATCAGATGGTAGGTGGGTTAAGAGCAGGAATGGGTTATTGCGGTGCAATGAATATAGGAAAGTTGCAGCAATGCAAATTTGTAAGAATTACTAATGCTGGTATTATTGAAAGCCACCCGCATGACGTAACCATTACAAGAGAAGCTCCAAATTACAGCCGGTAATTTTTTCCCTATGAAAAATAATATTTCTAATATTTAGTTTAATACCTGAAAATTAATCTTAAAGCTTTTATGAAACGAAAAATTTACATTTTGATCTTTTCAGTATTGTTTGTGAATCAATTGCTTTTTGCTCAGAGCGATGCTGGTGCAGTATTGATGACAGTTGATGGCAAACCGGTCACAAAAGCTGAATTCGAAAGAATATATCGTAAAAATAATTCCAATACATCTTCCGACATCAAGTCGCTGCAGGATTATCTTGAATTATTCATAAATTTTAAATTAAAGGTTACAGAGGCCGAAAAACAAGGTCTTGATACTACAAAAGCTTTTATTAATGAATTAAGCGGCTACCGGAAACAACTTGCCAAACCATATCTGGTCGATCCTGATGTTGATGAAAAAATCCTTGAAGAAGCATACAACAGGCTTAAAGAAGAAATAAAGGCTGCACATATATTGCTTGAAATAAAACCGGATGCTAATCCTGTCGATACATTGGCTGCCTATAATAAATTATTGAAGGCCAGAGAGAGAATACTAAGTGGTGAATCATTTGAAAAAATTGCCGGTGATATTTCTGAAGATAAATCTTCTGCAAAAAATGGCGGCAGCCTGGGATATTTTACAGGTTTCCAGATGGTGTTTCCTTTTGAGGATGCTGCATATAAATTAATGCCCGGTGAAGTATCAAAACCTGTCAGAACCCGGTTTGGTTATCATTTAATAAAGGTTTATGATAAACGTCCGGCCCGCGGACAGGTTAAAGTTGCACACATAATGATTACCACACCAGCCGATAGCAGTGCCGATTTCCAGGCAAATGCAAAAACCAGGATTTTTGATATTTATAATAAAATAAAATCCGGTGATGATTTCACGAAGCTGGCACAGGAATATTCTGACGATAAAGGTTCAGCAAAAAAAGGAGGTGAACTGCCAATGTTCGGCGCGGGACGAATGGTAACCGAATTTGAAGAAGCAGCTTTTGGACTTAATAACATAGGTGATGTTTCAGAACCGGTAAAAACAGATTTCGGATGGCATATACTGAAACTCATAGATAAAAAACCACTTGGATCATTTGAAGAAATCAAGCATGAAGTGAAATCAAAACTGGCAAAGGATGCACGGGGAAATCAAAGCAGGGTTGCCCTTGTGAATAAACTTAAAAAGGAGTATTCATTTATTGAATCACCTAAAGTACTCGATGAGTTCTATACAGCTGTTGATGATTCAGTACTTAAAGGCAGATGGAATGGTGAAAGCGCCCGTCAGCTAAAAGGCGATATGTTTAGTTTTGGTAATAAGACTTTTACTAAACAGGATTTTGTTTCTTACCTTGTGAAGAATAAAGTTAAAACTGTTAATACAACCAAGAAGGATTTTCTCAATGACATGTACAGGAAATATGTTGAAGAATCAATCATCAACTTTGAAGAGGGAAGGCTGGAAGAAAAATACCCCGAATTCCGCTTTCTCATAAATGAATATCATGATGGCATACTTCTTTTTGAACTTACCGATCGCATGGTATGGTCAAAAGCAGTTAAAGATACAGCCGGCCTTGAGTCATTTTATGATAAAAACAAAAATAATTATTTATGGGGTGATCGTTTAAATACAACAATATATACATTATCGGAGGCTGTTAACGATTCAGTAAAAATTAATTCTAAATCAAACGTTTCAGCGAACAATAAAAAAGCTTATGACAAGATAGCCAAACTTATAGAAAAGAAATACAATGTGTTATCAAAAGATGACATGATAAATGAGGTCACAAAAATTATTAAGAAAACCAAAGCTGAATATGCATTTATGATAAATGATTATAAATATTCCAAAGGAGATAATGCAATTGTTGATTCATTAGGATGGAAACCAGCCTTATACACAAATATCTATGATAAAGGAAAGCGGTTGTTCATATATATTAAATCAATAATACCGCCTGAAGTCAAAACTCTAAAAGAAGCAAAGGGACTTGTTACTGCAGATTACCAGTCATTTCTCGAAGCAGACTGGATCAAGGAACTTCGCGGCAAATACCAGGTTACTGTCGATAAATCAGTTCTTTCCACCATTAAGTGACATTCCTGTAACTATTTAATATTCAATTATTCCGGAAAAATTTTAATAGCCGGAATGTAAAAGCTTTTTTGAAAATGATGTATGAATCAGTCAGGTATTTATGAAATATACACTATTGATCAGTTTTGTACTATTTATTTTTTCCTGCAACAACAACCGGGTTGATGCCGGTAAAAAACCGGTAGCAAAGGTTGGTGATTCATATTTATATTTATCGGAAATAATGGAAATCGTTTCTGATAATTTGTCAAAAACCGACAGTACAATGGTTGCTGAATCATATATCAACCAATGGATAAAAAAGACACTGAAGCTGAACAAAGCCGATCTGAACCTTACCAATCAACAAAAAGATGTAAGCTCACAACTTGAAGAATACAGATATTCTCTTCTTATATTCAAATATGAACAGATGCTGATAAGCCAGAAACTCGATACATTGATTACAAAGGAAGAAATTGAATCATATTACAAAGAATTCAGAGACCAGTTTGTACTTAACCAGGATATTGTAATCGCTCAGTTAATTAAAATTGATAAAAGTATAACAAAATTAAATCAGGTCAGGAAATGGCTTAATGCGCCCAATAATAAGTATATAGACGAAATTCTCGATTTTTGCCATAATTATTCTGGAAGATACGATAACTTTAACGACGAATGGATTTACCTTGATTTTATTCTTAAAGAAGTGTCTTTGCAATATGACATGGTGAAGCAGAGGCTGCGAAAAGGAATTGTTTTTGAATCACAGGATTCAGTAAGCCAATATTTTATTAAGGTATTAGATTTCAGGTTAAAAGGTTCTCAGGCACCTTTAAATATAGTTAAAAATGACGTGAAAGATATCATCTTAAATAAACGGAAAATCCAGATTATTAAGGACCTTGATGAGAAATTATACCAGGAAGCACTTAAGAAAAATGAGATAAAAATTTATAAAGGAATCTGATTTTCATTGTTTCCTGATTCGGAACATTTATTTTTTCAGAACTGATTAATGACCAGTAATAAATTATGCAAAAACATATTTTAAGGATTTTTATTTTTATCATAACCCTGACTGTTACCCGTTTCAACTGTTCAACAGCTCAGGAAGGAAAAATCATTGACCAGATAATTGCAATAGTTGGAAGTAATATTATTTTACAGTCTGACATCGAGAACCAGTACCTTCAGGCACAGGCTCAGGGTTATTTGTCACGCGGCGACCTGAAATGTGAGATACTTGAAGAACTGTTGTACCAGAAACTGCTGCTTAACCAGGCAAATCTCGACAGCATTGAAGTAACTGAAAGCCAGGTAGAATCTGCTCTGGATACAAGGCTTAAAATGTTTATTAATCAGGTTGGTTCTGAAGAAAAGCTTGAGCAATATTTTAATAAGTCAATTCTTGAAATTAAATCTGATCTGAAAGATATTATACGCGACCAGATGCTCACTCAGAAAATGCAGGGAAAAATTACTGATGAAATAAAAATCACACCATCCGATGTAAGGAGCTATTATAAAAACATTCCGAAAGACAGCCTGCCACTTATTAATGCAGAATACCAGATTGAGCAGATAGTTAAGTACCCCGCGGTTTCGGAAAAGGAGAAGCAGGAGGTAAAAGAGAAACTCGAAGGATTCAGTTCGCAGGTTATTGAGGGGAAAAAGAAATTCTCAACACTGGCAATTTTGTATTCTGAAGATAAAGAATCAGCAAAAAGCGGCGGAGACCTGGGTTATGTTGGAAGAGCAGACCTTGTACCTGAATTTGCCGCTGCGGCATTCAATCTAAAGGAAAAGGACGAAATTTCGAAAGTTGTTGAAACACAATATGGGTATCACATAATACAGCTCATTGAACGGAAAGGGGAAAGGGTTAATGTCAGGCATATACTTTTATCTCCAAAACCATCAGTAGAGTCAATTATCAAATCAGGAAATTATCTCGACAGTATAACTTCATTGATCAGGACAGGTAAAATTACTTTTGAGAATGCAGCACAGAAATTCTCTGAAGATGAAAAAACAAAAAATAACGGTGGGTTATTAATAAATGAAGAAACCGGCAGTTCAAAACTTACAGCTGATGAAATTGATAAAATAACAAGCATTTACCTTAAAAATATTGTGCAGGGAGAGATTTCAAAAGCT
>Ga0247841_10003201_pt1 | contig 30897 bp, 35 predicted proteins | sample LaCruzMarch2015__2_FD_192410 | JGI IMG/M metagenome (GOLD analysis project Ga0247841, IMG submission 192410) | Freshwater microbial communities from meromictic Lake La Cruz, Castile-La Mancha, Spain - LaCruzMarch2015_18m | ecosystem: Environmental > Aquatic > Freshwater > Lake | place: Spain... | reverse complement strand
TTGCCTTTCTTCTGTCTAACTCCCTTGCAAGCGCCGTGCCTATGCCGCCGGAAGCGCCCGTAATGATAATCGTTTTGTTTGAAAAGTCGTACATTCACCCTGCCTTTTTTAATTCCAATAATATGCGGTTTGCATCGCTACCACAGGCCCGCGGCTAAAACCACTGCAGAGCGGTCGCTGAGAGTTATCGCGTCTTTGGTGCAACTGGAACGGCAGATACCGCATCCGTAACACCTGCGCGCATCGATGGTGATCTTGTTGTGCGCGATACTGTAGCCCATGGCTCCAAACTGGCAGACACGCATACATTGCCTGCAGCCGTTGCACAGATCGGGACTAACCAGGGCGACATATTCTGCGCGGAACACTACAGGAAAGTTCAACGTCATGGTTGCCTTCATAGCCATGCAATCGGCGCGGTCGCAGTTGCAGAAGCCGCCGATAAAGGGCGTCATGAAGGTCCAGACGGTATGGCAGCAGCCCTTCTTCTCCAGGTCGCGGATGCTGCGGGCCGCCTCCTCTTTGGTCAGCACCTCGACACCTGACGTGGAGGGCCCGGTGAGATACTCCATGCCGAGGGAGCGTATGATCTGTCCCATCTGAGATTCCTCGTGCGGCACCATGCTGAATCCGTAGCAATAGCGCTGTTCGCTGCCCACGGTGGCCTGGCGGCAGATGCAGGGCAGCCTGGTAACGGAGTTGACGAAACCCAGTACGTGGTCGATGTCCTCGATGGGCACCACCTGGCCGTAATGCTTTCTCTTCTGCTGGCCGACGGCAAAAGGCGTCACTATGGCCCTGATAAAAGACGGGAGGCGGTTGAGCTGCATGACCATTTTCTCGTCCTCAAGCAGCTTCTCCGGGTGCAGAAAGAATTCCCGGATGAATTTACGGCGGCCTAAGTCACTGAGCAAGTCCTCCGAGTAGTTGGAGGCCTGCATGTACCACTTCTTCCCTTCGCCGTGCTTATGGCAGAACTCACACATTTCCCAGCCTCCTGATGGTATTGTTGTGACTGCCCTCTATCATATCAGATTTGCCGTGATTATTTAACCAATAGTTGATATGCTGTGCAGATTTTGTGCTAAAATCTTCTAGGCGTATCTGTATGGACAAAGCAAGCGCTGTCGACCTGGTGACGGAAGCCCGCAGGGGCTCTCATCACTGTCTTTTCTATCAATCTCAGGACGATCTGGTCAATCTGCTGGCCGAATATTTCAAATCGGGTATCGAGAAAGGGGAATTCTGTATCTGGGTCACGGCTGACGGAGGCGTCGAGCAAAAGGCGCGTAAGACTATTAGCCAAAAGCTAACTGGCCGGGAAGCACGCCAGACGGCCTCACAGATTGAGTTCGTCCGGTGTTCTGACTGGTACCTGCGTGATGGTTCGTTTCATCCGGAGCAGGTACTAAACAGCTGGGTTGAGAGGATTAAACTGGCTGCCAACCGTGGTTACCGGGGTCTCAGGGTCAGCGGCGATTTGGGCTGGCTTGACGCTACCGACTGGCAGACGCTGATGGGCTACGAGAGCGATGTCAACAGCGTTATCGCCGGGCAGGACTTTAGGGCGGTCTGCAGCTATCCGCTGGCCAAGATAAATGCCTCCCAGATGATCGACGTGATCGGCTATCACCAGGTGGCCCTGGGAAAAAATAACGGACAGTGGCAAACCTTCAAGGCTCTTCCGCCCGATGCAGCAGCGGTAGACGGGAATTTACATGCGGTGATAGCCGGAAAACAGGGGAGGGAGGATAGAACCTCCGCATTTCCAGTTCTATTTCCCGAAAACTGCAATGGCTGCGGCGATTGTGTGAGCGTTTGTTCCGGCGACATACTGTACCTGAGGGACGGCCGCGTTGCTATGAAGATGACGGGTGTATGCGACTGGTGTACCTATTGCGAGGCAGTCTGCCTTGCCAACGCGGTATTCTGCCCATTTGAGATCACAGCAGTTGAATCGTAGCTTGCTATTGACTGTATTGATAATAGCTACGGCAACTACCGCCGCTGCAATGTCCCCAAGTAGGAAATGCCGTATCCAGATATGAACTGGCCTTGGGTGCGACGGTACCTGTTGCAGTAGTGGACGTCGTCGTAACCGGGTAGACAATTATGGTATCGTACGAAATTGTTTCATCAGCAGGGTTTGTGTCAGCATCAGTATAAGAATCGGCATAAGAACTGGAGGGCCCGGTTTGCGTCATCGAAGGAGTTGCGGTGACCGGATTGAGGACCTCAATTACAGGCTGAGCCGCCATTTTCAGTTCACTTGCCGGCAGATTGTTTGATGCGGTAACGGCGGGTGTATGCGAGATTGCGTCAACCGGATTAGAGTTGTTTGCAATGAGGTTGACTGCGACTAACGACAGTACGGCAATGCTCAGCAGCAAAACGACGACAGCGGACGATGTGGATTTATCAGGACTGAACGCGTATTCCGTGTAATATCCTTCGCTCGGCCATCTGAGTTTTTTACCGCAGCCCGGGCAATTAGGAAATGAGTTGTCCACCCATGACTGGCAATACGGACAATTGTAGTACTGCGCCGCATAGCAATTTCCGCACCACTTTACGCCTGTGACGTTCAACGCGCCGCAGTTATAACAGGCTATATATTTGTCCCTGCCGCTATTCATAACGTATTCATTATAGAACGCAGTTCACATAATATCAAAAGGCCACTGAGGGAAATACGCCCGGATGTTCGCATTGTGCTATCTTAATAATTAGTAACACAACCGGAAATTGGGAGGCTATTATGGAAGGATTCGACAAACTGCAACAGAGTAGCCGGCGTCTGTGGCCACAGCTTATTATTTGCGCGGTCTTCTTAGTATTCGCGATTGCTGCTGGTTCAGCACTATCCTGCGCGAGTAGTCCAGCCCCGCCTCAAACCGTATCAGAAAATTTAACGTTACCGGCTCATGGTGATGCAACTCTTCTCGCGGGTGTTGTATCTCCTCCTGATGAAGGGCGTGATCATATATGGCCGGACCACCCGGTCGAATACAAAACAATGCCGCCTACGTCAGGGCCGCATTTCCCGGATCCTACGGCTCCAGGATTCTATACGACACGGCCTGCATTCGGGTACCTGGTGCACAGCCTGGAACACGGCTCAGTCGTCATCTACTATGATCCGTCTCAACTTTCACCTGAAATAGAGAAGAGCTTAAGAGCATTTGTAACGACAAGTAGTGATCCAGAAGTGGGGATTGTCGCAGTCCCGGACGCAGAGTTTAAGTATCCTTTTATGCTTACCGCCTGGGATAAGATGCTTAAGCTTGATAAGTACGATCCCCTGGTCGTAAGAGCATTCCTGGCGGAGTATCTGGGACGAGGGCCTGAGAATCCGAGCCGTTGATCTTAGCTACTGTTCAAAGCCCGAGCCCTTCGGCCACTTTTTCCAGGTAGTGATCGTTATCATATGGGACAAACCTGGATGCAAGTACGCGTCTGTAATACAGTCCCATGTCATGGTCCACGGAAAATCCTATTGCGCCATGTATCTTGATCCCGTCGAGGGCCACATGCTGATAGACCTCGTTTGCCTTAACTTTGGCCATTGCGATCTGCGCGGCGCAGTCAATTCCGGCGCTCATCATCCAGGCAGCCTGGTATACAAGGTGTTGCAGCCCGTCCACCTGTATCAGCATATCCACCAGTCTGTGTTGTATGACCTGGAAGGTCCCTATCGGCTTGCCGAACTGCTGCCTGTCCTTTCCATAGGCAACGGCCATATCGAGCACTGCCTGGCAGGCGCCGGATACCTCCGCGCATTTCAGTAAAGCAGCCCTGTTCAGAATCTGTCTCACCATGTTTTCTGCAGCGCCTACCGTTCCCAGCACACCGCCGCCGCCAAGCGTTACGTTCTCGAACCTGACCTGGCATAGTGTCTCGCCCGTAATCGAAGGAATAACCTCGACCTCGATGCCGGGTGACTTCATATCGACGATGAACAGCGTCAGCCCATGATCAGGGGCTCCAGCGTCGCCCGTGCGGGCGAGCACCAGAATGTAGTCTGCAGCATCGGCGTACGGGACCAGTGTTTTTTCACCGTTGAGCACGTATGACCCGTCCGCCGGCCTGGCCGTCGTACGGATACTCGAAAACCCGCTGTCGGCGGGGTCCTCGTTTATCGCCATCGTCCATATGGTTTCGCCGCTGACTATGCCGGGCAAATGAGCGGCCTGCTGGTCCCTGCTGCCGTAGTCCATGATAGGCAGCGCGGCCAGCGCCACAGTGGAGAAAAACGGCCCGGGCAGGATATTGCGGCCCATCTCTTCCAGCAGGACAACCAGGTCCATTAGATCAGCGCCGCTGCCTTCATACTCCGCGGGCAAAAGCAGCCCCATCCAGCCCAGTTCCGCCATGCGCTTCCATGTAGTTGGATCGTAGCCCGTCCCATCTTTCTCCAGCTCACGCGTTCTCGATTTCGGGCACTCGACTGTCAGGAAGTCCCTGGCCATGGTCCTCAGCATATTCTGCTGTTCCGTGTAGTTGAAGTTCATGTTCGAAAATCCTCGCGTTCAATAAGACTTGGGAAGGCCCAGCTTAAACTTGCCGATGATGTTCTTTTCAATCTCATCCGTCCCGGCCGCTATGGCTGTTCCCGGAGACATCAGGTATTGCCGTTGTATCAGCCCTTTAAGCCTGGTCAGTTTTGAATGTTGTTCTACCTGGCTGCAGGACCCCAGGATGTCGGTCCCCGCCAGAGCCAGTTGCTCCAACAGATGATCGGCAAAGGACTTGTTCCTGGAAGCCTCGTATACAGGGGCCTCGCCTTCGCTCATCTTCCAGGCGATCTCATAGGCAAACATTTTCAAGGTTTCCAGTTCGACGGCAAGCTCTGCCAGCCTGTGCCTGACTACGGGATCTTTGGCTATTGGTCTACCGTTGCGTTTTGTCTCTCCAACGTATTTGGCGAGCCCGTACAGGATTCGCCTGGCGGTGCCATAGGACTGGCCGCAGAAGCTGTGACGTTCATAGGCCAGCGACTTCATGAGCTGGTACCAGCCCCGGTTCTCCTCCCCTACCAGATTCACCGCCGGCACACGCACGTTATCGAAGAAAACCTCATTGAAAATATGCTCGCCGCTGTAGTTCAGCAGCGGCTTAACTGTTATGCCGCCGCTTTTCATATCCACAATAAACAGGCTGATACCATCCTGCGGCTTTGCGCAGGTCAAGTTCGTTTTAACCGCCAGCCAACACCATCTGGCCCGGTGGGCGCAGCTTGTCCAGACCTTCTGACCGTTGACTATATATTCGTCTCCCTGTCGCACAGCCGACGTACGTATACTGGCAAAATCCGATCCTGAATTCGGCTCGCTGTAACCCGTGCACCAGATGCCGTCCGGGCTGCCGGAGGATATCAGGGGAAGGTATTTCCTCCGCTGCTCTTCGTTGCCATAGAGCATAAGGGAGGGGCCGATCCATCCTGTGCCGCTTACTCCCATGGACAGCCCGGGAATCCCCCAGTAAGCGGCCTCCATGGTAAAAATCATCTGTTCCAGCGAGGAGGCATCCTGACCACCGTACCGCTTCGGCCAGCCCATGGCCAGCCATCCCCTCTCAGCCAGCTTCCTGGAAATGGAAAGGCTGAAAACCCAATCCTCATCGCGGCTCTCTTCATCAAGGAAATTGACTATTGATCCGTCCGGTATCTCCCGCTCGGCGAACTCACTCACCTCTTGCCGCAGCGCTTCTTCTCTTTGCCCCAGGCTAAAATCCATCTTTAACTCTAAATGTAGCGCGGTCCGAAATTGCTTATAGATTATGCACATAAAACGTCACTGTCAAGGGATAAACATGTCCAATAACGGTCACGTAATGATGTAAACGAGCCGATAAAGGATGCACAACAGGCGTCGTAGTGGATTATCCGGGGCATGCTTTACGAAAATGGTTCCGAAAAAAGTAATAAAGGCATGGGAGAAAATTTTCTCTGACTACAATGCCGGCGCCGATAAAGGGCACTCGCATAGGGTATTTAGCCGGATTCGGTCATGTTATAATGGGATTTATGGACAGGTTGGATAACAGGTTGATAGGTGAGCTGGCGAACGACGCGCGGCAGAGCAATATCGATTTGTCCCATAAGCTGGGGGTGAGTGAAAAGACTGTGCGACGGAGAATAAACCGCCTGGTGGAGCAAGGTATTATCACCTGGTCCGTAATACCCGATCCGGCCAAACTGGGATACAGTGTAAGGGCATTTATTTTGCTGGAGGTGGAGGCGCCACACGTCGACGACATCACGCAGTCGCTGGCCAGTTGCAGCAACGTCGACTTTGTTGCGCTCTGCACCGGCCCCTTTGATATCCTGTTCGGCGCATGGTTCGCCTCGTCTGCCAGCATGGCCGTATTCCTCAAGGACTACCTGCCCAAGATCACGGGCGTAAGGAAGAGCCAGACACACGTGGCCCTGCAGGTTACCACGGGCAAAATCGCCAATATAGCTACTCTGAAGGAAGGACCGGAAGAGTAGGCCGGCCTTTGACACCCGGTTCACGGACTCCTCGCTGCATTTACGGTCGGCACTCTGGCCATTGCGGCTCACCTGACCTAAGCGCTGATTATTTGACGGCGATAACCTCGATTTCGACAGGTATGTTGGCGGGCAATTGCTTGGCCGCAATACAGGTCCTGGCCGGCTCGTTCTGCGGGAAATAAACCGCGTAGACTTCGTTCATCAGGTTAAAATCGGCCATGTCCCGCAGATATACATTGGCCTTGACCACCTTGTCCAGGTCGCTTCCGGCCGCCTTCAGTATTTTACGTATGTTGTCGAGGGTGATCTTAGTAGCCTTCTTAACGTCCTCATACTCAAATATGTTCTGTTCTATATCAATGGGGCCGGTGCCCGACACGAAGATGAATCCGCCCGCCTCAACCGCATGAGAATAAGGTCCTGCTTTTGCCTGCCCTGCGACGTTGTGGACTTTCTTTTCCATACTGTACTCCTCCGTAACCTATTCTATTTCAAATCTTCTCATTTTCAGCGGGTTTGGTAAACAAATAGGTAAAAACGTACAGTAATCCCAACAATGCGCCTCCGGCCTCATATATTCATATCTGAGACTGATTTGGTTCAGTCATGTGGAAAGGGCATTGATGTCACGCTCCGCGCGGGAGATGATTTCCCTGATTTTAGATAGTTGTTCCTTGTCCGTATGCCGGACTTTCCGCGCCACGCTCTTGGCGAGATGGCCCATCTCGTGCATGATCTCATGTATTTCCTCGTGGCTTCCGCTGCCGCACCAATCATGCATATGCGCCTTGATCTTATCCATCGTTTCACCCCTTTCTTTTAGAAACTCTATGCCGGCGTCAGTGATTGTGTAAACCTTCTTCCCGTCCTGCTCGGAAGAGCTCACATAGCCCATATCTTCCAGCAACTGCAGAGTGGGATATACACTGCCTGCGCTGGGAGAGTAGAAGCCGTGAAAACGGTCCTCCAGGGCGCGGATTATCTCGTACCCATGCGCCGGCTTGCCCTTTAACAGGTCAAGAATGACGAACTTAAGGTCCCCCTTTTCAAAAAACCGGGAATGATGCTCACGTTCAAAATATCTTCTACCAAACATAACTATTCCTCCTTAATGATATGTTACGATATATCGTAATATATTATATTATATTGTGTCAAGAACGGGGCATACGCATAGTAGATGTCGTGGTTTGTGTGGCTATTACGGCAGGTCCTGACTTCGCAGTAGTCAGTGGTAAGATACAGAGAGAGCGTGTATGAGTCCAGGGAATGGACTCATACACGCTCTTATATTAACGTGGAGTAATTAAGCGCTGTCTTCTATTTCGTGGTGCGCTTTTTTACCGGCTTTTTCTTCTTTTTCAAGCCCTGTTCGATGTTATCGTGAAGCCAGCCTATTTCCAGGCGGCGGTTACTAATTATATGAGTTTGTAATTGGTTGTCCGGTGTCATTATCGATTCAAGACGTTCGCAAGTTTTTTCAGCGGTCGCCAGCAGCTTGACTGCGTCTTTGAACGAATCGTCCTTCACCCTGCTTTCGATAAATTTGATCTGGTTGAATAAATCCTTACTGATATCTGCGAATTGATTGGTTACCATGGAATTATCCCTTCCCTTTTTATTGGACACTACTTGTGAACAGATCTTTTCTGAACTTGTAGCTATATTTATAGTGTACCTCACTTAACATAAAATTTCAAATGTAATACAGCATCGTTCCGGGCTTTGCGAACTTCTCCCGGTCACGGTACTGCGGATAGAGATATACATTGACTATTTCATAGGCAATGTAATAGTCTTATTGGACGTGGAGGTTGTGAAGAATGAAATCCAGGCATTCAGGCATGCCCATCGAGCGCAACATCGCTATGGAACTGGTGCGCGTCACGGAAGCAGCAGCCCTGGCTTCCGCCCGTTACCTGGGCAGAGGTGATAAAACAATAGTAGATGCGGCGGCGGTAGCTGCCATGCGTTATGTCCTGGGCCATGTATCGATGGATGGGATCGTAATCATCGGAGAAGGTGAAAAAGACCACGCGCCTATGTTGTACATAGGAGAGCATATCGGTGACGGCTCGGATCTAAAGGTTGATATCGCTGTGGACCCGGTTGACGGGACCAATCTCGTGGCCAGGGGCCTGCCCGGCGCCATCGCCGTTGTGGCGCTTTCAGCCAGGGGGACAATGCACTGGCCCAGGCAATTTGTCTACATGGATAAAATCGTCACCGGTCCGGAGGCGAAAGACTGCATCGATATCAACGCGCCTGCATCGGAAAACCTGAAGAATATAGCTGCAGCCAAGAAGAGAAAGATATCGGAGCTTACTGTCGTAGTTTTGGACAGGCCGCGCCATGAGCGGCTGATATCGGATATCAGGAGCGCCGGGGCCAGGGTAAAGTTGATTGCCGACGGCGATATCGCAGCGAGCATAGATGCGGCTCTGCCGGAGAGGGAGGTTGATGTGCTCATGGGCATCGGGGGGACGCCCGAGGGGGTTCTCTCCGCGGCGGCGATACACTGCATCGGGGGCGCTATTCAATGCAAGGCCTGGATGCCTGATAGTGGGGAAAGACAGAGAGCCGCGGCCGGCGGGATAGACGTGGACAAGATCTACAGGACGCAGGACCTCATCGGCGGCGACGATGTTTTTTTTGCCGCCACCGGCATCAGCAGCGGCGAACTGCTCAAAGGAGTACGCTACTTCAGCGGCGGGGCACAGACCCAGTCCATAGCCATGCGCTGCCGTTCGGGCACAGTCCGCTGGATAGATGCCCAGCATAACTTTGATCGGCTGGACAAACTCAGTTTCTTTGAAGTACATTGAAGTAGGTTCAGTCAGGGCTTATCGAAAGGAGGAAAACATAAATGCCACACGCACGGTTAAATACCGCTTATCTTAAAGTCCAGGTAACATTCCCGGACGAGGAACAGAGCAAGTCCATGGAGAAAGCTCTGACTATTAAGAAGAAAATCGAGGACCTGCTCAAGAAAGAGAAAGTCTATCTTTACGAGGTCGTCCTCGAAACTATCCAGAAGAGCCGTTGACAAATACTACGGGATCTGCCTGTTTAACCGAATATATCATCCATCGAGATACGGGATTGAATAGCGGCTCCATTTTGATTCCGGCGCGTAAGCCGAGCTCAACTACGGGATAGAACGCTTTGATCAGTACGTTGACGGCTCCGGCAAGAGGTTCCAGCAGGCAGGCCAGGACCCAGTTTATCGGGCTGAACAGTATGACAAGTGAATCAAGAAGCAGAAGGCCCATTCTGAGTGTTCCATTCTTTTTCTGATGTTCCGCCGGTTTGTCCTGGTTTGAGCAATCATGCTCCCAGTTATAGTAGTACCTCAGAAACATCCTTGCCCATTTTTTAATTACGAACGGGTCCCTCCTGATCCCACGAAGCACACTTTTTACCAGGGGAGTGCCCGCATGTGTGAGAATACCCGGGCCGAATTGGTAATTTACCCTGGCCATCAATTCCGTGCGGTCGTGGCTTTCCTGGGCTTTTCGCAGGTTCCACCTGCCGTTACAGGTAATCGCCCACTGGATTATGCTGTGAGCTTTTATCCTCCGGTTGTATCTCTCCAGGAATTTGGCGGAAAAATCCATGGCCTTGATTGCTTCTATGGCTACATCGGCGGCGATATCAGACGAAAACCACGCAGTCGGAACGCCGTCGCACAACCCGGTGCTTTCAAGCCCGGCTACATCTCCCGCGAGTATCATCCCGTCTGTGTAATTGGGCATGTTTCGCAATTTATCATCCAGCCCGACATATATTCCGAAGCCTTCCCACATTCTCGCCCTCAGTCTGACGCTGGGCGAGATCTCATCTCTCCACCAGGGGAGCTGCGTGGTGATATTCTCATGATACTCGTCGAATAGCCTTCTCAGGTTCGGCACTTGACCGTCATCCAATGCCAGGCACTGGTCCTGCATCCAGTGGATGCTGTTTCTGTAAGGCCATGCCATTAGCCCGTTGCCATGGCCGAGAGGGGGGGCGATCTTCAGTTCGTCGAAGCCCCAGCAGAACCTTATTGTGTGTCCGAAAACCCTGTCGATGACTTCCTTCGGACACTCGTAATCATAAGTATCAGCCAGGGAAATCGCCTGCGGCGGATATTTGTCCCTGATCCCGGCCTTTATGGCCAGTAAACCCTGCGATCCCTCGCAATTTATCACAATCTTCGATCTTATTTGCTCTCCTCTATCGGTTACAACTCCTCGAATATGCCCGTCCTCTTTAATAACATCCGTTACAGTGGTGCAGGTTCTCAACTCGGCCCCGGCCCTGACAGCCTGTTCCGCCTCCCAGGCGCAGAAAGGTTTGCAGTAGGCGTTGTAGCCAAAGGCAAATATCGGGGATAACGGCCCGGGTATCCTCAGTTCGACTATCTCAATATCTGAGGCTTTTATGTCATAGATGACGTAATTTCTTATCCCGTCTACGGGCCGCTCTATGGGCGGGCTGCCATCCCGTATGAAGGAAGGGCCGAATAGAAAGCCGTAGACCGGGATGGTGAGCCCCGAGATAACTTTCTCCCCGGGATTCTCCGATCTCTCTAATATAAGTGTCTTCAGGCCGACATCGGCACACTTTTTAGCCGCTACAGGGCCGCCGAACCCCGCACCGACAACAATGACATCGTATTCCTGCGGCGTCATTCTAACCCCAGTCGCTCCTGTATCCGCTGCCGCCCGGCGGCCAGGAAAAACCTATCGCCCCTTCCCCGCAGACGTACCAGCATGAGGCACATTCCATACATTCATCCAGGCTCTTGATCCTGGCCAGTTTCTTTTCTATCTCAAAACAGCGGCCCAGGCACACTTTTATGCAATTACCGCAGCCAGTACACCTTTTTCCATCGATCTTTATGAAAGTGCCCGCGTCGCCGACCCACTCCACACCAGGGAATCTATCCGATGTCCTTACCATCTCAACACTCCTGTTCATCATACTATATCATTTTGTATCGAGTTTTGCTGTAACTGAACCGGTGGGTCCCCATGATTTGAAAAGAAAAAAATCCTTGGGGTATAATTAAAGTCGTGTTGAGTGCTGCCAGGTCGATGTTAATGCATGCAATTGTGAGGAGGACAGCATGAAATGGCTTAAGTTGCTCGGTAACGGGTACCTGCTATTGGGCTTGCTTGTGATGCTGGGTCTGTTTATCTACGACTGTCTTAACAATGACAAGTTCATCTTGCACTTTATCGGGATCTTCCTGGTGATCCCCGCGCTGGCCTATTTATTCTGGAGTCTGAGCAAGGATACCGAACACTACGTTAAGCCAACTGAGCGTACGCAAAACGTGCTTTTACGTTTCTATGAGAGTCTTCTTAACTGGGGAGTAAATAACCCGAACCAGTTTGAGAAATGGTTATTTGGGTTTAGCGAAATTCGCCTGATAAAACATGCTGTTTTGCGGCAGGTTCACCGTAAAATTAGGTAAGAAATCCACTTCGGCCTGACCTCTGGCTATGCGGTCGTCAATTACGTGTCCCCCGTATTTCCCGTCGTTGCTGATGAAATGCGCGTGGTAGCCGGGATAGCTGATCTCGTTCATGTAGGTCGGACTCACTATAATCACCAGTGTGCCGTCCAAGTTATTGAAGTCAAAAGTCGGCTCGTTCTGCGTGATCGTTGAGTAAGGCGTGGACGGGTACGGCTGGGTCAACTTTGTCAGGCTCCTGGCTTTAATGGAGTCAAATGCGCCGCTTACTTTAATAGCATAGAAAATGTTCTGTGTGGGCAACTGGCCATTCAGGTATTGCTGCATCTCTTGGTAGCTCATTGGTTTATCGATCGCTATGACCTTATCCGCCTTGAAGAACGTCGCTGTTGTATTGGGCGTAAGCATACGGTCGTCCGCGGGATTTACCTTGCCCATTGGACCTATTTGGTAATATTTACCGTCCACGGCCACCATCTCGCCGTCAATAGCGTTAAATGTGCCCAGGGCGAAATCGCCCTGGCGTTTCAGGTCGGCGACGGTTACATTTCCATCGTATACACCGCGGCTAAGCGCGCCATACGTTCCGGTTATATACAACGATTTAGCGGCTGCCTGGGGTAGCGTACAACCGGAGATCAATACACCGGCGGACAGAATTACCCCCGTTATTATCAGTGCCATTGCTGTAACAATCTGCCTGTTCATAATAACCCAGCCCTCCTGATTAACGATGTCCTCCGTCTCTACCCGGCCGCATCGGCCGGTATCTGATGTCGCGTAGTATAGGTTGGCTGATTATGCAAGTCAACAGCAAATGTTGAAGTGCTCAGCTGCGCTTTTAGAATTCTTTAAATCTGTAATATACTTTCAAGGTGGGAATCAAACCGACTTCCTGGAAACAGGTCATACTTTACCTTGTCATCCTTGCTTTAGCTTACTTACTTTTCAACTTTTTAAGCGGCAATAATGTCTTCGTAAATTGCACGCCGGCTGCGCCTGCCGTGGAGCAGGCCAATCCAGCTACGATCGAGAATCAGGACGACACCTTCTCTGACACAAAGGTAATCAACATCGCCGAACTGCCTCCGGAGGGCAGGACCACGCTGGGACTGATCAAGAGCGGGGGACCTTTCCCCTACTCCAAGGATGACACCGTGTTCAGCAACTATGAGGGTTTGCTGCCCGCCAAACCGGGCGGATATTACCACGAGTATACGGTCATTACGCCGGGTTCGCACGACCGCGGTGCGCGGCGCATAGTTGCCGGGAGCAACGGCGAGTATTACTATACGGACGATCATTACAGGTCCTTTAAGCTGATACAGGAGTGACGCATGGAAGACTGGGCAGCCTTATTCGGTTCATATTTGAAATCAGGTGTTTATCCGGTTACGCAGGGTATTGACGCCGATATCCGGAATGCCGCACTGGCCGGAGGGCTGGAGTATATAGAAGTGGATTTAAAAGGTATGACGGGTAAAAAGAGTTTCCTCAAGAAAGCCGCCAGGGGACTCGGCTTCCCAACGTATTTCGGTATGAACTGGGACGCGTTCAGCGACTGCCTGACGGACTTGGCTTGGAGGCCGGCCTCGGGCTATGTGATTTTGTTAAATAATCTTCAGTCTTTTGCTGCAAAGGCCCCGGCAGACGAGCAGGTGGCCAGGCGGATTTTCGATTCTGCTGCGCAATACTGGAAACAAAAAAAGGTGCCTTTTTACGTAATTTTACGTGAAAAAAAGCGCTGACACAGGCCTTGTATTGTTCGTGCCGTCATGGCGGTAGATAAATAGACAGCGAGGCGTCAGCTAAACGCGACCAGGAAAAATCAAAAAGAGGATGATACTCTATAAATTAGACACTCCGCTGTTTGCGTTATAATAAGTCAGGGAGGCTGAATATGTCGGAGAAAAGGATAAAGGAACTGGCTGAGAAGTTTATTGCTGCATGGAATACACAGGAGGTGGATAAAGTAGCCTCCTGTTATTCGGAAGACGTGGTTTATATCGATCCTAATATACACGGGCAAATCACGGACCAGCCGGCTCTGCACGGCTATCTGGCAAAACTTTTTGCAGCGTGGAAGATGCACTGGGCTATCAAGGATGTCCAGGTTTTCAAGGACATGGATGGCGCCGCCGCCAGGTGGCACGCCACCTTGCAGTTGTCCGGCGGCGGGAAAACGGTGGAAGTCGACGGGATGGATTTCATCGCGTTCAAGGGCGATAAAATCCTACGCAATGAAGTCTACTTCGACCGCATGGTAATCGCAGACCTGCTGAAAAAGTAGCCGCAGGGCGGTTATTTAAGGCTGCTAAGATACATACATATGGCGCCGCAAACAGCTACATTCAAAGACTCCGCTTTTACCCCGGCCACGGATATCTTTATCCTGTGATCGGATTTCTCCAGGAGCGCATCGGAAAGGCCGGCGGCCTCGTTGCCCAGCGCAAGCACCAGCTTATTCAGTCTGCTCAGCATCGCGGGGCCCTCCGACCCGAGCAGGTCAGCCGCAACCAGGCTGTGTCCCCGTCCTTTCAGTTTATCCACAAGGCCGGCGTAAGCGGCTGTCCTCCTGATCCACAGGGATAGGGCGCTGCCCGCAGTGGATTGCAGGCACTTCGGTGAGAAAGGATCGGCGCATTTTTCCGTCAGTATGACGCCCGAGTAATCGAAGGCCGCCGCCGTACGGATGAGCGTGCCCACGTTGCCCGGATCCTGTATATCTTCCAGCAACAGGATCTTGGCCCCGACATTTCCGGGCAGCCGGTCTGTGTATGTATCCGCCGGCAATAGTACCACCGCTATAATTCCCTGGGATGTGCTGGCCGAACTGATGGACTGCATCTGGACGGAGGTGAGGGGTCTCAAGGCATATTTAGCGTAGATCGAGGGCTGATCCGCCGTGTACAAAACCTCGACTATGCTGTCGGGACTGCTCCTGATCACCTGGTCTATGGCACGCGGACCTTCCAAAAGGAATGCGCCTGCTGCCAGCCGACCTTTGCGGGTGGAGAGGTCCTTATACCACTTAAGTGGTTTCAGAGGACGGCCGCCTTCATCCTTCATGAATCCCCTGTTTGCCGGCTCTATACTTTATTTCAGGCATGTGGAACATCGATATACCCGAGCAACATCTTTCAGTTTAGCGTTCTTCGTCTATTAGCCTGCCAGTGTTTAAGAAATTCTACCGCCGAAGGGATCAGCGAAACAACGATTATGGCCAGGATGAAAATCGAGAAATTCTCTCTGACGAAGGTAAGGTTGCCCAAGAAATAGCCGCACAGTACGCAGACGGCCACCCACAGCAGGCCGCCTATTACATTGTAGAACAGGAACCTGGGGTAGTTCATTTTACCCACGCCGGCTACGAAAGGTGCGAAGGTCCTGAGGATCGGTGCGAACCTGGCCAGTACGATGGCCTTGCCGCCGTATTTTTCGAAAAACATGTGTGTTTGGTCGATGTACTCCCTCTTGATAAAAGTGTAGTCCCTTCTGTAGACCTGTTCCCCGATGCGGTTGCCTATAAAATAATTGAAACTGTCACCAAGAGCGGCTGCCAACCAGAATAATAGAATCAGCAACCATACATTTAAGACTCCCAGCGCCGCCAATCCGCCCACAGCAAAAAGCAATGAATCCCCGGGCAGGAAGAGTATAAAAACCAGGCCTGTCTCGCAGAATATGATAAGAAAAACTATGCCATAAATGAGAAGGCCGTACTGCTGTATGAGGGCGCCCAGGTAAACGTCGACATGTATTACGACGTCCGCGGCTTTGAACACAAACTGCACGACCGCCGAATCTTCAAAGAACAGGAGGGCAACAGCAATGACGGCCAGCAGGACCAGGGCGACGACAACACAGGCCAATATCAGCCTGTTAGACAGCAGACCGTCAACTTTCTGAATGCTAACTTCCCTTAATCACGGTTAATATAGTGGTCCATAGTGATGCCAGGGATAATAGCTATTAAAGGGATAATAATAAGGCATTATGTAGGAGTTGTATCCTTCCCTCAGGCCCTTGTTGTAACCGGCGGTTTCGCCCTCGGTATAGCCGGCTTCCTTGCCCTTGGCATATCCATCGTCATACCCGGCCTTGTTGCCTCTGTCGTATCCGGCTTTATCGCCGGCCTGGAAACCGAGGTCATATCCGATCTTTTGCCCGTTATCATAGCCCCTGGTGAAACCGGCCTGATCGCCGTCAGTTTTGCCCCTGTCATAGCCTGCCTGGAATCCGCTGCCATTACCCCACAGGTATCCGCCGAGCAAAGCGGCAGCCACGATTATGACTATGGCTGCAATGACGAGGCCAAGCACCCATCCGCCGAGGGTCAGTGCAAATTTCCCTGACATGGCGCACCTCCTTTTACTTCAATTGTTGCTTAGGTTATTAGATCGCTAAATCTGGTATATTTACCAGCCCTATAGTTAGATTGTACAACCTTTGCTGTGGACTGTGTATTCCCAACGTGATACTCTAATGATTAAGTAAAGAAGTGGGGGTGTAACATGTTAAAAGCCGGTAAAATTTTACTTATCATAGCGGGTTTCCTGCTTATGTTAGACGCCATCCTCATGGCCGCCCGCATACCCAATCCGCTGTTCGGCTGGCCGCTGCCCTGCCCGGTGACCCTCGCGGCGCTGGGATTGGGCATACTGCTGACCGCTTTCGGCAGCAAGACCTGCTGCAAGTAATAAACGGATATCAACAGAAAGCTGTGGCAAAGAAAGGCAGGATAGCCATCCTGACGGGTGGCGGCGATTGTCCGGGAATAAACGCCGTTATACGGGCTGTGGCCAAAAAGGCCATACTGGAATCGGGGTTGGAGGTAGTTGGCATCTTGGACGGTTTCGAAGGGCTGCTGCATAACCGGCACCGTATACTGCATTACGACGACGTATCGGGCATCATCAACCTGGGCGGCACCATACTCGGCACCTCCAATAAGGCCAACCCCTACAGGTGCCCCGTTAAAAAAGAGGGGTCGCTGGAATTCGAGGATTTATCGCAGACTGCTATCGAAAATTTCGAGCGTCTGAAAGCGGACTGCCTGGTGTGTATCGGCGGCGACGGCACCCTGAGTATAGCGCACAGGTTGTTTAAGGACGGTCTCCCCATCATAGGTATTCCCAAGACCATCGACAATGATATCAGGGGGACCGATATCACCTTCGGCTTTGATAGTGCAGTGTACATTGCCACGGAAGGGCTGGATCGCGTGCGCACCACCGCCCAGTCGCACCACCGCGTGATGATAGTGGAGGTTATGGGGCGCAATGCCGGCTGGATCGCCTTGCACGCAGGTATCGCCAGCGGAGCGGAAATCATACTGATTCCGGAGATCCCCTATGATCTTGATATCATTACCGCCAAGGTAAATGATAGGAGCTGCAGGGGTAAGAGGTTCACCATCACCGTGATCTCGGAAGGGGCCAGGCCAAAGGGCGGGGGCAAGGTGGTTCAAAAGATTGTCGAGGAGAGCACTGATCCGGTCCGCCTCGGGGGTATAGGATTTCTACTTGGATCTCAGATAGAAGCTGAAACAGGCATTGAGACTCGCACCGTTGTGATGGGCCACCTTCAGAGGGGCGGCGTGCCTACCCCCTTCGACAGGGTGCTGGCAACCAGGCTGGGCACCAGGGCTGTCGATATGCTGCTGGACGGGTCATTCGGCTATATGGTGGGTGTAAAAGGCAATGATCTGGTGGAAGTGCCTTTAGCCGAAGTTGCGCGCGGACAGAGGCGTGTGTCAATCGGTGACCCGCTGATAAGCTCTGCCAGATCGGTGGGGACGTGTTTCGGAGATATCAGGGATGTCACGCCGGAGGGCTGATGGCATTCCCGCTTGATCTCTATTTATACGATATCTTGTAATTGTTGCATCCGGTTGAGCGTACGTAGTACATGCTCTTGTCGGCGCAATTTATCAGTGTGTCGATGTCACGGCCGTCCTCGGGAAACACGGATATACCGATACTGACGGTGACCAGTATTTTATGGCCGTTTACCAGGAAGTGGTGCCTGAAGGCGTCCACTATCTTATGGCTGACTTTGTCCACGCTGCCCACGTCGTCGATCTCGGGTATTACCGCGGCGAACTCGTCACCACCGACACGCGCCACAGTATCGCTCTTACGCAGCAGCCCGGTCATGCGGTCGGCTGCGGCTTTCAGCAGGTGATCTCCCACCAGGTTGCCCATAGTTTCGTTTACGGTATTGAAACTATCCAGGTCCAGTGACATTATAGCCACGCTTTTTTTCTTGCGCTGCGCATGTAATATTGCTAGATGTGCGCGGTCGCGGAAGAGCGTTCTGTTGGGGAGGCCGGTCATGCTATCATGGGTGGCCACCAGATGCAGCTCACGCTCCAGCCGCTTTCGTTCCGACGTGTCGCGGATATTACAGTGGACGATGCGGCTATCGTTGATCGTACACACGCTGGATTCCAGCTCCACGTCCAGCCGTCGGCCATTCCTTGTCTCCAGCGGGAAATCTTCGTAATGCACGTGGTCCTGCTGCTTCAAATCATGCGATGCAGCCCTGCTTTTTTCGGTATCTATGAAGGCCTCGATATCCCAGAGGTTTTTCCCCATTAACTCTTCGTGGGTATAGCCCAGCATGTTCAACAGGTGCGGGTTGACATTCTGAACCTCGCCTGTGTCCGCATCCAGTATCACAATTCCGTGTTGCGCACTCTCAAATAGTTGCCTGTATTGATGCTCGGAACTTCTCAGTTCCTGCTCTATAACTTTGAACTCACTTTCCAGCGCTTTAAGCTTGCGGACCTGCTGACGCAGTTGTTCCAATTCATCGATGAGCTGTTTTTTTGTTTTGGCCTCTTCTTCCGGCATAAATACCTCCAAATCTGCTTATAAGCTGATCTGCTGCGATATATTTCGGTTGTGTTTTCACTGCGCGGCTTGTAATTTCAATGTAGTATTTATTAGGTTGTTTGTCAATGTTTCGTGTATAATATGAGTATAGTTCAAGTTTAGGTTATTACAAGCTTATTATAATCCACCCAGAATTATCACAAGCCTTGGATGGCCCGAACCCCGCTAAATTAACTAACATAAGAGGTCATTCATTGAGTTTCGAAAACTTCAATCTCAATCCGAGCATCATGGAGGGTGTGCGGGCTCAGGGTTACACTGAGCCAACTCCCATCCAGGTGCAAGCCATTCCCCCAATCATGCAGGGGCGCGATATCATCGGCCTGGCGCAGACTGGCACGGGCAAGACGGCAGCCTTCGTGCTGCCTGTGCTGGACCGTCTGCTGAAGCTGCCCCGCGGGCGCATAGGCGCGGCCGTCATTTCACCCACGCGCGAGCTGGCCGAGCAAACCTGCGAGGCGGTCGACGCGCTGGGACAGGCCACAGGCATCAAGAGTATCTCCATATACGGCGGCGTAGGCATGGATCAGCAGATCCGCAGGCTGCGCAGCGGCGTGGATATTATCGTGGCCTGTCCGGGCCGCCTGCTCGACCACATCTGGAAGAGCACTATAGATTTGTCCTTTGTTGAGATGCTGGTCATCGACGAGGCCGACCGCATGTTCGACATGGGTTTCCTGCCCGACATCAGGAGCATATTAAGGTGCCTTGTCAGGCCTCGCCAGACAATGCTTTTCTCCGCTACTATGCCACCTGATATACGCAGGCTGGTGCAGGAGGCACTGCGCATCCCCGTTACCGTGCAGATCGGACATTCGGCGCCGGTAGATTCTGTATCCCATAGTATTTATCCTGTAAAACAGCACCTCAAGATTAAGCTGCTGACGGCGGTGCTTCGCAGCTTCGAGACCGATTCAGTGCTGGTCTTCACACGCACCAAGCACCGCGCCGACCGCGTGGCCCTGCAACTGAAGAGATCGGGCTTCAGAGCTACGGCTCTGCATGGCGATCTGGCGCAGAATAGGCGCCAGGCGGCGCTGGACGACTTCCGCGACGGCTCGATGAAGATACTGGTGGCCACGGATATCGCGGCTCGAGGGATAGACGTCCTCAGCATATCGCATGTTATCAACCTGGACATGCCGGAGAGCGTGGATGCCTATACCCACCGCATCGGCCGCACGGGCCGCATCGATCAGAAAGGTGCTGCCCTGACATTTGTAACGGCCGCTGACGCTGCCCTGGTGAAGGAAATAGAAGAGGTGCTCAAGTCGCCGCTGGAGCGGCGCAAGCTGCAGGGGTTTGATTACAATGCCCCGGCTCCTGAGATATCCGATGAGGGGTCCCGGCGCCCCATGGGCGGACGTAGGGCACCGGCGCAGCGTGCCGCAGGCGCGCATAGAAAATAGTCTCTATTTCTTGCGCCTGCCCATGATGCCGTAGAGCATAACATCCAGGACTGCTGAGTAAATGCGTCCAACCGACATGCCGTGCGACAGTATCAGCGGACTTTCGGCAACATAAAGCGTTGCCTCTGATAGTATCGTCTGCACGAGGTTCCAATCAGTTTCGGATGGCGTAATCAGTCCTTCCCTCTTGGCGGCAGCGAAGACACGCCTGTATATCTCGCGGATCGAGGCCAGGCGCGCGATCTGGTATTCGGCGAATATCTCAGGGTAAAGCTGCTTAAGCTCGATGATGCGGGTGGAAAGGTCCCCCTTGGGCAGTTGACCCACCGCCTCCTTGATCAGCGTTGCGGATCTCTCCGTATCATAATCCCTGTGCTTATCGAGGCTGGCCAGCGCCTCGTTGATCACGGTGACCATATGCATCATGCTGGCCCGTACGAGATGTCTCTTGTCTTTAAAATAGCGATACACGGTGGCCCGTGTCAGCCCGCAGCGCGCCGCTACGTCCTCAACGGTGGTTTTTTTTATGCCGTGAGCAAGGAAGACATGCAGGGCGGCCTCGATGATTTTTTCCTCAGTCTGGTTGTATTCAGACATGATATGATATTAACATAACTTGTAACATTTGACTAATGATTTTACAGGAGGTGCCGGCGATGCAAAAGAGGTGTATCGATAACGATTTCCTGCTGAAAGCGGGGCCCTATTCGCATATAGTGGAAGCGGGCGGTTTCCTCTTCCTGACGGGCATCGATCCCATGGATCTGGAGAAGGGTCTTATTATAACGGATGATATCGTCAAGGCTACCGAAATAGTCATGGAGAACATGAAACGGTCCCTGGAATCGGTGGGAAGCAGCCTGGCGAAGGTGGTAAAGGTTACGGTTTTCCTGCGTGACATGGGCGACTTCGCCAAACTGAATGAGGTCTACGCCAGGTACTTTCCCAAAGATCCGCCGGCGCGCACCTGTGTGGCGGTGAAAGAGGTTCCCGGCAATTTCCAGCTCAAGGTCGAGGCCATCGCCATTAAGTAGCGTTGTCCGAAAGTACCTTGAATACTGTTCGCGCTGCGCTTAAGGTTGCAGCAATGTTCCTCTGGCTGTGAGCCAGGGAGAGGAAGGCGGCCTCGAACTGCGAAGGCGGCCAGTAAACGCCCTCCTCCAGCATTCCCCTGAAGAAGCGTGCAAAGATCGCTGTATCGCAGCGGCGGGCCGAGGCATAATCGATTACACTCTCCGCGCTGAAAAATACGGTTAACAGCGACCCCTCGCGTGCTACGGACAGCGGCAGGCAGGCGTCGCAGGCGGCGGCAGCCAGCCCTTCCTGTAATAAATGTCCTTTCTCCTCAAGCTGCCGATATATAGATGGGTCGTTAAGTATCTCGAGAGTCGTTATTCCTGCGGTCATAGCCAGCGGATTGCCGGAGAGCGTGCCGGCCTGGTAAACCTTCCCCGAAGGCGCCACCATCTGCATGATTTCACGACTTCCCCCGTAGGCGCCCACTGGCAGGCCGCCCCCGATGATCTTGCCCAGACAGGTGATGTCCGGCCTTATTTTGTACAGCGCCTGCGCGCCGCCGTAGGCTACTCTAAAACCGGTTATGACCTCATCGAATATAAACAGCGCGCCATGTTCCTTAGTTAAATGGCGAAGGCCGCTGAGGAAGCCCCTGGCGGGGCGTACCAGCCCCATATTGGCGGCGATGGGCTCAACGATAACAGACGCGATACTGTCCGGGTATTTCGCGAATAGTCGGCGCACCGCGTCCAAATCGTTGTAGCCGGCCACCAGCGTATCCCTGGCCGTGGATGTGGTTACGCCCGGAGAATCCGGTATGCCAAGTGTGGCCATGCCCGAACCGCCGCTGACCAGCAGGCTGTCGCAGTGCCCGTGGTAGCAGCCGGAGAACTTGATGATCTTGTTCCTGCCGGTGAAGGCGCGGGCCAGGCGAATCGCGCTCATTGTCGCTTCGGTACCGGAGCTGACGAAGCGCACCATCTCCATGGACGGTACGGCGCCGCATATCATCGCGGCCAGGCGCGTTTCCAGTTCCGTGACAGCCCCGAAGCTGGTGCCCTTTGAAACCGCAGCTCGTAAGGCTTTTACTATACGCGGATCGGCGTGACCCAGTATCAGCGGACCCCAGGAGCAGATGTAGTCAATATAGCTGTTGCCGTCGGCATCCCGGAGCTTAGAGCCTTTGCCTTCCACAATGAAGCGGGGCGTTCCTCCGACGGCCCCGAAGGCCCTTACAGGGCTGTCGACGCCCCCAGGCAGATAGTGACGGGCGAGTTTGAACAGCCGCTGCGAATTCCTTGTAGTTCTCATCTTAATCAGGCCTGCTCGGACAGCCAGGCGGCTGCTTCCTTGGCGTGGTAGCTGATAATGATGTCGGCCCCCGCCCTTTTAATCGACCCCAATATCTCCATCGTGATCTTTTTACCGTCGATCCAGCCGCGCGAGGCGGCGGCCTTGACCATGGCGTACTCTCCGCTCACATTGTAGGCTGCCAGCGGGCAATTGAAGCTATTCCGCGCTCTGCTGATGACGTCCAGGTAGGCCAGCGCAGGCTTTACCATGACGATATCGGCGCCCTCTTTGATGTCCTCCTCTATCTCTCTGAGGGCCTCGCGCACGTTGGGCGGGTCCATCTGGTAGGATTTGCGGTCGCCGAACTGCGGTGCGGAGCCGGCCGCTTCGCGAAAGGGGCCGTAGAAGGCGGAAGCGTATTTGGCCGCGTAGGACATTATGGGTATATTGTTGAAACCGTTATTATCCAGCGCTTTTCTAATAGTCTTCACCCGGCCATCCATCATGTCGGATGGGGCCACCATGTCGGCGCCGGATGAAACGTGTGAAAGGGCCATTTTGGCCAGCAGGGGAAGAGTGGCGTCGTTATCGACATCGCCGTCCACTATTACACCGCAGTGCCCATGGCTGGTGTACTCGCACAGGCAGATGTCGGTCACTACGATCATTTGTGGGGCTGCCTTTTTTATGGCACGTATAGCCAGCTGGACGACACCCTTGGGATCAAGGGCGCGTGAGCCGGTCTCGTCCTTATCATCAACCACGCCGAAGAGCAATACGGCGGGCACCCTGAGGCGTGCCAGTTCATCGACCTCAGCGGTAAGCCTGTCGACGGAGAAATGGAAGATGCCAGCCATGGCATCAATCTCCCTCTTTATACCCTTGCCTTCAACGATGAAGAGGGGGAAGATCAGATCGCCCGGTTCCAGTTGGCTCTCCCTTACAAGCGACCTGAGTGCAGGGCTCTTTCTCAGCCGGCGCATACGTAAATCCGGAAATACAGGCATTCAGGCCTCCTTGCGGAAGTATTCTTCTATAGCTACGATCAATCCGGCCATGGTCTGTTCTCTGGCCAGGATGTCCACTTTAAGCCCCGCTTTGCTCGCGCTTGCGGCAGTCTTAGGGCCGATGCAGGCTATTTTAGCCTTGATGTGACGTATCTCGGCACTGCCCAGTCCGGCCAACAGGTTGGTAACGGTCGATGAGCTGGTGAAAGTAATCACGTCCAGGTTGCCGGGCAGCAACAGGTCTTTCAGCTTTGTGAGGTTTCTGCGGGGCATGGTGGTGCGGTAAAAGGCTATCTCGTCCACCCTGGCGCCAAGCTTTTTAAGTCCCGCCGTGATTTCATCATCGGCTATGTCTGCGCGTGGCAGCAGGAAGCGTTTTCCCCTGAGCGGTGTTTTCTTTAGGCCTCCGATGAAGCCTCGGCCGGTATGAACCCCGGGTATATAGTCCGCCGAGATGCCGTGTTGCTGTAGCGACCTGGCCGTCATGGGACCGATGGCGCCGATCTTAAGGCCCGCCAGAGCGCGGGAATCCAGCTCCAGTTCGCTCAGACGGCGGAAAAACGCCTCGACACCGTTGACGCTGTTGAAGACCACCCAGTCGTATTCGTTCAGGTTCGAGATCGCCCGGTCCAATTCCTTGTTATTATGCATCGCTTTTATCTCGATGGATGAGAAGCGTACCGGCTGCGCCCCGCGTTCGATCAGCAGCCGTTCGAGACCTCCCGCCTGGCTGCCGGCGCGGGTGACCAATATGCGTTTGCCGAAGAGGGGGAAGAGGTCGAACCAGCGCAGGTCCCGGCGCATATCGACGACGCGGCCGATGACAATGACAGCCGGAGCCGTCATACCTGCCTCGCCGGCTTTTCTCGCTATGTTTTTCAACGTGCCGGTGACGGTGAATTGTGTCGGCAATGTACCATCCCTGACGATAGCCACCGGCGTACCCGGCTGCATGCCGTGCTTGAGCAGCAGCTCCGCGATAAGGGGCAGGTTCTGCATGCCCATCAGTATGACCAGCGTACTGCCCGCTTTAGCCAGCAGGTCCCAGCGGATATGTGATCTGCGTTTGGTAGGATCTTCGTGGCCGGTCAATATGGTTAATGAGGATGAAAGCCCCCGCTGCGTAACCGGTATGCCGGCATAGGCGGGCACGGCCACCGCCGAGGTGATGCCGGGCACCACTTCGAAGGGGATGCCGGCGGCCTTCAGCGCTACGGCCTCTTCACCCCCTCTGCCCAGGATGCAGGGATCACCCCCCTTGAGGCGCACCACGGTCTTACCGCCGGATGCCAGTTTAATCAGCAGGCGGTTGATCTGCTTCTGTTCGATGTGACTAACGCCGCCCGTCTTGCCGGCATAGATTTTATACGCCGTTGCCGGAGCGTGGTCGAGTATCATGCTGCTGATCAGGTGATCGTAAACAACGGAATCGGCCCGGGAGAGACACTCAGCGCCTTTGATGGTGAACAGACCGGGATCGCCCGGTCCTGCCCCTACCAGGTAGACCTTTCCTCTTTTTAGCGGCATTTCATATCCTTTATCAGTTCTGCGGCGCCCGCCTTCAGCATGCTGCGGGCGAGATTTTCGCCGCATTGCTGCGGGAATTCCGCCTCGCCCCGGCATGTGACTCTTATAATTTGGATGCCTTCCCTGTCTGCTGCCATGGCAGTTATTTCCAGGACCCCGTCATGCACGGTGGCCAGGGCTGCAACCGGGGCGCGGCAGCCGCCCTCCACGGCGTGCAGGAAAGCCCGCTCGGCAGTCACTGCCTGCCAGGTTGATTGATGGTTGATCGGCTCTATCATTTCTTCTACCCGTTTGTCACCTTCCCTGGTTTCTACAGCAAGTGCACCCTGCCCGACGGCCGGCAGGAAGGATTCAAGAGGAAGATACGCGGTTATTTTATCATCCCAGCCCAGCCTGAGCAGCGCCGCTGCGGCGACGATCACTCCCTCCAGTTCGCCGGAGTTGACCCGGCGCAGCCGGCCGTCCACGTTACCGCGTATGCTGCAGACCTGGAGGTCCGGCCGCACGTGCATGAGCTGGGCTGTGCGGCGCAGGCTTCCGGTGCCTATCCGGGAGCCGGGATTCAAATCAGCCAGCGGTGCGCAGGCCACCAGCGCGTCGCGGGGATCCAGCCTCTTTGTTACACCTGCCAGGCATAGTCCCGATGGCAGAATAGTCGGCAGGTCCTTGAGGCTATGCACAGCTATGTCTATACTGCTGGTCAGCAGCGCTTCCTCCAGGGCCTTAACAAATATACCTGTATCGCCTGCCTGGTCGATACTGATGTCGCGGTTGCGGTCCCCTTCCGTTATGATCTTGAGTATTTCGATCTCAATATCGGGATGGCTCTGCTTGAGCTCCCGGGCCACTGTCTCAGCCTGGATGAGGGCCAGTTTGCTTCCCCGTGATCCGATCACAATTCTGTTATTCACGAATCCTTTCCGTCATCCAGCCCGAAAAGCCGCCTGATGGTCTCCACCCGGTCTGTGCCGCTGCCCGACTTGAGGTACAGGATGGGGTCCCTGAGTATCTTGTCAACGATCGACCTGGTGAGCAGGTCGACGGATTGTTTCTCTTCCTCCGACAGCGACGCCATTTTTTTCAAGGAATTGCGATACTGCGCGGCGCGGATTTTCTCGGCCCTGGCTACCAAGGACTTTATGATCGGCCGTGCGCTGTATCCCTGCCACCACTTTATGAGTATATCGATCTCCTCCGCTATGATCCCTTTGACGGCCTCCACCTCAGACTCTCTTCCCTGGCGATGGTTTTCCGCAAGGACGTTAAGGTCGTCCATATTGTATAGATGCACGCGGCCGATGCTGCTGACTGCGGGCTCCACGTTGCGGGGCAGGGCGATATCTATAATGACCAGGGGCAATTCCGGCCGCCCGCTCATGGCCTCGCTCACCTGTTTGAAATGCAGCACCGGGTGCGGCGAAGCGGCACAGGTGATAACGATGTCCGCGCGCCGCAGCTCAGCAGCCAGCATATCCGGGCTGCAGGGACGTCCGCCGTGTTGGCCTGTGATGTGTACGGCGCGCTGCAGAGTCCTGCTGACCACAGTGACGTCTTTAGCGCCCCTGCCACAGGCCACCCTGAGGGCCAGCCTGCCTGCTTCACCGGCTCCAATAATAACGATTTTGGAATTGCCGATGTCATTCACAATATCCAGAGCCTTGTTGACGGCTATGGAACTGATAGAGAGCGGGTTTTTGCTTATGCCTGTCTCATTGCGCGCGCGCCTTCCGGTGCTGATGGCACTCTCGAAGATGTGCCTGAGGGGCAGGTTGACAATACCGGCTTTCTCGGCTGCCGCCAGGGCCTGACCGGCCTGGCCCAGCACCTCGTATTCCCCGATTACCATGGAATCGAGACCGCAGGCCACGCTGAAAAGGTGTTCCAAGGCGGCCCGGTCGCTCATCACGTAGAGATAGGGAGCGGTGTCCACGGGCAGGCGCAGGCTGTTACCCAGGAAATCGGCGCATGCTTTTTCCAGGTTGCTCACGTTGTTGCCCGTGACATATACCTCTGTACGGTTGCAGGTGGAGAGGATAATGCCATACTGAATGTGCGGCCGCAGCAGATGCAGGAATCCTGGCAGCTCATCCGCGCCGATGGCGGCCTTTTCCCGCACCTCCACGGGCGTAGTGCGGTGATTGATGCCGGCCAGGCTAACGTGCATAAATATCGTCCATCTGAAAGATTATTTTCCACATTTTTTAAGCTTATCCAACAGTACTTCCCGGGCTCGTTCTCCCCGTCCCTGTCTGATCAGAGCGATCATCGAATCCAAATCAATAGTCTCTTGCCAGCGTGCGCTGCTTATCTTCAATCCCTGCCTCTTGACCTGGCGGCGGACTTCTTCGATTATAAGCACCAGTGAGGCATATTCCTTGCCGAATTCATCTTCAAGTTTGCTGCGGATTTTACGCGCAAGGGCGGGGCTCTTACCCGAGGTTGATACTGCTACAGCCAGGCTGCCCCTGCGCATGATGGAGGGTAAGATGAAATCCGATAGCGCGGGATTATCTACTACGTTGACGGGCACCCCGCGTTTTTTCGCATCCGCTGCCGCATCACGGTTGATCCCACGATTGCTGGTGGCCACTACGGCGATACATATATCCTTCATGTCAGCGGGGCGGTAGGCCCTGTTTATGACTTTTATCCTGCCATCACTCAATAGTCTGCGCAGTCCGGCGCAAAGCCGGGGGCTGACAACGATGATATCGGCCCCGCACTCCAGCAGTGCACTGGCCTTGCGCTGCGCGATCTGCCCGCCGCCGGCAACAAGGCATTTTCTGCCCTGCAGGTTGAAAAAGACCGGGTAGTACGTTGCCATAACCTTTTTAAACCTTGTACGGTATCCTGATTTTTTTAAATTCCTTTACGCTGAAAAGTACCGTGTAATCTGCAAGGCCTGTCTCGACGGCCATCCTTTCAATTGTCTGCAGGCTGGCTCCTTTATCCTGGCTGTGCACCATGGCAAATAAATTATAAGGCCAGAGCCGGTTGGTCGCCCTCTCGTAGCAATGGCTCACATGCCTGCTGGATGCCAGCATACGCCCCAGTTTATCCACTTTATCACGAGGGGCATTCCAGCAGGTCATGGCGTTGGCACTGTACCCTGCGTTGCGATGGTTGATGGAGGCGCCATAGCGCCGGATGATGCCCCTGCGAAGCAGGGAACGACTGCGCTCCAGCATCTTACCCACGTCCATGCCAAGGCTGTGCGCCAGCGGTGCAAACGGATCGGCGCTCAGGGGCAGATCATGCTGCAGTCCATTGATAATCTCCCTGTCGGCACGCGATAAACGGGCCCGGACTGGAAGGCTGGGACCGCTTATAATGTCCTCTTCCGCCGAACTGTCTTCTATGCTGCTGAAATTCGTCCTCAATTTGAATACCCTGATTGCAGGCAGGGAGATTACAGACTCTGCATTGCAGCGTTTAGATATGCTGAGCACCTCTGTCTGCAGGTCTACATGTGCCGGCATAGAGAGCGTTACCCAGATATTGAATTCATGCTCTCTCTCGTAGCCGTGGCTGATGCCGGGATGGGCGTTCAGATATCTTTCAGCGCTTGTGATCGAGGCGCTGTCCACCTTCATGGCTACCAGCGTGCTCTGGAACCCCAATTTCCGGGCATCCAATACCGGGCTGATCTGGCGCACGATGCCTTTTTTCTTCAGGCTTATTATTCGGCTGATCACGTCATCGCCGGTCATGCCGAGCTTAATGCCCATATCCTTGTACGGTTCCCTGGACAGGGGGAAATCCGACTGTAGCATACCGAGCAGCCTGCCCTCGACGGTGATATGAGCGGAATCAGGCATTTACGTGTTCTCCCTTTAAGTTGACAGGCCGGTGGACACAATACGGCTCGGCCTCAAGGTAATCTCCCGTGGATTCATAGGCGCGGGCGCGGCAGCCGCCGCAGATGGATTTGTATTCACAAATGCCGCATTTCCCCTTGATGGCATTGAGATCGCGCAGTTGCCTGAAGAGTTGCGAATCGTGCCAGATCTGGCCGAAAGTCTGATTTCTGATGTTGCCTGCCGGCACCTCCAGATAGCCGCACCCCTGCACCTGCCCTGTGTGAGATATGAAGCAGAAACCGCTGCCGGCCATACACCCGCGGCTGATGGAGTTGGCACTTCCCACCGGGTGGCGCCGGGTTGATGGAGAGCCCACAGGCTGATCCTTGCCTCGCTGCCTCAGCACGCGCAGGTAATGGGGCGCATCGGTCGGTTTAAAAAATATCCGTTCTTTCATCTCGAATTGTCTTTCGTATATCCAGTTCAAAGCTTGCTCGTATTCCTCGGCGCTCATCTCAACGTCGCTCAGCCCTTTACCTCTCCCTGTAGGCACCAGGAAAAAGGGATGGAAGGCCACGGCGCCTTCAGCCAGCGCCAGCAGCAGCAGGTCATCGAGGTAAGCGAGATTCAGTTTGGTGAGCGTGCAGTTGACCTGTACCTCAATGCCAGCCCCGCGGATATTGCGGATGCCGGCCAGGGCCGCAGCGAAGGCGCCCTGCTGCCCCCGGAACCTGTCTTGCAGTTCGGGCGTGGGGAAATCCAGGCTGACCGCGACGCGCGAGATTCCCGAGGCTTTCAGACGGGCTGCGATCTGCGCAGTGATCAGCGTCCCGTTGGAGCCCATGACCACGCGCAGCCCCTTGCCCCGTGCATACTCAGCTATGGAGAAAACATCACTTCGGACCAGCGGCTCCCCGCCGGTGAGGATGATGATCGGATTGCCCACCTCTCTGACCTGGTCGATCAGGCGGAACGCCTCTTCGGAGGTAAGCTCGCCTGTGTACTCGCCTGCGCAGGCCGATGCGCGGCAGTGGGCGCAGCGCAAATTGCAGGAGCGCGTGATCTCCCATGCCACGAGCTGGAGCCGGGGCTGAATAGGACCGGGGGCTGGGGGATCGGCGCTCATTTTATTAAACCTATCTCACGGTCACTGAGGTAGCAGGCAGGGTCCTCCGCCCAGATGTCGCCATATACGGCCTCGGCGCGCACGCGCAGGTTGCCGTTACACAGATCAAGGTACCTGCAGCGGGCGCAGCGACCCTTGAGCAGGTGCTTGCGGTCTTTTAATCCTTTCAACACCGGTTGAGACATGTCCGTCCAGATATCGCCGAACTTACGCTTCAGAACGTTACCCGGCGAATAGCTCTGCCAGAACTGGTCCGGGTGTACGTCTCCCTTGTCATCCACCGCCCCTATCCTTATACCGGAGTTGTTGCCCCCGTTCTTTTTGAGCAGTTCCAGTATGCGCCCGGCATCTTCCTGGCTGTCCTTTTGCGTCCTCAGGTACAGGTATACCCCATCAGCATGGTTGCCCACAGTTAGGACCTCTTTTGACAGACCGCGCCTGTGCATGTCGAGTGTGCGTTCACAAATTATATCCACAACCCTGCGCTTTTCAGAGTGGGGGAGGTCCTGTTCTCTCAGGTTGCTGCCCCTTCCCGAATATGCCAGATGGTAGAAGCAAACACGGTTGATGTTCTCTTTTTCAACCAGCGAAAATATGGCGGGTATTTCTGTATGGTTATACCTGGTGATGGTCAGCCTGAGAGACACCCTGATATCCCTGGCCACGCAGGCGCGGATGCCCTCGAGCGCCATCATGTAAGCACCATCCTTGCCGCGGAAGCGGTCGTTGGTTGAGCTGGTGCCGTCCAGGCTGATACCGACCTCGGAAAAACCGGTCGCCCTGATCTTATCCGCTGTCTGCGCATCGATCAGCGTGCCGTTGCTGGAGAGGGCCACGCGCAGGCCACGGCTCGCCGCATACCCGG
>Ga0247841_10003200_pt1 | contig 30897 bp, 36 predicted proteins | sample LaCruzMarch2015__2_FD_192410 | JGI IMG/M metagenome (GOLD analysis project Ga0247841, IMG submission 192410) | Freshwater microbial communities from meromictic Lake La Cruz, Castile-La Mancha, Spain - LaCruzMarch2015_18m | ecosystem: Environmental > Aquatic > Freshwater > Lake | place: Spain... | reverse complement strand
TAATCATGGATGAAACACAAGCACCTAGTCGCATAAAGATTACAAAACCACACGAGGCGGAAAATGACGAAAAGAACAGCGATATCGCAAACACGGTTGAGCTGATGAAAGCCCTTCTTACCGGCAGACAACCGCCTGGAGCAGTCAGTTCAAAGCTGCATCCTAAGGAGATATTCAATAACGCTAAATTACGCATCAGCATAGATGAGGTTTATGAATTTTCCAATAATGTAAAAGCCTTTGTTTTGACCTTTGAGAATCTTACTCGAAAGCCTGTTGTAATACCAATCGAGCATATCGAGCTTCCGGGATTACTAGCCATAAGCGTTGACAGCCAAATACTAGAAGCAAGGCCGCAAGATACCAAAAAGAAAAATTCATCTTATACTGCAAAAGCTTATATGGTTGTGGGAGGATTGACGCAATGAAGATAGCTTTTGATAAGATACCCGGTTTTAATAAGCTTCCGCCGGTGCTGCGTAATAATCCGAAGTTAGCCTTCGTGGTTATTTTCTCTTTAACTATCGCCCTTATGTTTTTATTATTTGCAGGAAGCAAGGAAACCCAGAAAATCAGGAAAAGCCTTGATTTAGCAGCAGCTAAACAGGTTGCCGACACTAAGCAGGATAAAGACGTGGGTGTCTTAACCGGCTCTGTGGATACAAAGTCCTATGTTAACCGTATTGAAAAACAGTATTACGATATTGCTTCAAAGTTTGATTCTTTGAATGAGCGTATTGCTGCTTTAGAAAAAAGTGCTCAAGACCTGCGTAAAAACCAAACTCAGGTCAGTAAAATTGTCATTGATCTTGATAAGAGGGTGACAGGCACCATTACACAAAACCCTGTCTTATCAAAAAAAGGCATTGAGCGGGGGCAAAGCACCGGATCTTTGGAAGAGACGCTATTAAATCCTCTTTCTATGTCGCAACCAGCCGGCAAGACAACTAATCTGGAGATGGCTAAAGTTGGCGAAATCAAGATTGAGGAAAAAGCTCCCGGGAAGAGGTACGTTTATCTTCCTTTGGGCAGCTTTGTCAAATGCACTCTTCTTACCGGCGTTTATGCCCCTGCTAATGAAAGTAATCCCTTGCCGGTATTAATCAGCGTGGATGAGGCCTTTTACGGCCCGAATAACACAAGGATCCCTTTAAAAGGGGCTTTTGCCATCGGTAAGGCAGTAGGAGACGTGGTTTCAAAAAGGGCGGTTATTCAAGTGATGAGTTTCTCAGCAGTATTACCGGACGGCAAAGTCTTTGAGCATGAGGCGAACCTGGGATATTTAGCTGATTCTGACGGACGCTTAGGCATACAGGGAGAGTTAATTTACAACACGGGAAAACAATTAAGTATGAATTTTTTATCCGGATTCCTTGCAGGTGGTTCTGAAGCGCTCTCTCAGGCAGAAACCTCAACCGTTACCGGTGCCTACGGACAGACTTCTAAGAATGTTACCGGTAACACCGGACGTTACTCTATGTTTTCAGGTTTGGCTAACAGCGCGCAAGGGATGTCTAGCTATTATCAGAAACAATTAGAAGCCATGATTCCCGCGGTAAAGATTGAGGCGGGAAAAAAGGCGGTCCTGGTTATCCAGAAAGGAGTGCAAATTGAAGGCCTTGAAGTTACAAGCAGTAATTTTAGCTCTCTTGATGACTAGCGGATGCACATCGGCCAAAGCCCTGGTTAAGGAGAATCCTAACAAAGTAATGGATGTATACCTGGAAACTGTTTCAAGCGGCAGAGCTGACTCCGTTAATTATATAAAGGAGAACTTAAAGATTAGCCAGGCATTTGGCTATGTTAAGCCCTATGTGCCGGTAGTTGAACCTGTGGATGTGAGATTAGTGTGGCTGCCTGCGCATAAATCAAAATCCGCTCCTGAAGTTTTAGTGAGCGGCCACTGGGTTTATATCATGGTAAAGGAATCAACCTGGTTTATTGACGCGCAAAGTAAGAGTGAGGCAAAGATTCCTTTGATACTCCCTTATAAGGAAACCGATAAAAAATGATCAAGCAGCAAACTATGGAAACTTTATTTGAAGAAGGCATGCCGTTTACAGAACTGCTTCCTTATTATACCCATGAGAATGGCTTCTTTGTGTTAAAAGACGGAAGTCTGGGGCAGGTCTGGGAAGTCTCCTTAATCGAAACCGAAACCAAATCTCCTACCCACTTAGAGCAATTGGCCCAAATGATTGAAGGAATCATTATCCGGATGCCGGAAGAATTGGTGAGCTGTCAGTTTATTCTGGTCTGCGATGAGGATTTCCAGGATGTTCTTAAGAAATATACGGACTTCTCCAAAGGTTTTGATAACGAAATAGTAAAACAGGCGGGAGCCGCAAAGCTTACTCACCTAAATCAAGGCAAGACCGGATTCTTTGAGCAGCATACCGGGCCATTTTCCTCAAAGAGAATACGCTGCTTTTTTACTCTGCGTTATTTTACTTCCTGGACACATGCAAACATTGGTGAAAAGCTTGCGTCCTATTTTTCCGGAAAAAACAGGATTAAAGACCGGCTCTCGGATGATTTTCTGGTGCATTGCCAGAGTATGACTCGGTTTTCTGATGTGGTTGAGGGAGTATTCAGGTCATGCGAAATCAGGCATTCAAGGTTATCTGAGAGCGATCTGCACAAGCTGCTTTATAAACTACTTAATCCTAAGCGCGTAGCATCCTTGCCAGTGCCTCTATTTAGGGAAGATGAGTCTTTAATAGACCAGTTCTTGTACAACTGTCCTAAGGCAAGCGGGGAAGGTTTTGAATTTGAAGACAGACTCTTTAAGGTGGTTACCTTAAAAGAATTGCCACTTTCTACGGAAACCGGTATGTTTACCGCAGAACTAACCCGGGGAACGCGCTTTTCCATGCTGGACCTCTTAAAAGATTTTATCATGGTGATTAACTTCTATATCCCAAAACAGGAAGAAGCCATAAGAAGAATAAAGATACAGAAGGCTTTTGCCTTTACGCAGCGCTCGAATTTCTTTGGTGACAAGTCGATTGAGGCGGTTGAGAAAAAAGAGGAACTTGATTCCGTGATCCGTGAAACTTTCTCTTCAGGACACAAGATAATCTATCCCCGGATTCATTTTATTGTTTCCGGGGATTCAAAAGACAAGTGCGAGGCTTCCATTGCCAGCATTCTAAATATGCTCTCGCGTATGGGCTGTGAAGGCCTAAAAGAAGAGATAATCGGCGCTTCATTATTTTTGTCCTGTCTGCCTTTGTGTTTTGACCACTCTTTTGAAAACTTTGTCAAGCGCACCAGGCGCATGATCTCAAACAATTTAGCCGATATGCTTCCTTTATACGGTTCAGTTAAAGGAACCCAAAGCCCTGCCCAGGTATACCTTAATAGGCGTGGAGAGCCTGTGTTTTGGGATTTCTTTGACTCCAATACCAACCCGCATGCAATTGTTATCGGCGCATCCGGCGCGGGGAAAAGCTTTTTTGTGAATGACTTTATATTACAGAATGCCAGGCTGGACGCTCATTTCTTTGTTTTGGATAAAGGGGATTCTTATAGGAAGCTCTGCCAAATCTTAGGCGGTCAGTACATCAGGTTTGAGTTGAATAATCCGGTGACCATAAATCCTTTCTTGGAAGAACCGGATCCGGAACATATGTCTTTTTTGGTAACTGTTCTTTCCGAGATGTGTTCAGGAGGGGATGACCGGGAACGCCTTTTTCGGGAGCAGGAAAGTGTCCTGCAAAAGGCAGTGGCAACAAGTTACGCAGAGAGAAAAAATCCCGATGTTGAAGTAACTCTCTCGGACGTCGTAGAAAAGCTTAAAAGCCATGCTTGTAACCGCGGCCTTGGCACTGGAGAAAATATCGGCATTACACTTGCTTTAAAGCTGCGGGCCTTTACAAAAGAGGGCCAGTACGGAAGATTCTTTGACGGACAAAATCAGTTTAACCTGGGGAGCAGGTTCACGGTATTTGAGCTGGGGAATTTAAGCGCGCATTCGGATTTACAGCTTGTGGTTCTTTTAAACATCATGTACTTTATCACCAATTTTGTTTCATCAAGCGAAATGAAGCCAAAGCGTAAATTCCTGCTTATAGATGAGGCTTGGAGCCTCTTAAGATTAAAGAACACCGCTGAATTTATCACTAATTCTTTTAAAACTTACAGGAAATACCGTTGCTCTGCCGTGGCTATCACCCAGGAGATAGCTGACCTGGTGGGAGCAGCCTCTGGTATTGCCATACAGGCAAATGCCGCAAACAAGGTCTTTTTAAAGCAGGAACCAAATGTCGTTGATTCCCTAAAGACATTTGCTTCCCTGACGGATAAGGAAATCGAGCTCTTAAAATCTGTTGAGACACAGAAGGGTAAGTTTTCAGAGGCTTTGGTTATTTCTGATACATCGCGTGGCGTAATCAGGCTTGTGCCTGATCCGTTTCTTTACTGGATAGCCACAAGCGACGCAAAAGACAATGAATTTCTGGAAAATAAAGTACAGCAGTTGGAAGGAAAATATTTGGAAGCGCTTGAGACTTGCGCAAAGGAGAAACCCTATGGATTACGTTAGAAAGTTTCTGTTTATTTGTTTTATCCTGGTTTTATCAGGATGCTCTACTTTTGGTAAAAAGGAAAAAGTTTTTGAAGCAGGCTACCGCACTGGAGTAAAGGAAAATATGCAAGACTTTGCAGAAAGTTTCTACGGCAATGATTTTCCTTACTTTTACTGGCAAAGCCCGATTGTGCAAAACGTCCGGATTCCTAGCCACATTGAAAACGGCGTATTTATTCCAGAACACAACGAGCCGGTAGTGATTACGCCTGCTGAGTGGCGTAACAAGCCGGGTTATCCGATAAATTGTCCGAAGGAAGAAAATAAACCAATCAAAAAAGAAGGAGGAGAGCCTTATGCGTTTAATTACCTTAATTTCAGCACTAGGGATATTACTGTCTTGCCAGAGTCTTTTACTTGCGCAAAGCCAGGAGCAAAAGACAAAGATTCTCATTGAAGAGTGGAAGCAGATAGAAAAGCCGCAGGTAACTCCACCTGCCGAAAATAAAACCGAGGAAGTAACTATTAGGCCTAAGGTGGAATCCCTTAAGCCTGAGTTACCGCAAGCCTTTGACAAAAAGATTACCTTGCGCGCGCAAGGAGTAAATCTCAAGACTCTTGTTTCTAAAATCGCTGAAATTACTGGCTACAACGTGGTCTATGATCCTGAAGTTGACTCAAATGTAAATGTATCGCTTGACACTCAAGGGGTGACTGTGTGGCGGGCATTAAATACCTTACTTTTCCCTTTAAACTATGGCTTTAAGGTAAAAGATAATGATTTGGTTATTTTATCCAAAGAGACGCGCACCTTTAAACTGACTCTGCCCCCAAACACACAGACCTTCTCTGACACTATCAGCAATGAATCATGGACTAAACCTGATGAGACAACCACCTCTACCACAATCAACAATAATTCCAACATGAACATAAAGGTTGGGGCAAGGGTTTTTGTGGAGAGTAAGGAAGAGGGCATGTCTTTCTGGAAGGATGTGGAGATGAATTTAGCAAAGATGATTTCTTCATCCGGAAAATACTCTTTTAATAAACTCGCCGGTTTGGTCATGGTGACGGACAGCCCGCAGGTTTTGGATAAGATAGCAAGTTACATTGACCTGGTGAACCTTGAGACCAACAAACAAATCCTGGTTGAGGTAAAAATTCTTGAGGTTACGCTTTCGCGCGAGAACTCTTTTGGCATAGATTGGAACGCCATTTATAAGAACTTAGGTGATATAAAACAATTGAGCCTCTCATCTAATTTCGCCGCACAAAATCTTGTTTCTCCCGGGCTATTTACCCTTACTGCTTCTGGCCCCAAGGAAGATTCAGGCACGGTTTCCAGTGGATTAAGCGCGCTGATCAAAGCGCTGCAGTCGCAGGGAAAAGTGGAAGTGGTTTCTCAGCCAAAGATTATGCTTCTGAATAACCAGGCAGCTATGGTTCAGGTGGGAACTGTGACTAGCTACGTGGCTAACACTACAACCACGACTAGTTCTGCAGGCCTTGCTTCCACAAGTGCTACCACTGACCAGGTTCAGGAAGGAGTATCTTTACGGCTTATGGCCAGTATTTTAGATGGCCAGATTCTGGTGCAGCTTACTCCTGTGGTAACTACACTTGACCAAATCCGTAGCATTAACATGGGTTCCGGCACAACCATTGAAGCGCCTAAGATCTCAACCAAGTCCATGCACACCCTTGTTAAGATTAAAGACGGCGATACTATTGCCGTTGGAGGCCTGATTACCTCTAATAACAATGTTAGCGAAAAAGGCATACCGCTTTTACGCAGTTTGCCGTTAGTAGGAAAGCTTTTTGAATATAAAAGCAAGACTAATACCAGGACAGAACTGGTAATCTTCATAACCCCTAAAATATTACAAAGATGAACTATCTAATTTTTGATAACGATGTTTATTGCGATTTAGAAGGCAAAACCGGAAGAGCGCCTAAGAGTGATATTCAGGCTGTTTTTAAAGGCTCGACTATGGAAGCTGTAGTTGCGGTAATAGACACTTTGCAGAAGCAGGTAGCAGCCCCGGAAAAATCTCCTTTAAGACGCGATGAGGTTCTTTCTTCGGCTTTTACAGGCGAATACCTGACGCAATCAGAGAGGATAACGGAAAATTTATTCCAGGTTATCGCAGTTGAGAAGCCAAAGATTAACGAGGTTTATAAATATCTTGGCTTTGAGAATGTCCGGCTTCTGGTTCCTTATGCTGCGGCCTTAAGGGAGTTCCTTAAAAACAATAAACTGCTTAATGAGCAGAAAAGAATAGTTTTTCTGGACCATTTAGGCGACCAGGTGCTGCTTACGATCTTTAACAAAGAAGTCTTTACCACTCCCCGGCGTCTGTCAAAAGTCCTTAAGCAGGTTACTAGGGAGCTATTGAGGAGCCAGGAAAGCTACAGGTCCCAGAATAAACTTGAGACAGAGATAAGCTTTTTGATTGTTACTAACAGCCAGGAAATACTCGATGAGATTGTTTCAAGCGGCTTAGAGATAAAAGAAAATATTGTTTTTGTCCAGGACGCTTATCCTGCATTAACCGGCTTAAAGCAGGGTAAGTTCTTCATGCACTATATGCTGCCTGAGCAGTTTATCCGCTTAAGAGAATTAAAAGAAACCAAGAAGCGGGTTTTAAAACTCGGGGTAATGCTGGGTATCCTCGCGGTATTCTTGGCTGTGCTTTTAGGAGTTTACAGCATGAATAAAACCGCATCCAGCCGTTTAAAGAACTTACAGCTTGAAGCAGCCTCATCAAGTAAGGCATTAGAGAAAGATTATCTAGCAAAATACAAAGATATTCTAAGAAGTAAGAAAAAGATAAATTTTCCTTACTACCTTAACTCTTTTCTTGAGATCCTGCCTTTTGAATGCAGACCAGAGTTAATATCCATACGAGAAATATCAAGCGGCCGTTACAAATTTGAGGCAATATTATCTTTGGACTCAAAAGATAGGCCTTTTAGTAAAATGAGCTTATCCAAAGCTTTTAAGCAGGCAAAGATAGAAAACATTTTGGTAAAGGATAACCCGGGGTTAAGAATTACCCTGGATATTCTCTAAAAACAAAAAAGGAGGTGGAAGAAATGTCGTTTATCATCGGAAAACTCTCAAGAAAAGTAAGCAAGCAGCATAATGAGTATTTCGTGGGAAAAGTCTGCAACCTACCGGTTAGGGCGGCCTGGGCAAAAAATAGGCAGGATGACGATCTGTGTGTATTCTTGGACCTGGAGAAAATAAATTTTCTCTCTGAGCAGAATAAGCCCGAAACCAGTACTGCCGCAGCTGCTCCTAGTGAAGAGCAGAAACAATAACGGTTAAAACTAAAGGCGTGAACCAGCAGGATTATTTTAGGATCCGCTGGTTCGCCCTCTAAATTAATAACCCTATGAAAAGAATAACCTTAATTTTTGTGATAACGCTTTTGGCTTTAATAGTATTACTGTGGAATCTTGTTTCGGATACGCGCACACTTAACCGCGGGATAAAAAGCGCTGCTGATGAAATAAGCCAAATTAAGAAAGAGCAGGGGACTTTAGTTAAGTTTAAAAGCGGAAAACCGCTTACCTTAGAGAAGTTTTATCTTGAGGTATTTAACGACATGAAAGAGCTCTCCTTTTATTACCGTGTGCCTTGCGAAGTTAAGATTATCGGCGCAAAAGACCTTATAGGTATCAGGAGCTTTTTCAAAGAATCCCAATATAAGGGGATAAAGCATGTTGATCTCTTATGTTCGTTTGACCTAAGAAAACAGCGCGACACGTATTTACTCGGTGCGCTTTATAAAATGCTAAAATCCAGGCCCCTTGATGTTCTGGATGTAAGCTTAGAGAAAAGCATCTTTAATATAACCATACGGCTCTACGGAACTTAAAAAAGGAGGGAAATAAAAAATGAAAAAGTTATTGTTTATGTTGGTATTTGTTATGGCTGTAACAGGGTTTAAGTGCGGCTATTGCCAGGATAACATCTTGGCAGTGGATAAGATTGACAATAAGGCAAAGGCTCAAACACAGGAAGATAAGACTGTTCTCAAAGAGCAGAACCCTGTACAGGCTGAAGTAGCTTTAGAAGAAGCAAAGCCTGCTGATGATACAGGTGAGCAGGATTTGGAGAATATAAGGGCCTATAGGGAGGTCCTTGAAAATAAACAAAAGGAACTAGAAGTCATTAAACTTGACCTTGAGAAAAGCGACCTAATGCTAAAGAAAAGGCAGGCGGAAAAAGAGATCTTCGAAATTGACAAAGCTCTTCCCCAAGGAAAGTCTGATGTTTCCTCTTTATCGGGTGGACTTACCCAGGGAACAAAAGCTCCCCTGGTAGATGCCTCGGATATAAAAATACAGCTTTTGGTGATAGCGGATAACCTAAAGGAAGGCCAAATCAGCTTAAAAGGCTCCCCTTATGTTTTCAAGGAGGGGGATTCCATTGCCTCAAAATTAACCGTTGAGCAGATTGAGCCAACGGGTATTACTTTTAAGCAGGTCGATGGAAGTTCGTTTAAACTCAACTTTATAAACTAAAATGCCTGTACAAGAAATAGGAAATATTCTTTTAAGCTCTAAAGTAATCACCAAAGAGCAGCTTGATTTTGCCCTGACTATTCAGAAGAATACCAGCCCCGGACAAAGATTGGGGCGGGTCCTGAAGTATTACAACTTCGCAAGCGATGAAGATATAGCCCGGGCGTTAGCCAAACAAGTCGGCTGGAAGTATTTTAACAAAAAATACGTTTTGAACCTGCCGGTAATAGAAAGAATAGGTTTGGATTTACTTTTGGACAGGGTGTTTCTTCCCGTGGAAACAGAAAAGGGCTTAAGCTTTGTTTTTGCCTATCCTTTTGACATTGAGGCAACTGATCTTTTGGCGAGCTTAGGCCTAGAGAACAAGGAGTTTTACATCGGAAGCGAAAGCTTAATCCGGCACCATCTGGAACTGTTAAAAAAACAGAAAAAAATCAAAGAAATAGAAAAAAGAATCAGCCAGATTAAGGAAACCGGCATCGTCGGCAATGAGCTTAAGGAGCTGCTGGATGAGCTGCTTGACGATGCGATTATACACAATGCTACTGATATCCACATTGAGCCCGAAGAAAAAATAAGCACCATCAGGTTTAGGATAGACGGCATCCTTTATTTTAAGTTTTGTATCCCTCTGGAAGTGCACAACAACCTGATTAACGTGGTGTTCAGCAAGGCAGAGATTACGGTATCTGACTTTTATAAGTTTCACGACGCAAGGTTTGAGCACAGCTATTCTGAACATCCTGTGGATGTAAGAGTTTCCTGTATTCCCTCAATTTGCGGGCCCGCGTTAGTATTACGGCTTTTGGACGTAAACAAGACTTTGATTACCTTGGAGAATTTGGGTTTTCATAAGAATCACTTCGATGCGATATGCAAAGTAATTTCCAAGCCCCACGGCATTATCATCATTACCGGTCCTACCGGCAGCGGAAAAACCACAAGCCTTTATGCGATCTTAAATCAGCTCAAAGCCATCTCTACCAAAGTCATTACCATTGAGGATCCGGTAGAAATCAAGATGCCGCTTATAAACCAGGTGCAGATTAACGAGAAGCAGGGCATTACCTTTGCCCATGCCACAAGAGCCTTTTTAAGGCATGACCCGAATATTATCTTAATCGGAGAAATCAGAGACCCTGATACGGCGCAGGAGGCGATACGCGCATCCATTACCGGTCACAGGGTCCTTTCTACATTACACACCAACACGGCAGTAGACTCGGTATACCGGCTGCATGATTTAGGCATAGATTTGTCCCATATCGCAAACAGCATTCTTTGTGTTATTTCACAAAGGCTGATCAGGAAGCTTTGTGTGTTTTGTAGAAAAAGAGTAATTGTCAAAAAAGATGATTTGCCTGAATTTTTTAAAGTTTACCTTAAGGAAGATGAGAACGAAATCCGCGTATATAGAGCTAGAGGCTGCCAGCATTGCCAGACAGGATATCGCGGTCGCACTGTAATCGCCGAGGTCTTGCAGTTTAGCGAAGATACCCGCAATTTAATCAGCCTGGGAAAATTAAACCTAATCAGGCACAAAAGCAAGGAAGAAGGATTCATAGACTTGCAGCAGGACGCAGCAAGGCTTGTGTTGGAAGGAACAACCTCTCTTAGCGAGGCAATGAGGGTGGCAGGATAAATGCATTACAGATACAGCGTTTTATCAGAGACCGGCAATGAAATCAAAGGCCTTGAGCAGGGTTCGTACCAAGAGATAAGAAAAAGGTTGAAGGAGAAGAACTATTACATCTTATCTTTGGAAGCGGATTTTTTAAAGTCAATAAGGTTTGCCTTGGAAAAGAAAACCGTCAAGCCGCAAACGCTGGCAGTATTTTTTGAGGATCTGGTAAATATGCTAAAAACCGGCATTGCCATGAATGAGGCGGTCAGCGCCTTACAGGAGTCATCTGTTGAACCTGTCTTAACTAAAGCTTTATCCGGCATTGAGTATGATCTTGCCAACGGATTTTCTCTGGCTAAAGCCTTTAAAAAAACAAAAGTCTTTCCCTGGTTAGTTATAAATATGCTTAAAGTTGGCGAGAAATCCGGCTCTCTTGAACAGGTATTTGATGATCTAGCCAAGTATTATTCCCGGGAGGCGGAATTCCTGAGCAGCCTAAAGAGCGCGGTAATTTATCCAATAGTTGTATTCTGCATGCTGGTAGGAATAATGTTTTATGTTTCTTCTAATGTAATTCCTCATCTAGAAGCGCTCTTGCCTATAAGAGGCAATGCTTATTTTTCAACCCGAGTGCTTTTGTTTTTAAGCCATTTCCTGAAAGATTTCTGGTTTGTGTGCCTGTTGTTGCCGATTGCCGGTATTTTCATTTATTCAAGGTTTAAAAAAAGTTCAATTGAGAAGGCAGCTTCTTTTTATTACAAAATTCCTCTTGTAGGCTCTATTGCTAAAGACGTAGCCTTTTCTACCCTTTTTTCTAACCTTGCGGTCTTACAAAGAAACGGCATCAATATCGCTGAAGCACTTTCATTAATCGGAGATACTACTTCTTATCAATTTTTATCTAAGAAAATACAGAAACTCAAAGATTTTATCGCAAGCGGATTAAGTTTTTGGCAGGCTCTCGAAAAGGATCCGTTTTTCCCGTCATTTATCTACTACTCAATAAGAAAAGGCGAGGAGATGGGGCGTCTCGATGAATATTTGACAAGCCTCTCCAGGTATTACTTTGATAAGGTCTCAAGGCGCATAGGTGTCCTTTTGAGTTTTATCCAGCCTTTACTTTTGATTTTCTGTGCGGCATTTTTATTGTTCGTTGTTTCGGCGTTCATTATGCCGGTTTACAGCAATCTTTCAAACATTGCAGGTGGCAATGTTAAATTTTAGCGAAAGGAGGTGAGAGCAATGAGGTTAAGGAGTAAGAAAAGCGGTTTTACGCTGATCGAACTGGTACTGGTCATAAGCATCATCGCGCTATTGATCATGGCGGTAGGTTTAACCAGCGGCATCAGGGAGAACGCCAAGGTGCATTCGGCTTCCGAATCGGTCAAGGCTCTAAGGACGGCTGCGGAAAGCTACATTGCAGGCGGTAGTATGACCTATACCGGAATAACCGTAGCAGGCCTGCAGACGTCAGGATATCTGCCTGCTGCATTTTCCGCAACAGGTTCAAACCCATGGGGCGGCAACTACGCGATAGCCCCGAACACCGACGCCAATAAGGTTGATATTTCGCTTACCGGCGTAAGTGCAGCTGCGGCAGCGCGCTTGAGCGCCTTGTTTGCCAACAGCGCGGCAGCGACAGGTTATGCATCTGAAACATGGACAATAACGTTTTAAAAAGAAGGAGGGGGTTTAGTCTAGCAGAGCTTAGCCTTGTGCTTATGCTGGCAGGAATATTTATTGCCGCAGCGTTTTATTCAGCGGCAAAAATACGCCAGGTTGCTTCAGCGCAAAGGGTGATGACAGAGCTGGAATCAATAGCTCTGGCAAGCACCAGGTATTACAGTGAGCGTGGGGCGTGGCCGGCGGCTTTAGCCGACCTGCGCCCCAGCTACCTGGTACAGCAATCAATCGATGTGAATCCTTTTGGCAATGCTTACACAATCACCTCTAACGCTTCAAGCGTTTCGGTGTCCACGCTTCTGCCAAAAGGCCTGATTACTTCTAAAGGCTATGGCAGCGAGATAGTTGTGGTAAACCAAGGCAGTAACGATTTAGTGAGTGTTACTAAGACACCGGAATCAATAACTTGGAAATTAAAATATGAGAAAAAGTATATATACAAACAATAAAAAGGGTTTTTCTCTTATAGAGCTCTGTATTGCGCTTGGAGTTTTGGTAATTCTAACCTCATCCATTACCCCTGTATTTATCAAGAGAATGCAGATTAAGGCAGGGGAAAAGACCGCTTTAGAGATGTCCACAATAGAGCAGGCGGCATTATCGTATTACGCAACTAACAATGCCTGGCCTGTAAGTATAGTGGCATTACAAAGTGCTGGATACTTAAATCCTTCCTGGAGCGCAAGTAATCCTTGGCAAAACGCTTATACTGTTTCATCAAATACAAGCGCTTTTACGGTTTCAACAACCGTACCGCAGGAGTGGACTAATTTAGTAGCCAGGGATTTGCCCACCAGCTCTATATCCGGAGCTGTTGTCGGTAGTACTGTGCCTGCACCCGGCAGTCAAAATAACTCACTTACCATAGGTTCAATCGTTATCTGGTCAGGTACTATCGCTTCCATACCTACAGGCTGGCAGCTTTGCGACGGCACAAACGGAACGCCTGATCTTCGGGATAAGTTCGTAGTGGGAGCAAGGCAGGATTCCGGCGGTATCTCAATGACGACGGTTTCAGGTAGCCTGACTAAGACAGGTGGTGAGCCAAAGCATACCATGACTATTGCTGAAATGCCACCACACACCCATAATATGAATGGGTTTCAAATTGGTTCGAGATGGGGAGCAGAACATCCTACCTTTATACCCGGTGGCGCAGGAATTTCCACAGACTCAGCAGGTGGCGGACAGTCTTTCAACGTCTTGCCGCCTTATTATGCCCTCTGTTTCATTATGAAAATCTCTTAAAAACAAATGGCTATTAGATTAAGGAAGGTCTTAGGCATTGTTTTATTTCTACTTCTTTTATTAGGAAAAGCTTTTGCCCTTGAGTCTAGCGATATCCTGGGAATGGTAAATTTAAACTGCATAGACCTAAGGGTAATCGGTGTATGCGTAAATCCTATTGGTATTCCCGGGATCGTAATCATGTATTGGGAACCAGCCCTGCTTATTGAATCCGTCAAGCGCCCGGGTGACAGCGTAATTGAGTCACTAAAACCGGTCATTGCTGATATGGCAGCTCAGGGGACTAAAACTCTAATGTCCGGGCTCACAGGATTGCCTGTAGCTGTTTCAAGCGGGTCTAACTCTAGCAAGTTGACTGGAACTAACCTGCAGTTTAACGAGGTACACGTGTATGAGTTTCCATTTAGGGATGAGATTATGTTCTTCATTGATATGCAGTGTCCGGATAAGCTACCAACAGGCTCTTTTATCAAATATCTATCTGAATTGGATTCAGTAGAGTGGCGTATAGGCGTTGTAGAGGCGCTGCATCCAAAAAGTATTGCCTCAGCAGCGAGCGGCTTAATCTGCGCTACCACAGGCGCATTCTTGGATGATCTGTGCATGGGTTTTTGGGGAGCGACTTACCCTAGACGCGGTTTTGTTACACACCAGAGCGAAGTAGTAGGAAGCGCAATAGCAGCAACTAGAGCAGTAAGTATTGCTTCACTTTTAGGCTCAACTTCCCACATCATCTTAGAGACCACAGGCTTTATTCCTTTTTTCGATAGTGATAAGCTGGAGTTGATCTATCCAAATCCATCCGGTTGCATAAAAATAGGCCAGCACCCGGCAACCTGGGAATCCGGCAAGTTATCGTCATCCGGGAAATACCTCTGGGTATATTGGAGAAGAAGAATATGCTGTATTTATTAAGTGCAATTTTAACCGTAACTTTGTTGTTAAATCCAGCTTCTCTAATGGCAGGATTTTTTGATGAGAAAGATGCGTCTGTAGGGGAGAGCGCATGCAGTGAATGTCAAAGCCAAACACTTAACCTAAATCCGGATTTAAAAGATAAAGTTTCAGCTATAGAAAAGAAGATTTCCAATAACCTCAATAAAAATACCAACGGCAATGAGGTTACCTTATTTATTGACCTTAGTGACAGTTCCTTTGATCAAGCGATTAATTCTTTAGTCAAATTCAAGAAAGACAATCCCTCTTGGGTGGTTAAAGGAGTTATTATCGGAAGTTCGAATAATTTAAAAGAAAAATTACTTACGAAACAGAAGTTTTTTGGCAGCGGTATCGAATTCCGCATTGACTTAAGCGGTAGCCTTGCAAAAGAGTTTAATATTCTTAAGACACCGGTTTATCTCACTACCTATAACGGTAGCCAGCAAAAAATAACCGGGCTGTCTGACTTTAATGACTTTATATCCAATATTGATAAATGAGAGTATTTATTCTTATGTTCATTATTTTTTTATCGCACCTTGCTTTTGCAAACGCAGAAAGCATCTTTCAATATAAACGGATTGATTTCTTCCAAGAGATAGAAACACAAATAGAGCCAGTAATAGCCCAAACTAATACCTCTTCTGAAGTTATTCAAGAGGAATGGGCTGAGCCTATAGTTACTCCTTCCGGTAAGGTAACTATCTATGTTCCGCCTAAAGAAGTAAGGGATTTTTTGGATAAGCCTGATCCGGAAAGCGCAAAAGCGTATTTACAGTGGAATTTAAAAAGAATTAAGAAATTCATCTTAGCGCAGGGATTGTTAAGAAAAGAAGCAAAGGAGATTGAAGTAATGAAGGAAACTAAGGGTTTGCTTGAACCTGATTCTTCATCTGGGTTAAGGGATTCTAGCAGTGATACTAAGCCTGAATTGAGTTATTTGTTCTATTTTATGCTAAAGAGCTGTCCATCTTGTGAGAAAGAATCCCGGATAATAGAAGATATCTATCTTAATCATCCTGAGATTAGGGTTGAAGCCTTTGCCAAAGGGTTCTCTGGCAGGGAACTAGAAAACTTTAGGTTTTCTGCCAGACAGGATAACGGCATGAGCAGCCTTTTTAAAGTTGAATCATATCCGTCTATCGCGGTATTTAACAAAGAGAATAAAAGGTATTTTCTTTCGGGGTTTGTAGATAAAGAGAATATACTTAAACTGCTTAAATGAAGAAAATAATTTTTACTTTAGTTTTAATTTCTGTATTAAAAGGTATAAGCTACGCTGATATCTTCTCTAAAGACGATACCACTACCCCTTATACCATAGACAGCGCTATCTCCGAAGATAGGTCCGGCTTCTATTACCGGGGAGGCCTTGACTATAGACCTAATGTTCCCCCTGATGAGCAGGGAGTAGGTTATTCCATTCTTAGCGGCTCAAAAGGATGCAGCGGATTTGACCTTGCTTCAAGCTTTAATAGCGTTCTCTCAGAGCAGATCATGGCAGATTATCTAAAAGGCATATCAAGTGAAGCAATGGCAGCTGCGCCGATGTTATTGTTAGAGTATGTTTCGCCGACATTAGCTGATATCATCAAGCACTTTAACGCTATGACTAATATGCGCTTAGGCCTAAGATACGCCCAGTGCGAAGATATTGAGAAGGCAGCCGGTGAATATATGGATAAGCTCAGGAAGAAGAGCGAAAGCGAATGCGTTAAGGAAAAGGTGTCTACCGGGCTTGACATTGATAGCGCGTTAAAAGCCTGCAAAGAGGGCAAAGATCCATTCGCCTTCCTGAAGAATGCTGAAGGCATTCCCTTGGCACAGGGAGGCAAAATAGATGTACTTTCAGATATCTTTAAGAAGATAAATATCCCCAACGACAGAAAAGACTTCGTCAAATCCGTTGTCGGGGAAACTACCATCACTTCATCCCAGATTGAGAATAACAAGGGAGAGAAGTCTATCTACAAGGTAAACGATGACTTTAGGTCTGAGACTTCGGATAAGTTTTTTTCTCTTCTCAATGGATACCTGAGTTCTAAAACCATATCCGGAGATTCATTAAAAGAATTATCCTTACACAATAATCCGGTGACAGAGGAACAGATTAGAGATATAGCTTTAATGTCTAAAGCAAAGCAATATATTGCGGTTTCCAAAATATCTTCTGACATAGCCTATTTTAAAACCATCTCCCAATACAGGCAGGCAATGGATGATCTGCTGGAGGCAATGAGAGCGCCAGGATTAGATGATGTCCAACGAGGCGTGCTGGAAAGGGATTATAATTACCTAAAAGAAAAACTCGAAAGGTTTAAGGAAGAACGGCAGATTTACAAAGATTATAACGAAGCTGTGGCAGGCATTTTATCAGAATCGGAGAAAGAGAAACTTAATACCATTATAAACGATGATGGAACTACTTCGTATTTCAGCGATTCTACTGAAACACAGGATAAGAAGGAAATGTATATGCCAGAAGAAGGGAGCAGTAACTAATAAAGATCGTCACCTATGGGGTTATATTTGATTTGACTTGGTTTAGATTTTTGGTAGAATAAATAATCAGGAATTATTGTTAAGTTAATCGTATAGATATACATTAAATAAAATGTAAATTTATCTTGACATTACACCACAAATAGCGTATACTTTAAATAGGCCAAACAGTTAGCATGAGAAAAAAAGCTATATACTACGAGGATGAAAGAAGGAACCGGCCAGTAGAAAATTTTATAAATGACCTAGAGTCTAAAACAAAGGCTAAGGTTTTAGCAAGAATCGAGTTTTTAGAAGAACGCTGGCAAGAGTTAAGAAGGCCCTATGTTGATAGTCTTGAGGACGGCTTATACGAACTCAGAGTTATTTTTTCAGGGAACCAGGTAAGAGTAATTTATGCCTATATGTTTAAAGATTACATTGTTCTATTACACGGTATCATAAAGAAAACGAAAGAAGTACCACAGGATGATATGTTAAAGGCAAAAAATAGGATGAACGATTTTCAAATACGTTATAAAGAAGGTAAAATTAAATTACCCAGGATAGCGTAATTACCAGATAAACAGAGGTGATTCTTATGAAAAGGATAATAGTCCCTAAAACAATAAGCCAGCATATTGAAGAAGAGTTCAGAAAGAACCCTGAGTTTAGAAAAGTCTATGATGAAGAAGTGGCAAGACTGCAGATAGGTTATAAGATTGCCCAATTAAGGCAAATGAGGCATTTAAGCCAGGCCGAACTCGCAAAAAAAGTTAATACTACCCAGCAGACTATCTCGCGCTTAGAGGATTTAAGAAATGCCCGTATCAATATTAAAACCCTTGCTCGACTTGCTGCAGCCTTAAAAGCAAGGCTTAGCATAGACTTTGTCCCTAGTGAATTAAGCGTATAGCTGTTCATTCTTATCTTTAATTTAAGTGATATTATGAATAATATCTGTAGTTAAAAAATTACTTGCTTATTAGGTGTTTTAGGTGTATAAAATACATATAGTCCCGAGTTGAAGGGGGAACCTGGACTTTAAAAAAGTAAAACCTTCGCGAGCGAGAGAGTTATAATTTTTTTGCGCTTGTGGAGGTTTTTTCTTTTTAGAAGACCTTTAACCAATTTTACATGAAAGGAGAATGGCCATGCATAAATTGACCTTTTATCCGTTAGGCAATGCCGATTGTTGCCTCATTGACCTTGAGAACAAGAAAAAAATATTATTTGATTATGCCAACCTAAAAGACCCCGAAGATGAGAAGGATTTGCGGATTGACCTTGCCGCTACCTTAAAAGCAGACTTAGATAAGGACAAAAAAGATTATTACGATGTGGTGGCATTTACCCATGCCGATGATGATCACATACACGGCTTTTCAGATTTTTTCTACCTTGAGCACGCGAAAAAATATCAGGATGATAAGCGGGTAAAAATTAATGAACTTTGGGTTCCGGCAGCATTGATTGTTGAAGAAGGGCTTAAGGATGAGGCTGCTGTGCTCAGGTCAGAGGCGAGACACCGTTTTAAGGCTGGAAAGAACATAAGAGTTTTTTCTAGACCAGAACGACTTAAGGAGTGGGCGGACAAAGAAGGCATCAATATCGAAGATAGAAAGGGTATTATTACCGATGCAGGCCAATTAGTGCCTGGTTTCGATAAAGCATCGCAAGGCGTTGAGTTTTTCGTGCATTCTCCTTTTGCAATACACCAAGAAGATAAAATCATAGACCATAATGATTCTGCCCTTATAATGCAAGCTGTTTTCAACTCTGGAAATGTAGAAACTAAGTTGTTTCTCAGCTCCGATGCGACCTATGATATCCTGACTGATATTGTTAATATCACCCGATACCATAAAAGAGATGAGCGCCTTGCTTGGGATGTGATGAAGATTCCTCACCATTGTAGTTATCTTTCCCTCAATGAAGAGAAGGGAAAAGAAAAAACTGAGCCTGTTAAAGAAGTGAAGTGGCTGTTTGAGCAAGGTGGAGATAAAGGGTTATTGGTATCTACAAGCGATATAATTCCGAATGAAGATACAGACCAGCCTCCCCATCGCCAGGCAGCTAATTATTATAAAGAAAGAGCTACCGCAATTAATGGAGAATCCATCGTTACAATGGAACATCCGAAAAAATCAAATCCTCAGCCTTTGGTTATAACTATTGATAATTATGGAGCGACTTTAAAGAAAGCAATTGCTATAGGCGGAGCAGATATTATTAGCCGCCCGGCACCGCGAGCAGGGTAATCCTATGGCGGTCATCGATTTTCCGTTTCCTTCCAAAAAAGTTAGCGTTAGCGATTTGACTATCGTAAGGGCAAGAGAAGTTGCCACTGCAATCCAGTCAAGCTCTTTGTCCTATGTCAAGCTATTTGAATGCCGCAAACTTGACACAGGGCTTGAGGCTGTAATTTTCGATGTTGAAGTTGAGCTTGGGCAGAAAAATAATGCTTATGAAATAGAGAAGACAGAAAAAATAGCTGTTATATTTGATCCTAAGGATGATTCTTCGCCTGAAGTGCTTTCTTTGCGAGATAACTTTCCTAAAGCGCCCCATACAAATCTTAGAGATCATGATTATGCTAGCCTTTGCCTCTATGACCAGCCGTTTAGCGAAGTAAAGCTTTACATCACTCCTGCAAGATTAGTAGAGCGAGTCCGTCAATGGCTGGCTGATACTGCAAGAGGCAAGCTACACGGAGAAGACCAGCCCCTTGAGCCATTATTCCTTGAGCAGAAGCAGCTTATTGTGCCTTTTGATTTGTTTGATTCTTTTGACCCGGAAAACCCGCCAAAACTTGAAGTCTCTTTGACCGAAGTCAATAACATATTCACTTTTATTGCCGAAAAGAAAAACACAGAAGAAAATAAAAGACTCAAATTTACCGCCTTTGTCCTTAAATGTCCTCCTCAGGTTCACGGTATAATTCACAGAAAGCCCAAAAATTTACTGGAGCTTCATGAATTTACTTCTGCGATAGGGTTTGACCTGCTTGATTCGCTTAGAAAGATTTTGCAGAAACTCCATTCTGAAGGCAGTCTGCCAAATTTAAAGAATAACCGTTTCATGCTTGTAATTGCTTTTCCAAAAACTAGGGATAAAGAGGGGAAGGTTGAGGCAACTGACATATGGGGTTTTTTATCAGGCGAAACAGTTAAGCAAATTGGTGAAGAGATAGGGGTGTGGGCTGAAACTGGCGGGAATCTTGGAATGCTTATGCCATTAGACCAGGCAAAAAAGGGAGAGAAAATATCCCTTGATATGTGCCGCACAATGTATTCCTTTTCAAGAGAAATGGCTGCTGAGCAAAATGGACTTGATTCTGTAAGCAATAAAAAAATCTGCATGATTGGAGTAGGTGCGCTTGGCTCTCAGCTTTTCTTGAATCTGGTAAGGGCAGGTTTTGGCAACTGGACACTTGTGGATAATGATTTACTTCTTCCTCATAACCTTGCCCGGCATGTTCTTGACAGGCGCGCTGTGGGATTTTCTAAGGCTGAATGTCTCGCATGGACTGCCAACCACATGATTATAGATGGCCTGCCTGTGGCGCAGCCTATAATAAAAGATATTCTGAAACCTGCTGAATATAGCGAAGACTTAAAGAAGGCATTATCAGAGGCAGAAGTTATTTTGGATTGCTCTGCTTCTGCTGCCGTTGCCCGTTTTATTGCTTTGGATCTGCAATATACTCCAAGAAGGATTTCTTTGTTTTTTAGTCCTTCCGGAAACGATTCTGTACTTTTGTCTGAAGATTCAAGACGGCAAATTCCCTTGGATCAGATAGAAATGCAATATTACCGCTTCATTGTGCATAATGAGGATTTAAAGGGGCACTTGTCTGTTCCAGAAAAACAATTAAGGTATGGAAACTCTTGCAGCGATATAAATTCTTCAATGCCTCAGGAGCTCTCAGCTTTACATTCAGCAATTGGCAGCAGGGCTCTGCGCAATGCAATCTCTGAAGATTCATCAAAAATTGCGATATGGAGAGCCGATCCTGTTGATTTAAGCGTTAAAAGTTATTCCTTCTCACCAATAAAAATGACAAAAATTGATGCGGGTGGCTGGACTATTTGCCTTGATGACTGGCTGCTTGATAAAATTTTTGCAGCTCGCATCAGCAGACTTCCTTATGAAACTGGCGGAGTATTAGTTGGCTCATTCGATATGCAGAGAAAAATCGCTTACATCGTTGATACTCTTTTATCGCCTCCAGACAGCAAAGAATGGCCTGCTGTTTATATCAGAGGCTGTCAGGGATTAGCCCAGAAAATGGAAGAAATCAGCAAGATGACTTTAGGAAGGCTTGAGTATGTGGGGGAATGGCATTCTCACACAGGAAGTTCATTTACTCCAAGCGATACTGATAAAGAAGCTTTCTCTTGGCTATCTGATATGCGTCTACCGGATGGCCTTCCAGCTATAATGCTTATAGCTGCTGAGAAAAAATATGCTATTTTCTTAGGATTCATGTCTTGAGGAAAATTTACTTTGGTGATAAAATATACAAAACTTAACAAAGAAAGGAATAAGATACGAAAACCACCATTCTTCTCAATATAAAGCTATAATTAAAACCTTTGCTCATAAGGCGAGGGTTTTTTGTTGATAGGGAGGACTTAATATGAATATAAGAATATATGTGCTAAATGTAGGAGATGCCGATGCAATAATCGTTCAATTGGCAAAAGGTTATTTAAAAACAACCCTACTTGTTGATGGCGGCAAAGATGATAGCCATGCCAGTAAAATAATTAGTTTCTTTGAGAAAATCAAAGATAAGCCAGATGCAATTATATGTACTCATTTAGATCATGACCATATTGGCGGATTCCCTAACATTTTAAGGGAATACAAAAATAACATCCAATGGATTTGGACACATCTTCCTGAAAAGCATTATAGGGGGAACTCTTTTAAGAAGGCTCTGATGGAAAACGCAAGTGCCAATAAGGATTCACAGTTAATTTTGGCATCTGTTCAAGACTTGGAAAATTTCATTGAAGTAGCGCATCAATTAGGGCTTGATAAGAAGATAATTGAGCCATTTTCTGATTCTAAAGACCAGCAACTTATAAGTATTTGTGCATGTTGGGGGATCAATATATTAGGGCCTTCTACTGCTTTTTATGATTCTATTGTACCCGATATCTTAAAGGAATATGATTCTAAGATTTTAGAATCTGGAGTGTATAAAGCATCTGTTAACCCTTGTGCTCAAATTGGTCAAGAGGGATATGATAGACCTACCAATGAATCCAGCCTAATTTTTCAAGTCACAACCAATAATAAATATTTATTTACAGGAGATGCCGGATTGCGCGCATTTGATCAAATTAGTAATCAATTGAATAGGGTGTATTGGCTTAAAGTGCCTCATCACGGAAGCAGAAAGAACTTAAATTCTGAATTGATTGAGAAGCTGAATCCCGTAAAATGCTTTATTTCTGCTAGAGGGAATAATGGTCATCCCGATGAAAATCTGTTAGCTTGTCTAAAAAATCATAAAGCGGCATCTATTCAATGTACTGGGATTGAGAATGATAATTTAATAGAAGAAGGTTAAGGTATGTATGGATAAAAAATTAAAATTAGCTTTTTCTGGGGGTGGCTTTAGGGCTACTTACTATTGCCTTGGAGCGTTTAGGCGTTTAGTCGAACTTGGCTTGTGGAAAAGTGTTTCCCGAATTGATTCTGTCTCTGGTGGAAGCATAGCTGCTGGAGCTATATTGGCTGCACTTAAAGATGGCGAATTTAAGAATGTAGATGATTTTGATAAGCGCGTGACTATCCCATTAAAAAATCTTGGCCATTTAGGATTAAGGGAGATGATAACTCGGCGTTGGCTTGCATTTTTAATAATAATTCACGCTGTTATCTTATCCATCCTCACTTTTCAATTTCATGTTTCTTTGCTTCTATCATTGCCTGTTATTATTGTCCTTTTCTTACTAATATTCTTTGTTGTTTTGACAAATATTTTCAGTATCCTTTTTGAGTATTATCTTAACAAATTATTTTTCCATGATTTAACAATGGATTCATTAAGGGAGTACGCAAGCAGTCCCGAATGGAGTGCGAATTCAACCTGCCTAAATGCAGGGGCCAGGTTTAGATTCAAGCAGGCTGATTTTGGCGGACATAAAATAGGGGTAACCACTGATAATAATAACATAAAGGTATCTTTTGCAGTAGCCTGTTCTGCCTGTTTTCCTCCTGTTTTTGCGCCGTTTAAATTAAAGACAGGGCAAAGAAACTATTATTTCAATTGGTGGAAGCCTGATGGCAAGATATTAAACGAAAATCCTCCCAAAGCTCTTTACTTAACGGATGGCGGTGTATATGACAACTTGGGTTCTGAAAACATTATCAAAGGCAATGATCCTTTTATCATTTTAGATGCTGGAGGCTATTTTCCCTCTTGGGGGAATAAGCAAAGTTTTTTAGACGTTTTCCTTATTTGGTTCAAGCTGCAATCTAGAATTCTTGCCACAGCTCTTAATCAAGTGACTGCGTTGCGAAGGCGCTTAATTTTCAGCAAGTCAAAGGCAGTTGGAGGCTCTACGTTGATTTTGGGAGAAAAGACTAAGAATTTTATTGATTCTCCTGCATATGAAAACTTTGGGAAACTAAGCCAAAATCTAAATAATAATCTGCCCCAGTATGAAATCTATGACGACGAGATAGAAGAAATGATTTCTAACATAAGGACAGATTTAGACTGCTTTAATAAGGCAGAGATTGAATTACTGATGTATCAGGGAGCATTAAAAACAGATATAGTTATTAAACGCTATCTCTCGGATTGGATAAGCCCATCCTTATTGGGGAATATGCCTGAAAAACCAAAGCTTTCTGTTGATGAAATAAAAGGATTTCTCAAAGACTCTGGCAGAGTAAAGCTCAAGATATTTTGCAGATAAATATGAGAAAACTATTTGTCCTTCTGGCATTTATTATATGGCCATTTTCTCCAAGCTTCGCTGATACATCTCTACTCAAAGTGACTTTCATCGATGTTGGGCATGGCGATTGTATTCTTATTCAGACTCCTGATGATGGAATTCAGGGAAACGACAGAAACGAAGGTAAAATTATTCTCATAGATGGCGGTGAGACAATAGAAGGCAGAAGAGTAATAATTCCTTATTTTAAAGCACATGGCATTGACAAAGGTAAATCCATTGACTTTCTTATTATGACTCATGCTCACTCTGACCATCTAGGTGGGTTAATTCCGCTAATCCAAGCTTATCAGATTAATGCTATACTGGACCCCGGTTATAGAGCAAAAACTAGGATGTATAAGGAATTCTGTAGACTTGCCAGAAAAGAGAAAGGATGCAAATTATATAACCCATTAATAGGAACGTTGATACAAAAAGAAGGAGATGCTCTAGATTGGGGTTCTGAGTTAGACGTAAAGGTTTTAAGTTCTAAGCAGGAAGCCGAAGATTTGAATAATACCTCAATAGTTATTTATCTTAGATATGGAGAAGTTAGTTTTCTACTCGTTGGCGATGCCGAAGGCAAGAATCGGAAAGATTCTCCCGATGCCCTAAAATTTGTTGAGAAGGATTTAGTTGAGCACTGGGGTAAGAGGCTAAAAAGTACCTTTTTAAAAGCTGGTCATCATGGCAGTGAAAGCTCCAGTACAAATGCATTCATAGATGCTGTTTCTCCTGATTATGTTATTATTTGCGCTGGTAATAAGAAATTCTCCGGTACACTCTTACCGGATAAGTCCGTTATCGATAGATATGAGAAAAAAGGTATTAAAATTTATAGGACAGATAAGGATGACCGCAGGAAGCCTTCGGATGAAACTTCAGGGGATGACCACATAATTGTATCGACTGATGGCACCCTAAGAGGAACTAAAGTAGATTACGAATACGGACAAAATTAGTACATTTTACTCGGTTCTGCACTATAGTTTTGATAAATAAACCTTCACGCCTTCTAATTATAAAAGTTTTCTAACCTACTTTTTATTCCGATATGCCCTAATCCGCTACTTCAATCAGTTGTTTTTTTCTCATTTTTTATATATTCCCTCGCCGTCATGTAATCCCCTTTCTTTTCATCCGTCTACAATAACCCAATCCTGACTTTTTTCAAGAAAATCCTTTGGAAAAATTCATCTCTACCTAAAAAGCCTTTTCGTGGTTTGCCTCGGAAAGGCTTTTTAGCTATCAGAAGCATTCTGCCCCTTGCGGGGAGCCTCAATTTTTCCAAAGGACTCCCAGGAAGGTCGCTCGTTTGGCTCTCGCTTTCCTTCGGGCATACCTGTTTTCTTGACAAAAGACCGTATTTTCTCTTGGGTTGCCTAGAAAAAATACTTCAAGCTCTTGGGTTTTAATTTCCGGCGTCAAAAGAAAGGAGGCTCACATGAGCCAAGTAAAAACAAAACAAAAAACAAATCGAAAGGAGGTGAAAACCATGATTGAAGTAGCCAGGGTCTATAAAGTTGAAAAAGACGAAGGATCCCTGAAGGCCTTTGTTGATATTAAAGTCGCTGACGCGGTTTTAATCAAAGGCATCAGGGTCATGGCTAAAAAAGACGGCGGGCTGTTCGCAGCTATGCCTTCCCATTTAGCTGGCGACGGTAAGTATTACGATACCGTCCAATTCTTAACGCCTGAGGCAAAAACCGAATTGCAAGAAGTGGTTCTTGCAGCCTACGAGGCTTAAAGAATTTAAAAACTTTAAAAGCTGTCCTATCGGCTATACGGGGGAAAGGAAAGATAAAATGAACTTAAACGAACTAGAGAACGGAAAAACAAAAATAAAGGTCGCAGGGGAAGAGGTAGAGGTTAAAACTTCCGATTCCGTAAAGGACGCCTTAACAAGGCTGTTGAAGGAAAAAGGCATTGATTCCTTTACCATCCTGGTTGACGGAGATGAAGTTACCTCAACCGATGACTTGCCAGCGACTTTTGACGGCCATGACATCGAAGTTGAAAGATACGTCAAAGCAGGCTAAAACAAAAGCCAAAAGAGAGGGAGAGATTTTTCTCTCCCTCTCTTAAAGCTTAAGGAGTTCAAAGAAAATGATAGATACGGAACTAATCATAAAAGCAAAGAAGAAATCAACGTTAATTGAAAAGATTGACGCCTCTTGGCGGGAGTTTACGGAAGGCTTAAAAGAAGGTATCTTTACGGTTCCCTTTACCGGCGGTTACAACTGTGTAATCAAGGAAGACGATATGCTTATTGAAGGCTATTCCGGCCTGTTGCTCATAGATAAAGTCTACTATAGCCATAAGACCTATTCTTTAAAGACACCTATCAGATACTATCCTTTTAAGATTTACGGCATCTATGACCAGGGAGGCTGCTTTATTGCATTTGTCTCAGAGCCCGAGATAGGCTTTCACTATTTGGGTATGAGCGATAAGGGGCATACCATCTGTACCGGTGAAATCCAATACCTTAACCCTGAATCTTTAGGCTTTTTAAAAGAAGCCTGCTTAAAGATAGCCAAATCATTCAGGGTAATCAACCTTGAATCATTAGGGACCGTAATCCTGCCGGAAAGTTTCTCAGGCCTTAAAACAATACTTTCAAACAAAGAGGAAGACGCAAAGAAAAAGTTTGAAAAACTGCTTAATCAAAATCTGATTGAGCCGATTATTTGAAGGAGGATAAAACTATGCCACAAGAAGCGATTTATGAACGACAGAGATTAATAGAAGGCCTAGAAATACCCGAAGTAGCCTCAGTGGTAGGCTGCGGCGGAACGGGCTTCTGGACAGCTCTTCTTCTGGCCATGTCAGGAGTCAAAGAATTAATCTTACTTGATTCCGACATAGTCGAGGTATCCAACTTGAACAGGCTGCTTTTACAGGAAGGCTCTGTAGGCAAGAAGAAGGCAGAAGCTTTAAAAGAACTCATATCCGGCATCAGAAAAGAAATAAGGATTGAAATTCAGGATATGCGTATTGAAAAGCCCATAGACTGCCAAATTTTAAGAGGAGACATATTCTGCTGCACGGACAGCTTAAAAAGCCAGCAGATTATCTGTGCTTATTGCAAGAAAAACGAGCTTGCCTACCAGAGAATCGGCTATGACGGCACAATCCTGAATGTCTCAAAAACTTTTCCACTTTCCCTAAAAGACGCAGATGATGAGCGCGGTTATACAGTTACCCCTTCCTGGGTGATCCCTGCGGTATTTGCCGCGGCAGCTGGGGTAGCCTCCCGCACTTACAAGGAACTTTGTCTTATGGATGATCTAGGAAAGCTTCATATCCAACATTCTTCCCACATCTGCCGCAAGATTTTAGACGATGCAAGAATTGAGGGAGAGGATAACATTCTTGATAACATCGAAGACCATATGCCAGATGGTTACGGATACTGCGAAGACTGTAACCGGATTGACCCCGAGGGTTCCGATTACGGATACTGCCCTGATTGCGAAGAGCATTACAGCGATGACGATATAGAAGATATAAAAGAAAAGGCAAAAAATGAAGAGTATGACCGGATAATCGGAGAGATTGAGGCAGGAGAGATTACTGACTCAAAGCTATTAGAAGCCATTAGAAAATGGGCAAAAGCAAAAGGAGGAAAATAAGATGTTTACCTTAGAAGAGAATTCTATCAAGAAAAGCAATATTTTAGATGTAAAGATAAAAAATTACGGCGAGTGCGGATTTTGCAGTGACCACGACCACAAAGAAACTCTCAAGATACCTTGGAATATCTGGAGCCAGTGGTTGTTTATCTCCCAACGAATGGACGATAAGGAGTGGGGCGCTGTGTTTTGGGCTAAAGATAATACCATTACCAGCTTTAAAATCCCGAAACAGGAGGTAGGCTCGGTTGACTGCGAATTCAAAGAGGAATTGGGAGGCGACGGAATAATTCACTCCCACCACGATATGGGAGCGTTCCATTCATCGCAAGATGATGCCCATGCCAGAAATCTCTATACTTACAGCATTGTTATCGCTAATGCCAAAGGCAGTATTGCCACAAAAAGAGTAAAACTCCCTTGTAGCGGATTTGGCTATGTAAAAATACGGCTCCAGTTGGTTGAGTTGCCGGAAATAGATCTCTCAAAGATAAGCGAGAGGACAAGGGAGCTAGTTTCGGAAACATCTTCTGCGTTTGAAGAAGAGGAGCATCCTTGTGAAACTTGTCAAACAGGCGATTGCGAAAATTGCGAGCATATAGGCATGCCTTATTTGGCTTGTCAGGCTTGTGAGACTTTTAAGTGCAAGACATGCAAGCAAACCGCAGGCCTGGATATCCGGGGAGTGCTTCCTTTTTGCGAAATCTGCAATGGCGCTGAAATCTGCTCATCTTGCAAAAGGATTACAAAATACCTTAAGAACTATCCAGAGGAGCGAGGACGTTTACAGCTTCCACTAGACGGTCATGCGTAAATTCGCCCCGCCCTGCTTTAGGGGTTTTTGGATGGGAGGGTTTTGGGTGATTTTGATTGGGAGGGGCGTGCGGTAGCCTTCGAGCAGGTTGTTGAAGAAGCCGCCTATCAGGCCACCGCCCGCAAATAACTTTAAGTGCTTGGGGGTATGAATATGAAAGTTAATGATTGGGTTGACGAGTTACGAAATCAACTAAGAAGCTTTGACGCGGGAACCTTGGACAGCGAAATCAAAATGGCAGATATAACGCTTGGCTATGTTGATACTCAAGGCTTAATTCATTACCATAAAATTGAATACAGAGCAAAAGGTTTTGAGAGAAATCTAAACCCAAAGCAATCACAACAGAGCTAAAATTGCCGCACTAAATTTCTGACAGCGGATGAGCAAAATGACCACCTTTCCATAATTATGCGCTTTTCTCTCCATACTCAAATTTTCTTTTCTGTTTTTCCTTGTCGTCACGTAATCCTCTTTCTTTTTCTCGCCTACAATAGCCCAAGATTGACTTTTGTGCAAGAAAATCCTTGAGAATAATTCGTCTCTACCTTGCACTTGTGGTCTGCCTCAAGATGCAAGGTATCAGAAGTATTCTGCCCCTTCGGGGAGTCTCAATTTTTCTCAAGGACTCCAGGAAACTCACTCGCTTGCGCTCGTTCCTTTCGGGCATACCTGTTTTCTTGACAAAAGACGGTATTTCCTGGGTTGCCTGAAAATACCTTCAAATCATTGGGCTTATATTTTCGGCGTCAAAAGAAAGGAGGCTCACATGAGCCAAGTAAAAAAAGAAGTATTAAAGAAAAACGAAAAATTTGAGGATGGGGTGTTGCGCGCAGATGCCTGTATGGAAAGGTATCAAAGCAGCCGAGATTCTCAATACAGAACGAATCAAGAGGATCTTCCGGAGCAGGCATTTGGTTTATCCGCTCTCTGGGAAGAAAGAAATCTAATGAAGAACGTTTATAAGCTTATGGCTAAAGGATTTAAGCCAAACGGCTCTGAAGGTCTAGAAGACTTTGTTGAGAAGCATAAGGATTTGATTGATGAGGGAGGTGATTTCTAATGCAGGATCCTAAGAAGGTTACAACTAATGAAGTATCTGAAAAATTAACCATAGGCCAGATTGAGAAAGTCTGGCAGCAGGTTGATGCAAAGAAAGAGCATGACCCAAGTTCACTTAGTTTGCAGGTTTTCTGGTTTGCAGGGGTAGAGGTTTGGGTCGTAAACGAGGGAGGCATTATCACAATTATGTTTCCTAACGAAGATAAGGAGAAATAGAAAAATGTGGATACAAAAAGATAAATTAACCAAAGAAATAAGCTGGAATGAAGTTTTGGATTGGGTGGTAATTGATGGCGTGCTGTGGGTGGAAATTGCAAAGGAGGTGATAGACGTATGTATAGCCCAGTGTTAAGCGAAACAATGGTTAAAACGCTGTATAGGTTAAAATGCAGCCAGGATAGGCCGATGACTGTGGTGGTTGAGAAGTTGCTTATGCGTTCGATAGCATCTGTAGACAAAGGGCCGGTGTGCGAGAAATGCACCAATGAAAACAACAATGATTGCAGGAACTGTTATTTTTCCTGCATTAAAAGGGAGGTTCAAAATGTTAACGATAAATGAATTAAGGCAATTTAGCGGAACAGAGCATTGGTATAGGCATTTAAGCGGGTATCTTTACACCGATGGCGTTCAATATGTCGCACGGGAAGGCGGCGCATATTGGTTAATTGATAAAATATTGTTTACGACCAGAGCGAAAAATAATTTACAGGAATTTGGCGCATGGAAGCTTGAGGTTAATGAGGATAAATCGGCAATCCTGGTGTGTGAGGATGGCAACTACCACGAGCTTTACCGGGAGAAAATTGAATGGACAGATTTTCCGCTAGAAAGAATCGAGTTATGGTTCGAAAATGGCGTTTTAATACTGCCCAGCGAACATTAAAGGAAAAGAGTGAAAAAATTGCAATTAAGCGACCTGCGAAAACTACCCCGGACAACTTTATCCAAATAAGAATTATGTCTATGAGGTTTGTGGGTATAAAAAGAAGTAATACATTCTCTTTTTGACAACTGCTATAAAAAGTGGTAGACTATTTTTCCTTAAAGGTTGAAGTCAAAAAAGGTTATCTATGGTAACAGTTGGCACATTTGTTGCGCAAGCAAGCAAGCAAGCAAGCAAGCAAGCAAGCAAGCAAGCAAGCAAGCAAGCAAGCAACTGTCTTAATAATTTCCCCAAAAAATTTAGACCCAAATTTCTGCAAGAATAAATCGCAGGGATTTGGGTTTCTTTTATATTAGGCAATTTGTAGTTTTGGCTTTGTGTAAAATTTTTTGAGTTTGAGAGGGTACAATGGAAAAGAAAATAGCGCCGGTGATTGAAAAAGTCTATGATGCGATTCTCTGGTTTTTGCCAAAACTGGAGCAGTTTCCGCGCAGCC
>Ga0247841_10003199_pt1 | contig 30904 bp, 23 predicted proteins | sample LaCruzMarch2015__2_FD_192410 | JGI IMG/M metagenome (GOLD analysis project Ga0247841, IMG submission 192410) | Freshwater microbial communities from meromictic Lake La Cruz, Castile-La Mancha, Spain - LaCruzMarch2015_18m | ecosystem: Environmental > Aquatic > Freshwater > Lake | place: Spain... | reverse complement strand
AGAACAAATTGATTTTGTGCTTAAAAAGCTTAATAATAGACCAATGAAATGCTTAAAATATCAAACTCCCTCAAATATGTTTAAAAAATTACTTTCTCAGGTGGCTAATTTGACCCTTTAATCTACCCCAGTAAAACAACCATTATTATATATTATTTTAGCAAAAACGGCTTATAAGAACACACCAAAGCCGCTTTTTTTTGTACAAAAGACCATTTCTGAGTATAATTAAAACTAAGGCGCAAGTCACAAGTGCAAAGGAGCAGGAAAAAGAACCTGCAACCTATAACCTGTAACCTGTGACAAAATATTTATCATTTAGTAGTTTGGCTATGGAATTAGGCATATGTGAGCAACTCATCCAAAATAAATATGAAAGAAATCCAGCAAGTCTGGAAAATATTTCGCAATTGACTAATGCTGCACGAGGAACAGATAAAGCTTCATGTATGCAAATGATGTGAGGAACTACTCAGATCAAGAATTTTTTATTGGGTAATCCATATACCCCTGCAACGCAATGACCAGGATTTACTACAACACCTAGCGAAAAAGACCAACAAATCATACAAACAACAACCACAACAGAAACAGGATTACAAGGCATAGTTAGTCAATACGGACAATATGTACTCAACGGAGTATTAATATTTATCGTAACAATGCTTTTTCTCATCATCATCAGAAATATGTTAAGATTTTTTTATGATGTATTCAATTCTAGTAGAATAATTTATCTCAAAGTATTGCTTCCAAGAGGACAAAGTAAACTTGATCGTGAACAAGAAAAAGAGCTTGCCAAGGATATGAAGGAAAAAATCTGACGTATGGGACAAGTATTCCACAACTTCCATAAAATATGAGCACTCAGCATGAGAGAAAACATCATGAGAAAAATTTTTGACAAACCAAAAACAACGATGATTTATCATTATGAAGATGGATTGCTCAATTTTATCATATGAACATATCCAGAATATCAACAAGTACTTGAAGGAGCTATTTCTGCACAGTTTCCTAACTGTTCTATAGAAAGGACCATCAAACCAAAATTTTTCAAAAGAAAATATAGCGATATTATACCTATAGAACCTAAAAAAAATCCTCTCTATAATATCAAAACATTCAAACAACAACCTGATGATCCAATGAACAATATAATAGATTCTATCGGAAAAATATCGAGATATGATACTCTGAGTATAATCATACCAATAAAACCACTGGGAGATTGGTTCAACAAAAAATCTCAAAAAGCCGTAGATAGACTTTATAAAAATCTTTCACTCAGCGGAACAAACGATGCATGGCGAACGTATATTATCATGCCACGAAAACTCATTGGATTTCTCATTAGTGGACCAAGCCAAAAATTACTTAGTTCAAAAAAAGAAGAAGAAAACGTCACTATGGTACGTATGGTAAAAGCGAAAGAAGATTATCTCAATGGTATGGGAGAACAATCTGCATTACCATTTTTCAACTCAGCAATCTTGATAGTCAGTAGTTCTGACGACAAAAGCAACCTAGAAAAAAATATGGATCAAATTGTGAGTTCACTAACAATCTATGGAGACGAATATGGAAATGAATTAATAGAACCTCAAGGCAAGACAGATATGTTCTGACGGCTTTTAAAGCCATTTCGAAAAATAGCAGTAAATAATTTTATCACCAGATTTGGATTCAAAAAAAATATATTCTGAATACATGAACTCACATCATTATTCCATTTTCCTGATGCTACATATAACCGTTCACCAATCATTTCCTGGATGCAATATAAAGTACTTCCTGCACCAGAAAATCTTCCGATACCAAAAAGTCCTAATGGATATATCATGTGAGGAGTATTGGCAGAAAGTTATAAGTGAGGAAAATTAGATATCATATTAGCTGATTATACCAAGCATCGAGCAGTAGCTGAAACAAACCATGATGAAGAAGTTCTCAAACCGATAGAAAAACTTACTCAAGAAGAACTTACAGGAAGAGAAATCATAGAGAAGGATGGCAAAAAATTCATAAAAGTAATAGAAAAGAAAAAATGATTCTGATATAAATTATTTAATGATGCTATTTTATTGTGAACGAACATATACAGGAATACCCTATCACCGGTCTATATGAAAAGAGATGATAGAATGAGACATTATTATTGTATAGGAAAATCAGGTACCTGAAAATCAGTATTTTTACAAACAATTGCTAGACAAGATATTTGGAATGGAGATGGACTCTGCCTTATTGATCCACATGGCGATCTTGCAGAAGATATGCTAGCATACATACCAAAAGAAAGAGCAAAAGATGTTATCTATTTCGATGCAGGAAACGAGGAAAGGCCTATGGGATTGAATATGTACGAAATAAATATTCTCGATGAAGCAGATAGAGTGGTAAACGATGCTACAGAAATATTCATCAAGATGTTCGGTCCAGAAATATTTGGTCCGAGATTACAAGAATATTTCAAATACTGATCACTAACACTACTTGAAGACTTCGAAGACAGACCTACACTACTTGATATCGTAAGACTCTTCACCGACGAATGATATAGAGAATATAAAGTAAAAAAAGTCACAAATCCTACTGTAAAAAATCGATGGGAAAAAACATTTAATGCAATGGGTGATAAAGAGAAACAAGAGATAATACCATATTTCTCAGCAAAATTTGTATCATTCAATACTAACAGATTAATTAGAAACATCATAGGACAAACAAAATCAGCATTCAAGTTTGAAGATGTGATGGACAACAAAAAGATTTTGATCATCAATCTGAGTAAAGGTAAAATCTGAGAATCAAATGCTAATCTCCTAGGTATGATTATCGTATCAAAGATTTATACTGCAGCGATGGCAAGAGCAAGAATGGAAGAAAAAGACAGAAAAGATTTCTTTTTGTATGTGGATGAGTTCCAAAACTTCGTATCAGGAACATTTGCAGATATCTTATCAGAAGCAAGAAAATATAGACTATCCCTCATCATGGCGCATCAATATATCGCACAGCTCGATCCTCCAAAAGGACTCGGTGATGTCGGTGGTGGAAAGAACGATGTAAAAGCGGCAGTATTTGGTAACGTGGGTACTATGCAATCATTCAAAGTCGGTGCACCCGATGCAGAATTTCTCGAAAAAGAATATGCACCAGTACTTTCGACAGAAGATATCGTAGGTATAGCAAACTATAAAGCCTATGTGAAATTAAATATTGATAACGCGACTACTCGTGCATTTAGTATGAATATGATTTACACAACAGATTATAGAAACAAGAAAATAGTGCCTATTCTCAAAGAATATTCAGGTAAAAAATATGGAAGAAAAAGAGAATTCGTCGATGCAGAAATGGAAGCAAGATTGGGAAATAGTACAGATGAAACTAAACTACCAGAAGCACCAGCAGTACCAACACCTGCAGCACCAGAAACAGCTATTCCAACAAATCAAACACCTACAGCTCCAACCACTCCAACTCCTGTAGTCACCACTACTCCATCTATAGCTCCAGTTGTTCCAGCGGCTACAACACAGCCAGTAGTAGGTAATCCCATTCCCGAAACTCCAGCACCTATACCAACAAGATAATTTATTATTTCAGCACATGCAATGAACGAACATATATATACACAAGCACTACAAGAATTTACGCTACTTTCTTTGGACAACAAAAAGAAAGGACTTTTGGAATTGATTGCTAGTTTTGGAAATAGTCATCCAATTTTTTGAGAACTCACTCAAGATATTCAAACACTAGAATATACTGATACACAATATATCGATATCTACAAAATCATCCTAAAAAGCATGCACGAAGTAGAGGAAGAATGAATAGAAATAGGAATACAGAGAATAGAAAAACTTCATATGTTTTTGATGCAATTGAAAGCCAAAGAAGCTGAAGAGAACAAACATGAAGGTGATGTAGATGAATGGTTAAACAAGGTTTTATCTAGCTTACAATAATATTATGAATATGGAAGCCATGCATAATAACGAGAACCAAGAAAAAAAATCAGCTGGAGAAAGAATACAAGAAATAGGAGAAAAAATAGATCATAAACAATTATGACCAATATTATCAGACAACATAAAAGCACGAAAAAAAGAGCAAGCAGAAAAAAAAATTGTCACCAATGAAGAACTATCAAATCTCGAAAGAACAAATGAATTAGGTAATACAGCAAAAGAACGAAGCGAAGAAAATAATGTACCAAATATGGAAGCAATTTTAAAATTTGAATGATATGCCTAAACACAATATTTATCTGACTTACAAGCAACAATGATCCTAATTCCCAAACCATGAACCGATTGAAAACAATCCGATAAGACGGAAGAAGTTACTTCTATTACAAAAAAAGAAGAAGTAGAACTTTTATCACAAGATAAAAACAAAAAGTTACAGGCAGAATTGATTGAATATAAGAAACAAAACATCATAAGATGAAAAAAATGAGGCAAAAAACCAGAGATAAAAATAGAAGACCCAATATTAGGAGACATAATATGGGAATGCGACAAGATGGAACCGGATAGAACAGAAGTAGATTCAAATAATGTATTCAAGATGACTATACAAACAGGAGATATTCTACAAGTGAACAATACACAACGATTTACTGATGAAGATAAAGCAAGAGAATTAACAAATCTTGAAGGTAAAAAAGCATCTGAAAGAACAGAGATTCAAGCGAAAGAAAAAATAAAAATAGGACAAGAATATATTTGTAAATTTTCGTTCAAAATACCAAAAGGATTCCCTTTTTCAGCGAATAGACTGGTTATAGGACAATGGAAACAGGAAACAAAAGCTGAATGAGCATCACAAAATCCCTTTTTAGCGCAAAAACTTAATAGAAAGAAACTACAGTTTATTATCAATACAAATTGAGATATCACAGGTCAGACATGATCAACAATAATTGCTAATATACCTATTAAAAAATATGTAGACAAACGAATAAATATGGAATATCAGTTCAAATTTTCCGATAAAGACGATGGATATCTCAAAATAAAAATGAAATGAGAAAATGATACAAAATATACAGATATTGTAGATTATCACTGAAAATTAGCATCAGATACCATAGGAGGTGAGAATAAATGGGAAGATAAAGCATATTTCAAATTTTGACTCTACAGAGACAATTACGATTACGGTATAAAAGTACTTGAGAAAAGCAATCAAAAAGAACTCAACGAAAATTTAAAAAAAGATATAACAGATAGAGAAAAGGCTAAAAATGAAAAAGAAATAAAGAAAGATTTTGAAAAAAATATAGCAGCGATAGAAAAAGCCAAGGAAGATGAAAAAAACGGTCATCCTATGACCATCTACTTCAAGGGCTATTCTGTAGAATCTACAGAAAAATCTGGATAATTTCCCCCTCTTTACACTTCGAATCAACAAAAAAAAATGGTACGCTAGCAAACACTAGATACCATTTTTTTAATATTTTAATCTTTTAATATTTTAATCTTTTAATATTTTAATCTTTTAATATTTTAATCTTTTAATATTTTAATCTTTTAATATTTTAATATTTTAATCTTAATATCCACTAATATTATCTGTATCACAATTTAAAGGATCCTCTATACACTTATCAAGTGCGGTTGTTCTCTTAGCTCTTTCTTCAGCGAGTTTGATTGCTGTTTCAAAAGTTGCGTCTGTTACTTTTGAGATGGTACTTCCAAAGACAGGGACATATTCCGTGACAGCCGTAAGTCAGTTTTGGAGTAAAATTGCTCATTTGATGACTTTGGCCTTGTCTGCAGTCAATTTACCTTGAGCAACAAGAGTATCTAAACTACCCATTTTGGTATAGATACCATTAATTTGATCATATACTCATTTTATTTTTTCGTATTTTTCATTGATTGCATTGTATGCTTCTGATCATTTTTCATATTTCTCTTTCATCCATTCTAGATTCTTCAAACTCCATTTGAGATTATCTCATCAATTCTCTTTGATCCAATCAGCAGCTTTTTCTTTCATCGCATCAGTCATCTCATCTTGTCCTGCTTGTGCAATAGCGATCATTTGCTCTTTGACGGCATCTACAAGTGCATTAGCATCTTCATCTATTTTTTTGATAGCTTCTTGCTTATCAGCAATAGCCTTCATCTGATCAAGAAGGGTCATAACATCTGCATTAGGATTAGCCTTTTTGAAGGCATTGTATTCTTGAGCAACTAGAGAACTAACATCCTCATCATCTATATCTTCCATTATTTTTTCTCTCTGCTCTTTGATATATGTAGACTGTTCCTCGGGGCTAAGATACGTAAAGAGATTTTTCTTGGCAGTCATTGCCTTTGCGAGTTCCGCTTTGAGATCTGCATTATCAGGGTCATTTTTCAACTGCTCTGTCAAATTATCTATAGTCTGATCTTTCATCGTTAATGCATTTGCAGAACGAAAGGTGTCCAGACATTCATCGTGTCTATCTTTTCATTTCAACAAATCACATCACTTAGGATCGCCCTGTTCGTTGATTACTTCAAAAATACAATCGGCCTTGGTATAAGACATTTCTCATCATTTAATTTTGTTGCAAATAGAATAATCACCAAGCTTGGCAGCTACCATCATATAACATTTGTCTCTAGGTGGATTAGAACCATATTGCTTAAATTCCTTGCCATCGATTTTTTTGCACATAGCAGGATCTCCAGACGACATAGCCTCATTTTGATAACAATGTTTACTATCAGGATCATCCGCACAAGGATCATCATCCCAACATCCAGAAAGTAATGGTAAAGTAACTACCATAAGTAACAACAACCACAAAGAACGTTTCATAGCAGGACAATGAAAAATATAAAAAAAATCTCTTTCTATATAAAAAAGAGAGAACAAAAGACAAGCAAAAAATCTACAGAAAAATCTGAATAATTTCCCCTCTCTTATACTTCGAATCGACAGGAACTTTGATATAATTCTCCGTCCAGCCTGATCACTTTCATTCGACCAAGACAGAGTGTTCAATATTTTTATTTAACTCTATAAACTGATCTAAAACATGATCAGCTATTTTTTTCAGTTCTTTCTCCCTCAATTTTTTGGTTACTTGATCAATCTGATTTGCTAATACTGAAGCAGGGACAGTCTCTCACATGGTATGGGCAGAAAAAGGGAAAGGATGCACTTTATTTATATTATATGTTTGGATTCCATATAAGGTTTCCTTAAATTCTTCTTCGGTCTCACCGGGAAATCCTATGATGATATCAGCTCACAAAGAAAGCGGAACTATGGTTTTCAAGGCATGAAATTTAGTAAGCACGTTAGCTAATGTTTTCACTGTATAATTTCTTTTCATACGTTGTAATACCGTATCAGAAAAACTTTGAATAGATAAATGAAAATGCGGAAGTATCCTTGGATTCTGAATGACCGTAAAAAATTCATCATCTAAATATTCAGGTCATAATGACGATATTCTAATTCTTGGAATAGTAGTATTGTCTAATATATACGTAAGTAATTCGGTAAATTTCGATTCTTCTGGCTTAGTAGAATTACTACATCACCATGCCGCGATATTTACTCCCGTAAGTACAATTTCCTTTCCTCAACCTTCCTCGAATTTCCTCACTTCCTCAACTATTTCTTCTTTTCTTCTACTTGTATGTTTCCCTCTTTTTTGGACAGTCAGACAAAAACTACAGTAATTATCACAACCATTTTGGATAACGACAAATTTCTTAGTGAATTCATTTTTAGATAGTCATTGCGACACCGATTTCTCGGGGGAAGCAATCTTCATTTTTTTAAGATCGCCACGCTCCGCTCGCGATGACTGCAATGGTGATTCTCATAACAATGTAATCGAATCGGAAAAAGGAATGAATTCAGAATATAAATTATAGAATAGTTCAGTCGAAATCAACTCCCCTCTCTTCAACGTTCCGCATCAGGTAATATAAAGATGATATCATTCCGATAATTTTTTCTTTGCTAATTTGATTCGCTTCTGCTTAGCTCTATCGGTCACTTCACAGGTAGTAATTACGTATGGCTGATTAGCAAAAGGATGACTGCGAAAATAATCGAGCCATTGGTTGAGATAATATTTATTGAGTCTACATCAAAAAACTGAATATTCCATACATAAATAATTTAGTATATAATGTAGGGGAGGGTTTAAAACCGTCCCTTACGAAATTATTATTTATTGCCGCAGCATTTCTTATATTTTTTTCCTGACCCACAAGGACATGGATCATTAGGTCTCGCCTTAGTTCAAGGCTGTGGAATCATTGGCTCGTCAAATACTTGAGGTGTTCATTTAGGTGTATTTGAGTCGTCGACTTCAAAAACTTCAAAACCATCGCTATTTTCATACACCATTTTTTCTGGTGTTTTTGTTTTTTCAACTTTAACTTCTTTTACTTCAGCACTTACTTTTTGAAGCATATTGAGATATTCAGCTTCGCTTTGAGAGTTTGCCATAATTACTTGCGGAGCTTGAGATTGTTGTTGCATCATAGTAAAATCGATACCAGCAATATATGCAGTTACATCAAATTTGAGTCTGTACAACAATATTTGAAATTTATCATAGGCTTCTGATTTGTAGACAATCAAGGGATCAAGCTGTGCATATCACATCAAACCTACCTTATCTCTAAGATATTCCATATCATCAAGATGCTTAACTCGAAGCGTATCTAAGTGATATAAATATACATCCTTGAATATTTGGTACAATCTATTTACATCCATCAGAGCAAATTTTGCTTTAAGCTGTTCAAGTAAGAAGAGCGAAAGCTCAACCTGGAGCTGATCAAACGTCATTGCTTCAAATGTCTGGAATTGTTTATGGTCAAGATTCAATGAAAATTCTTTATCCATCACACGAAGAAATTGTGCTGGTGACTGTGCCAACACTTTGGCATCAGCTATTTGTTTACTGACGATATCATCCATATTTTCTTCAATCTCGAGTTTGATTTGCTCTACAAGATAGGTTCTGAGTTGTTCATCAGTTTCACTTCATAAGATATCATCTCTTTTTTTATAAATTGCTTGTCTCTGTTTGTTGATCACACTATCATAATCAAACAAATGTTTTCTCGTACCAAAATGTCGGCCTTCCATCTGTTTCTGTGATCTGATAATAGAATTCGTAAATTGTTTCTGACTCAATTCCAACGTTTCCAAATCATTTTTACTCAACAACATAGATGCTATTCATTGGATTCTCTCACCTCACATCTTACGCATAATCAAATCATCCAAGGCTACAAAGAATACGGAAACACCAGGATCACCTTGCCTACCAGCACGTCCTCTGAGCTGATTATCTATTCTTCTAGATTCATGTTTTTCTGTACCGAGAATGAATAATCCATAATGAAAATCTTGTTCAATAGTTTCTGTTGCAGCAATATCAGCGGGTTTGAAAAACAATTCAGCGAATGCATCAGTATTCACTTTTTTGCTGCGATTAAATTTTATTTTCATCATGATGCCATTATGATCCACTCGATCTTTCTCAGCTTGTCTAATTAATTCATCACTCATTCATAATTCTCTTCTGATACCATCCATGGTCAATTCAAACTCTATTCACGAATAAACAAGCGCAGAAACACCAATTCAATTTTCAATTTTCAATTTTCAATTTTCAATTATGGTTTTTTTTATCCATCTCGCATAATTGTCTGCAAGTTTATCATTGAGTCATTGTTCAAGCTTGATATCTGTTCCTCTACCAGCCATATTGGTTGCAACAACAACACTCTTAAATTTTCCTGCTTGAGAAACGATATGCGCTTCCTGTTCATGGAATTTTGCATTCAACACATAATGCGTAATTGCATCTTTTTCCAATAGTCTAGAAACATATTCTGACGTAGCGATATTCGCCGTACCGATAAGAATCGGCTGTCCTATTTCATGAGCAAATTGGATATGTTGTTTGACGAATTTCCACTTAATGGATTCATTATAATATACCTTATCATTTCTATCTACTCTAATAGTTGGTCTATTGGTTGGCGCTTCCAATACAGAGAGTTCATAGATCTTTTCAAATTCTTCTCCTTCCGTCAACGCAGTACCTGTCATACCTGCAAGTTTAAGATATTGTTTGAAAAAATTTTGATACGTAATAGTTGCTAATGTTTTTGATTCTTTCTGTATTTTTACATTTTCTTTTGCTTCTATCGCTTGATGGAGACCTTCAGAAAATCTTCTTCCTGGCATCGTACGACCGGTATGTTCATCGACAATAAGGACTTCATTATCTTTGACGATATATTCTTTATCTTTATCATAGACTGCTTGTGCACGAAGTGCATTTTCAATATGATGAATTTCTTCATATCCAAGATCTTTATAGAGATTTTCTACTTTCAATATTTGTTCCAATTTTGTAATTCCTCTTCCACTCAAAGCAGCAGTTTTAGTTTTTTCATCGATATAATAATCTCCATCTTCTTCCTGATCTTTGCCTCATTTATTTTCCGTAAGCAATTCTTGAAGCAATCATTTAGAAACCTTTTTCTTGCTAGTACATGGAGTTAGCCCCTTAGCAATCTGTGCATAATAGATATATTTTTCTGTCGCTTCAGCATTTGGTTCTGAAATAATTAATGGCGTTCTTGCTTCATCAATCAAGATACTATCTATTTCATCTACGATAGCATAATTGAGTGGTCTTCGAACAAGTGATCTCTCTTTCATAGACTTAACTAAATTATCTCTCAGATAATCAAATCCAAGTTCTGAATTTTCTATATAGGTAATATCTTTAGAATATTCATCTCTTCTTCTTTGAAGAGAAACAGTTTTAGTCACACATCCACAACTAAGTCCCAATCGATTGTATACATGTCCCATCCATTGGGCATCACGAGAAGCTAGGTAATCATTGACTGTCACTACATGTACTCATTTACCTGTTAAAGCATTTAAATACACAGGCATGACCGCAACCAAAGTTTTTCCTTCTCACGTCTTCATTTCTGCAATGATACCTTTATGCAAAATGATTCATCACAATAATTGGACATCATACGGGACCATATTCCACGTCAACATTTCACCTTTGACCTCTACTTGGGAACCAACCATCCTTTTACACGCTTGTTTGACCGCTGCAAATGCTTCAGGCAGAATATCATCCAAGGTTTCCCCCTTAGCAAGTCTATCCTTGAATTCTTGAGTTTTTGCTTTGATCTGATCATCAGAAAGTGCATCGAATTCAGTGGAAAATTCATTTATTTTTTTAACAAGAGGTTGAAGCTTATTAAGCTGTTTTGTATTATAATCTCCAGCTATAAAACTAATTATTTTTTCAAACATATTTTTTCGAAAATCAATAAAATATCCGCAATGGCGAACAGTATGTCGATAATAGTAAATTTGACCCCTAAAACAATGGAAAAAACAAAATATTTTTTAAGTTGACTTTTAGTATAAAATATGTATTATAAAAAGTAGAAAACAAAAATATTAACCAAAACATATGCTCTATGAAAAAGATTTATGTGATTGCGACAAGCGACAGGAGAATTCTTACCGCAGCAAATGTTACAGATATCCCAACCTTACTCAAAGAAAATGAGACTATTGAAGGAGAATGGTTTTATGGGAAACCCGATGAACTTGATAAGTTTTTTGAAACAAAGCCAGACCAATTAGACTACTTTCTGAAAGGATTTAGTTATTGGATTGATGCAAAAGTCAAAGGCTATATCGAAAAAAAAGAAAAGTATAGAAAATTAAAAAAAACGCTGAAAAAATTCAGTGAAACATTATTTAAAAAACTTCGCAACCTAGCAAATTCAATTGCTAACGAGGTAAAAAAAGTAATACGCCCTCAAAGCGAAATGTATAATGAACAAAGAAAACAAAAGCAGTTATACAGACAGTTAACATCAGGACCAATTAATATGCATCTATAAAAAAAACAAAAAAACAAAAAAAATGAAAAAACTTAAAGACAATTTTTTGAATGCCCTGAAAATGGGACTGCAAGTTATGGGATTTAAATTCCCAAGCTTCCAATTCAGTTTGCCATGGACAATCGTCCAAAACAAACAAGAAAATGTAAAAAACCAGACCACCGTTCACGACAAGAAAGCACAACAATGTTTTAACCGTAGACACGGAAAAAACAGAGTGTAAAAAAAACACATACTGACATAATCGAGGAACATATCTGTTCCTCTTTTTTTATTTTTCACTAAAAAATATGAAAGAATAATTAATAGATTCTCTTGTATTTATACTATAAGAATTTATAAAAAATATAATATTTTTTTATCTCTTATTATTACCCATGGTTGCTAACAAAAAACCAGTTGCTAAAAAAGCACCTGCAAAAAAACCAGCAAAAAAAGTTGCTAAGAAAAAAACTAGTACATGCGGTTGCAAATGCAAATAAGCATGGACAAAAAGATCATTTTCAAAAAGCCGACAATCGTCGGCTTTTTTTACAAATATTTTTTTATATTTTCTTTTTTTGTCCAGAAATTTTTTTTTAAAAAAAATAGAAAGCAAAAGAAATGGCTTTACAAGTGCGTTTTAATTCGTAATTTATAATTCGTAATTCGTAGTTAAATTTACATTTTCTCTTGCATTTATATATAAATAGCATATATCTTAAGTAAGATCTCTTTTTTATTCTCTTATTATTATTCCACAATGGCAAAGAAAGTTGCTAAAAAGGCAGTTAAAAAGGCAGTTAAAAAAGCTGTAAAGAAAGTTGTTAAAAAAGCAGTAAAAAAAGTTGCTAAGAAAAAAGTAGCTAAGAAAGCTGTAAAGAAAGTTGCTAAGAAAAAAGTAGTTAAGAAAGCTAAAAAAGTAGCTAAGAAAAAAGTTAAAAAAGTTAAAAAAGTTGCTAAGAAAAAAGTTAAAAAAGTTAAGAAAGCTAAGAAAGTAGTTAAGAAAGCTAAGAAATTGGTTGGACGAGCTGCAGTAAAAATTAAGAAATAATTTCTACTGAGTACAAAGAATCCCCCACAACATCGTGAGGGATTTTTTTTAAGCTTGTAATTACACATAAAGATAGTATTATTACACACAATAAATCATTTTATTTTTTTTATACATCATGGCAAAAAAAATCGCAACAAAAAAGATTACTAAAACAACAGTTAAAAAAACTGTTAAAAAGGCAGTTAGTAAAATCAAAAAAACTGTTAAGAAAGAATTCAATAAAGATCTTAAAGTAGTAAAAAAGGATTTGAAAAAAGCAAAAAAAGTAGTTAAGAAAGTTGGGAACATCATCAAGAAAGAAGTAAAAAAAGATGTTAAAAAAGCAAAGAAATTAGTAAAAAAGGTTATCGTAAAAATCAAGAAATAATTTCTATTCAGCAATTAAAAAAATCCACTTATGCGGATTTTTTTAGTAATGAACATCCGTGAAGTAAGCTCACGCAGTATCTAACCTGGCACTAAAGTACCAGGTTGATCAACCCAGTCATTTATGGCTGGGAACAGCGAAGCAATCTTCGACAGAAAATTAGTATTTTTACATTTTTTATATCTCTTTCCACTCGATTTCTACAGTTTTCCCCCTCTGCAATAACCATATCAACCTTTTTTCCCTCTTCATAAAATCAGGATGCCCAGTATATGCTATAGTAACAGAATAAGAACTTCACGTTGTTAATGTATCCGTCATTCAAACTAATTGTTGAAAACAATTTTCCAATTTTTCCAGTCCATGAAATCTTATTTTTTTTAGATTCAAAAATTTGGTGATGGTCGTTTGATAGTGGAAATATCAGTAATTGAGAGGAATAATAGTATCCACCATCGCGTCCTTGAAATATCTCAGATCGAATTTTATAATTTTATTGACAAGAATATGGGAATAGGAAAGACTCGTAAGATAATACTTCCAAAGTGGTGTTTCTTTGGTCCAATATACAAAAGGATGATGAAATTTTCTGATAGATTTCTGATTTTCTGCAAGCACATATTTTTTTTCTACGTTAGATATCAATGTTTGAGCCATCTCCACATCAGCAAAATCTCAGACAATACCTAATTTACCAACTAAAGAATATTTGAAACAATACTCGAGTAAATACGTAGTAAAAAGAGGTAAAATCTTTGAATCTTTTAATGTTTTAATCTTAGAATCCAACAAAGAAAGTTCGTAAACAGGCGGAAGTATAATATAGTCGACATGTTGCTTAGTCAAATATTCAATTCAATCTTTCACACAAGCTAATGCTTGATCAAATGTCTTATCACCATACGGCCAATGAAAAAAATCATAATACACAATATATTCGTGATCATGTTTCGCTAAAAAATTGAACAAGGCAAGATTTTCAGATCCTGAGGTAATTATTCATATTTTCATAGGATTTCTTTTTTGAAATAAACATATTTTTTGAGTAAATCAATCAATTCAGCTTGAGTAGTAACATTACTCAATGCATCTATAGTGGCCACTTGCGCTTTGAGCAATAATGCATAAGAATCAAGTGCGGGAGTAGCAAATCAACTCAAAGTAAGTGCTTGTATTTTGACCAAAGATTTTTGGAGACTGATTTTGTATGGAGTAATTTTGATAATGAAATATTGTACAGATTTTTGAAGAAGTGTAGATTCAAACGTTTCTATATTTGCAATAATAGTAGTTCTAGAGAGCTGAAGTTTTTTCAACAACGCTTGTTTTTCCGTTTTGATGGTATTCCGATACTCGACATTACGACCTTTATTGAGATATGACTGTATCTTCATAAGATCCTTAGCGGTATTGATCATCAATTGTTCCAATGAAGCTATGGTATCATTACATTTATAAAATCATTCTGTCTTTTTCAAAGAAATAACTACATCATCTTTTCTTATTTGACAAAAAAATCAATCTGACATTTCCGCACGGACACTTCAGATACCCAACAATATAAAACTTGCTATCACGATTATCCTCTTCATCAACTTTATTACAAATAAATTTTCAATCTTTTAATCTTTTAATCTTTTAATTTTTTAATTCATTAATTAATTTCTTGATTCCCAGCCAAAAATATGTATCCGGGACTTTTCATGATTTAATATTAGCATCGAGATGAATCAATCAGCTGTAGAAGTTTTCTATATTTTTCTTGTTCGCTTTCAATATTCAGATTTTTGTATAATCGTTTTTGACTTGCCACGGATTCATCTTGAGAAATGAGGCGATATCTTTGCTATCTTTGAAACCGCTCTCATCAAGATCGACCATAAAGATATAGAATTTCATAGCTCGATACAACATTCCGGCAAACTGATTCCAATCTGCTCCTCCATCATGAATCTTTTCCAAAATTTGTATTGCTTTTCTTTTATCGGTAAACAACATTTTCAAAAGTGCGAATGAATCAGTTTCTACTTTACCAAAAACTATCAGATCGATCATAGTTTCATCTATTTTTTTCTGTTGTTTGATTTTGGTCCACGTCTTAAGTTTATCACATTCAAACCAGATACGATAGAGATCTGAGCCAACCTTGGTAAGAAAATACTGGACAGTATTATGATCTACAATACACTCGCTCAGCTCTTTTTTGACGAATTCATCCAAATCATTATTTTTGAGCTGAGAAAACACCTTAACGTTTGCATTTTTTTCTAGGAACTTATACAATCTCAATCTTTTATCAGGAGTAGAACTAATAAAAACCAACAACGAATCATCAGGTATTTTGCCTTCATTTTTGATAAATGATTCTATAAATACAGCCAATTGTTCGGATTTTTCTTCCCCAATTTGTGTGGTTGCATCCAATGGTATTCAATTGATGAGAATAAGCTTTTTTGTGGTAAAGAGTCCACTACTATATATAGCTTGTTTAATATGAGCTATATCTAGATTATCTAAACTAAAAGGAAATATACTATCAGAGCCAAACTTTACGAGAAAATTCTCCTTTCGCCTTTGGAGTTCCTTATCCAGGAGATAGGTCTCCTGCCCAGTAAATAAATAAACATTATTTAGCATACAATAGCAATTGAAATAGTGAAAATAAATGTTTCCATTTTTCAATGGTAGTTTATTTTACCGTTTAGTCATTTGAATTCAAATGGAAAAAATTCTTTGTATTTTTATTCGAAGTATATACACTCAACCACAATACATTCGGTTTTTTGTGATTTTTTATTGTTTTTATCCATATATAATTATGTTTGAAAAGATAAATAAAGTACTTGTGCAACTAGCAATACGATTGATAAAGATATATCAATATACCATTTCACCCGACAAGTGATTACTCTCATTTTGGCTCAAGGGAAGGATATGTGCACATGAACCACATTGTAGCAAGTACAGTATTCAAGTTCTCAAAAGATATGGATTTTGGCCTGGAATTTTTTATGCTGGAGATAGAGTTTTACATTGCACCGCAAGCATGCACAAGACATATGATCCAGATCATTATCGTGTAGTCTTCTTCTCTTCAGCACCTATTGGTGTACCCTTTCTCGAACACTTGGCACATGACAAAAGATTTGACGTAGTAGGAGTTGTAACTCAATGCGATAAACCATCAGGCAGAGGAATGGAAATGGGAGAAAATATCATAAAAGAAACAGCAAAAAAATTATTTTCCTGATCAGATAATGAGTTATTTTCCTCATCCTCCCACTCCTTCTCCTTCTGAGAAGGAGAGTTGCAAAAGATAGTACATGAAGTATGTAAAAAACATCATATTTACTGAGAAGCTTGATGATTTCAGACAGGATTTGCAAGAGATATGAGAAAAAATCAAACAGGAGCAGAAGAGATAATACGAGAAGTATTGAGAAATAGAAATTTTCTATGAATGAAACGAAGAAGGCAATATCCTATCAGTAAATACATTGCAGATTTTTATTGTCATGAATATAAGATTATCATAGAAATAGACTGAGGTATTCATAATACTGAAGAACAAAAAGAAATTGATAAAGAAAAAAACAAAACACTAGAACAATTAGGATATCAAGTAGTAAGATTTAAAAATGAAGAAGTTTTCAACAATCTAAAAGAAGTACTTAATAAAATTTCACATATAAAAGAAGATAATATAAAAGAAGATAATATAAAAGAAGATAATATAAAAGAAGATAATATAAAAGAAGATAATATAAAAGAACCCCTCTCTGAAGGAGAGGGGCAGGGGTGAGGAAATTTCATCTCCACTCCAACAAAACTCAATCCAGAAAAATCCGAAGAAGGACGTGAATTTACCCAGCGATTGAAAGAAAAAAATCCAGATATGATAGTTGTTATTGCTTATGGAAAAATTATACCGCAAGCGATTCTTGATATTCCAAAGATTGCACCCATCAATGTTCATGGCTCTATCCTACCAGAATATCGCGGCGCTTCACCAATCCAATCTACACTTTTGAATAATGAAAAAGAAACAGGAATTACTATCATAAAAATGGATGCCGGTATGGATACGGGAAACATGATAGATATCCTCAGATTTACGATACCATTTGATCGAACGACAAAAGAATTAATAGACGAAATAAAAGATATTGGACCAAAATTTTTGAACAATACTTTGCGAAAATATGGAAAAAAAATACTCGGAGAAGTAAAACAAAATGACAACAAGGCTACCTATTGCGGAAAAATAGAAAAAGAATCCTGACTCATAAATCCACGAACCGACTCTATAGAAAGCATATATAACAAATATCGTGCATTCCATCTCCGACCAAAAATTTATTTCATGCTAAACGAGAAAAGAGTTATCATAGAAAGTCTCAAACTAAATGAACCATTATATAATAGTAACGACGAATCACCATTATTTAAAGATAAAGCATTACATCAAGCGATTATTGATATCCAACTCAAACCAGAAGGCAAAAAAACAATGGAACGAAAAGAATTTTTGAATGGATATCTGAAGTAAATTTCATATTGAATTATCACTATATATATGTAAACTACCTTACAAGGTAAAACATCTTTTTACTATTTATCCATAAAAAAAATGCTATTTGATTTCCAAGCATTTATAGAAGAGCTCAGAGAGAAACCCGAAAAAAAACAAATCGTAGAAAAATACGAAACATTATTCGGTCCTATCCAATGAGACATCAAAGATCAAATTCGATATACTGAATATCTCACAAATTTTGAACCACTTCCCTACGAGACTCCTGAAGAACTCAAAAATGACTTCGACTGGAACCTTTTGGAGCAGTTAGTCATAGGATCATTTAGTAGTGATTACGAACTCAAAAAAGAAGAAGGTAAAAAAGAGAAAGAACTCTATATTGCCGTCAAAAGCTGAGAACAAAGCGTAGTAAAGACCGTGTCTGAACTTCGATCGTTTCAAATTCTCAGATTATATGAAATCTATATTGAAGAACAGATGAATCTTCATTCACTCAAAGCAGAAGACGAAAACGAAAAAAATACTATCGATCAAGAAAGAGAAATGAGACTCAAGAGATGGGATGCTGTGATACAAACAATCGATAGAGATGAATTATCACAAAAAGCAAAACAAGAACAATCAGGAAAAATGGAAGATCTTCTTGGAAAACTTTAAAAAAAAAATTGAGAATTGAGAATTTAGAATAAAAACATATTTTTTTGTAGGGGCGGATGTTTACCAAGCTTTAGCTGGGATATCCGCCTTTTTTTTGTTAGTCATTTCGATCCCGAATTTTCGGGAGAGAAATCCTAGATATAGGATATGATTTCTAAAGCGGTTCGGTATAGACACACAAAAGGATATAGTTCAATTCCTGGCCATAAATGACCAGGTTGATCAAAATATCATTTATTATATGGAACCCAAAAAAATAAACATCCGCGCAGCAAGCGTGCGAGGTATCTATACCTGGCACTAAAGCCTGCCCGTCTTTTTGGAGGGTACCAGGTTGATGCAACCCCATACTTTAGTGTGGGGCACCCCGCGCAGCAAGCTTCGACGGAAAATCTAGATTATATTTTTTTCTATATGTTCTATTTCCTTTTTTCATGCATCCAAGATTTTTACTTTCTCCTTGGATTGATCTATCGGATATTCATTCACAATCATCTTATTCCATTCGTGATATATTCTCTTCATCTTTTCGAGATCATCTGGTACAGAAGTTCATTTCTTCTCTCTTTGGGATATAATTTTATTTCTGACAATATAAAAATCACAGAGATAATTATTATATTTCCATCTAAAGAAATCTTTATGATGAGCTATTTTTTTCAATTCCTTTTTGGTCGCTATCCAATCCTGATATTCATTAGCTAAGATTTCAATTCGATTCCATATCCTCATATCTTCGAGTGAAAATCTCTGCTGATAGCTACCATAGAATCCATCTTCCTGGAGACAGGGTTGTTTGAGTACAATAACCTTCCAGAAATCGTCAGCAATTTTTTGGATACGATTTTTTTCTTGATGAGATATATTATTTTGTACCATAGCAAACATATCACCGACATGTCGTACTCAACTTCCTCTTGGATCATATTTCATTCACCGTAGACAGACCACACAGAGTTCTAATATCCAGTCCCATTGTGATTCTCGAGATGGACTCACTGAGAGATGAAAAAAATCATTTACCGTTTGTCCCAAAGAAGCAAGTAATTCTTGTCTATCAGAGCCATAAGCAACATGCATACACACATCTTGAAATTGATATTCTATAATATTTCCCCACTCTTTTACTCATCACTGTGGATAATACATCAATATCCTTCTAGTTAATAACAATAATCTGATTTTATCTTCTCGTGTACCTGCTGTTTCCTTGAGTGTCTTGTTATTGGGCTTGTTGGATACAAGCTCCAATGCAACGAAAAATGACCCATACTCCACACATTTATCTATAAACGATTTGACTGCCTGCTTGGGATTTTTAGTGGGAAAAAACTTTGCTATTTCTTCTTGATAATATGCTTCTTTGATGCTATCAATAACATATTCAATCAGTTCATGATCCTTCTGTTTCTTCTGCAACTCCAAAACATACGCATAACGATCACTATTTTTTATGAGTTCATCCACCGTATGATTATATTCATTTTCAAGTAAAACGATCATTTCAAGCCAGATCCTATTTTTTGCTTCTAAATAATCTTGGATAATCTCCTCTTTAGAAAACGATTTTATCTGTGCACTAATATCTTCAGCAAGCTGTATAATCTCACCCATAGAAAAAGACATCATATCCTGAAATACATTTCGCGCTCTCATTCTCAGAAATTTATCCTTCCCTTGATCTTCACCGTCTATTTCCCAGAGGTCCAGGACATGTAAAGTTTCTAAAATATATTTGTACGACATAACTTTAGCTTCCATAGGCGTTCATTCTACATCATCTAAGATAGCATCAAACTTTTCTAATTTTTTTTGAACAATCATAATAGACAAAATAGTAAGTAAAAAATGTTTTACAAAAACTTCACTTCTTCAATCTCTTTCATCACCCTTTCCGTATTTATCAATGCCACAATAATCTTTTGCCAGTGTAATATATCATCAAAACTCAAAGCTCTTTCTGCCCTATCTTTTAACCACTTTTGTGCTGGTTGATATCCTCAGATATAGAAGTTCCAGACACTTTCTGGGACATCGTCAAAATACTGAGTGTCGTTGATATATACCTTACTATCTACGAATTTTATCTTTTTCACGATATTATCTCCTGCGATAGGATATTTGGTAATGATTTTATTACTCTCTGGATGTTCCATAAGATGAAATTTTCTCAGTTCTCATCATTTTTTTACTAGTTTCCAAAAAACATCTTTGGAGACATCAAAAGGGATTCTTGGGAAGTCTATCTTGAGAAATTCTTTGTATTTTTGGCGGTAACTAAGACTATGAAGAACTGCGTAGATATAGTCAAACAAATCTTCTGGAGTGAAATAATTTTCATCACCTGAGCCTGCTTCACCGATAGCTATTTGCAAGCTGAGAGATTTTTCTATCTTACTGATAGCCTCATCACGGAAGTTTGGTCTACACATCTCTCCTCAAAACATATCATCATCTAAGTCGTAGAGATAGAGAGGGAAAAAATATGTTTGAAATCAGTAAAAGTTTAAATCAATTAAGTACTTAGAAACAAATACTGACTTTAATTCAGATGTATCAACAAATGATCTCATCAAGACCAATCATATATTATCTTTATTTATAAAGTTTTTCATTACTTTAAATCAAGCACGACTTATAATATTCTCATCATAATATATATTTTTAATATCAAAAACTTTATACTGTTCATTGATTATTTTTTCTTTTTGAAATTGTTTTCATTTGATCTTTTCTATAAGTTTATAGCTTCATGAGTTTTCAACTCTAAATTTTTTTGCAAATTCTTGACTATAATTTCACGAAAGTAATATTTCTAATCTTGCTTTTAATTCATTTTTATCGTCATCAATAAATAGAGAATCTCTATCTGTTTTTACTCATGAATTATTTATTCTAAACAATTCATCAACTTTGATCCCTTTCTCATATTGCTTGATAGCTCCAAAATCTTTTGGTACAAAGAAATAGTATGGTTCATTTGGAGTAAGTTTTGTTCGCTTGATAGAATCTATAGAATTATTCCACAATTCTTCGTATTTCACATCTCTTTTCCCTCGGCTATCATAGTGATAGACTTCAGCCTGTTTCTTGGATTTACTTGATTTAACAGCAAAAATAATAGAGACTCCTTGCATAATATCAAAAACATTCTCATCTTTGCCTCCATCAGGAGCAATCTCTTTTTTCTTTGCATTTCCATGCAGATCGTAAATATATATTTTATCAAAACTTTCTAGCAGACACTTTCTCATCTGACGGTGAGTAATTCCATCAATATAACTATTGTTGGTAATCATCCCCACAACACCCTCTCCATTCTTGTCAATAAAATGCTGTGCGTATCTGATAAATTTAATGTAATCATCATCCAAATTTAATTTCTTTTCATTGAGATCTTTTTTGTAATCTTCAATCAATTTCTGAATCCAAGGAGATTTGTTCGTAGAACTTACTGAGTACGGAGGATTACCTGTAATGACCATAATCGGTGATTGATTTTTGATATCACTTGCCTGCTGTGCTTCTCTCGAAAGATAACTAGCAAACAAACTTTGTGTATTCCCCTCTGCCTCCTCGAGTGAATTCGTGAGATATATTCAGAGTCTTTTGTGTCCTTCATCAACATATCCTGTCTCTTTGAGTGTCAATCCAAGCTTGAGATGACACATGGTATAACTTGCCATCAACAATTCAAATCCAAACAATCTCGGTAAAAGATGCTCTTGGACGTACATTGGTCGCATACCACCACTTGCAAACTGAGGATTGTTGTTGTAGATAAATTTGATAATCTCGTTGAGAAATGTCCCTGTTCCCGTTGCTACATCCAAAACCTGGACTCTATGTTCTTGCTTTGACACTATCTTGCCTTGCACAGTCTTTTTGACCTCAATTTTTTCTCTGTCTGCGATACCATCGGCGACATTGAATTCTTTTTTGAGTAAATAATCTATTCCTTTGACGATAAAACTTACCACGGGTTCTGGGGTATAGTATACTCCTCTTGCTTTACGGGTATCAGGATTATAATGAGAAAGAAAGGTTTCATAAAAATGTACTACAGGATCATTCCTCTGAGTAGTTTTTCCAAAATCCTTGAGGATATCAGCAATATCGCAATGAGCGAAGATTTCCACCAAACTATCTACAATCCATGTCACCTTCTCTTCCAAGTCAAAAGCTATGTAATGAAATAATTCTCTGAGAAAAGGATTAGATTTTGGGATCAATCTCTCTGCTTCTTGTCTGGAAAAGTTTTCTAAACTCATATCATGCAATCTCGCTACAAACAATCCATACACCAAAGTCTGACTATACATATCAGAAAAGGATTCTACGGTGATATCATGGATTAAGACTTCCTTGAATGCCTTATATTGATCGTGAAGCGAGCTTTCGTTTTCTTCTTGCAGAACTTTGAGAATAACATCATTGAGCAGTCTTGCCTTACCTGCCATAATCTCTGCAAGTCTTTTGGATGAAGTGATATTGTGTCCTGCATAACTCAGAAATTCTTTGAGTTGATTTTCTAATCTTTCATATTCTGATTCACTAGTGATAATTTTTCCATTTTCAATCTTGGCAACGATAACAGTACTTACTAATTGCTTATTTTTGTAAAATCTAAACTCCAAACTATTGGTATAACAGAAATTATCAAACGCTCAAAGATAACGATGAAGTTGTTCTTGATTGGTTTTATCATCCAAAGAAATAATCACATCTTTCGCTTCAAGACACGCTATAGTAATCTCTCCTTTCTTGATCAAGAGATCAGGTCTTCAGACACTAACTTTCTGAGTTTCATTGAGGACCAACAAGCTAGGATCTATTTTTTTCAACAAATCAATCAAAGCTGGTCTATAACTATGTTCAGTTGCCTGTCACGATTGATATTGTTTTATGGTTTCTTTGAAATATTCTTGGATGATTTGAGACATAAATAATAAGGAGAATATAAACGCATATCACATTAGTTTTTTTGAAGTCAAAAACAATGTATACTGAAACCCAAGAAAATTTTGTCAAAAAAAACCAGCTGAAATACTCAGCTGGAATTATAATGAGATTTAAAATGGGATACCCGTGTAGTTCCACGGAGTAATCTTTTTAAGCTCCAATTTTATTTCATCACTGATTTCCAATGTCTCAATAAAGACATGCAAACGTTCTTTCGTGATTTTTTCACCAGTCCGCGTAAGTTCTTTGAGAACATCATACGAACTTGGATATCCTTCACGACGAAGAATAGTCTGAATCGCTTCGGAAATCACCGCCCAATTGTTATCCAAGTCAGCATTAATCTTTTCGATATTTGGAGATATTTTCCCAAAACCTTTAATGATAGCATTCAATGCAATGAGCGTATGTGCCAATGGTACACCCATATTGCGGATAACGGTTGAATCTGAAAGATCACGCTGTAAACGAGAAATCGGAAGCTTATCTGCAAAATGAGCAAATATTGCATTAGCAAGTCCCAAATTACCTTCAGCATTTTCAAAATCTATCGGGTTTACTTTATGTGGCATAGTACTCGAGCCGACCTCACCAGCTTTGGGTGTTTGTTTGAGTTGTTCAAGCATAATATACATCCAGATATCCCGGCACAAATCAATCAAAATGGTATTGATACGCATCCATGCATGACAGAAGGCAGCAGTGTTGTCGTACGGTTCAATCTGAGTAGTAACTTGTGAACGAATTAAATCAAAATTAACAACAAATCGATCGGCAAATCCCATCCATTCAATAGTTGGGTATGCTACCTTATGTGCATTGAAGTTACCGGTAGCTCCACCAAGTTTTGCCGTATGAATTCCATGAAAATGTTTTTCTTGTCGATTCAAACGATCATAAAACACATACAATTCTTTTCCCAATGTGGTTGGAGATGCAGGTTGTCCATGGGTTCTTCCTAACATAGAAATATCTTTCCATTGCATACTTAAATCATACAAACAACGATGAAATTGATTGAATGTAGGAAGCATGACATTATTGTAAGCATCAAGAAGCATTAATGGTCTCGCAACCCCATCTGTATCAAAAGAAGTAAGCGCAAAATGGAGAAATTCCCGTTCTTTGGGATATTCATGTAATAATTCACGCATAAATTCTTCTACAGATTTTACATCGTGATTTTTTACTTTTTCGATTTCTTTGACACGTTCTGCATCAGCCAAACTGAATGATTCAACTTTTCTACGAAGCTCGTGAATAAGTTTATGATCTTTGAGATGAGCCAATTGCGGAAGCAATTCAATCAAAGCGATGAAATACTCAGCTTCAACCTTGAAACGATATTTGATAAGTGCAAACTCTGAAAAATACTCATCAAGTTTTTCTGTGTTTTTGCGATATCTCCCATCAATAGGAGAAACAGCAGTTAATGAATTTAAATTCATAATTTTTATTTGTTTTGGTTTATATTTAAGTAATTATTATTTATTTTATTTGAATACAAAAAATATCCATTTACTCACAAAAGTCAAGTAAAATCAACTAACAATTAACAACTAATAACTAACAATGATGGTATTAGTATTCACAAACTATCGTAAATTACCATAGTCAATAAAAACAAGTCCGACATTATTCATTTTTCATTATTCATTATTCACTAAATGAAGAGTAGGTGTTGAATAAGAAGCCGGGGATCGGTTGTGCATACGAAGCATCCAACGCGACAATCTGGTCAGCAAATGATGCTTGGCTCTGAAGAAAAAAAGTATCAGTAGGAAGAATAGCGCTCTCAGGAACAGATTCCGAAGCATGTACGGATACACAAAAAGATTCTTGAGTTGTAGTGCTATTTGAGACGAGAAGATACATCTTAAACCCATTATCTATCAACCAAGGTTTTTCATAATCATTTATGAGTTGGGATTCCAAAGGATACACACTAGAATCTATCGTAGCTAAATACGTTTCAAATTCAGTTTTGAAAGTAGGCAATCATTTCAATGTTCATTTTTTAAAGAATATTCCATTTTGAGAAAGTTCTTCACCGGAAAGGATAAGTACGCCAAACGTAACATCTCAACCAAAGTCTGAAACGAATTCTATCTGATCATTTTTGAAGAGAGAAGCCAGATTTTCATATTCTTTTTGTGAATCAAACAATCAAGCTACTCATCACACATACTTATCTCTAAACAACGGGATGATAAATGACTCACCACCAGAAAGCGTATAGGGGACTTCACACCCGCTCCCCTGTCGAAATTTTTGGGAAAGTAAGGAAGCAGCGCCAGAAATAGCAAGAGATATACTATATTTTTGTTCAGAAGAAAAATTATCACGCATGAGAGCATCACCAGTATTTACCGCATATTCAAATCCAATGCCACGATGCTTGATAGCAGACAATCAGAATTCTATCCCTGCCTTGGAAAGATAATATGCTTTATAATACGACGTGACAACTGCTGATTGCTTCATCATCTGCTGAACAAAATTCATCGACAAAATCCCTAACAGCGATGACGCTAATAAGACAAAGATGACTAATATACTGATATTACCACGCTTATTTTTCAAATTAAAAGATTATTAAGATTAAAAGATTATACAAACTAATACAAACTAATAGACGAATTTTTTAATATTTTAATATTTTAATTTTTTAATTAATTTAAAAGAACTGCTGAAATGGCACTTTTATATGAGTCGCCCATTGCGTTCCGTAATTGATACTATATGTGGTGAATATCATTCGGAATCCGGGAGCATTTAAGCAATGAAGATAATTTCCTTCCTCACAAAGTCATTCAGTAGTAATATATTGTTCTTCAGAAGCAAAAGGAATAATTTTGAATATCACTTTACTGATAGCAACCTTTTGAGAATTGATAAGCTCTATCGTTTTGTCATTGGTCGCCATATAGAGATGACATCATGATCATGCTCCCGTCAAAAGATATTCTTGAGCAGGATCCACACATTCACCAGTAGAAAAGAAACGTATCTCACCATCCTGTCCACTCAAATATAATACATCAGTTATTCACTTATTAGCAACTAAGTTCGTCACTCGTCACTCGTCACTAGTCACTCAGTATTTATTGTAGTCAATCGTATTTCTATCAGCAAAGTTCTGCATAATCTGAGATGTCTGAAGTATTTCCTGACTCACTTCTTTTTCTTGTTGTACACGAAACACCATAGTAGAGATCCAATTATATGTATTGAGAAGCATCACAAAAAGGACACCGAGAATAACCATCACGATCAAAAGTTCCAATAAAGTGAATGCTGATGTACGTTTCATATATGGACTTACAAACTAAATATAAATTTTTATTCACGTTGTAATTTGCTCGTTTCACTCGCGTAATTTATTTCATGTAATGAGCTTTGCGTAATATTCATTACAATTCATTACAATTCATTACAATTCATTACAATTCATTACAATTCATTACAATTCATTACAATTCATTACATCCGCCTAAGCGGATAAATTACGATGTATTACGTCCGAAGGACAAATTACCAGTCTTTTAGTAATTTCAAATAAAACTTTCCAGAACTACTTCTCAGGTTTTGCTTCATTTCATATATACTACATGCGATTCTATTTTTGATATGCTTTCACGTGGCAAGATATTGTCTCATTCGCGTACACCAGTAAAAAGAATATATCTTGAAAAAACAGTCGGTTCTTGATCTTCTACAGGACGTGAAGAATACCAGAATAATTCATATCATCAAACAACTCAGGTAGTATAATATAATCTGTTTTCATTCCAAAGTTCAGTGAAATCTTTTCATGCTTTCATAGGAACTGTATAGGCATATCATATAGGATCAAAAGAAATTTGCAAAATTTTATCATTACTTCAGGAAGAAAAATTCCAAAGACATGCATCTTCAGGATTTTCAAGATATCATCGATCTCCCGTAGTAAAGTCAGCTAACAAGACACAATCCCATGGCAATGATTTTTGAAGATTGGAGTCTCTCATATTGTAGACAAGTTCAATTCATTCTTTCGCCAAAAACGTAGCCGTAGTACGCATCTGCGTGGTATCAAGCGTCACAAGATTTTGTGTAATCAAACGTAAAACTGCCAATACCCCAATAGCAAAAACAGTAATCGCGATAATCACTTCGATAAAGGTAAATGCAGATTTCTTTTTCAAATTAAAAGATTATTAAGATTAAAAGATTATACAAACTAATAGACGAATTTTTCAATATTTTAATATTTTAATTTTTTAATCCGCGCAGCGGATCTCAACAAGTTTACACGTTTCCGATTTAATTTCAAAACAATATTGCTTGCCATTTTCTGGGATGAAAAGATCGAAATAGAAATCATTTCACCTATCAGAACCATCAGTAATATCGCATCCAAGTTTATACGGAACCAAAGATACCTCAGCAGTAGCAAACGAATTTCATTCGGATTCAAAACGCAGATTCCTGATTTCCATATCGGACAATGACACATTTGGCACAACTACATCATCTACTTTATAGTAAATTCACGTATCCAATACAACTTTTAATATCTCATATTTTTTTCCATCACGAAAACTCGACGTCATATTCTGACTATAGAGCTCATTATAATATCCGACGAATTGTTCTTTGATGGATTGTGCTTTGAGATCAACAATACGATTGGAACCGAATTTCATCGTTGCTGCCATTAAAACGCCTATCACTACCAGAACAATAACTATTTCTATAAGAGTAAACCCTTTCTTCATAGATACGAGTAAATAAAGAATACTGTATATGTAGTGATTACCAAAAAGCTTTCAACTAAAATTTAACTAACAGTGAACAACTAATAAGTAACAATTATGGTATTTTTCTTTTTATTATTAGTTGTTACCTATTAGTTGTTAGTTAAAATTTACTCTTGCATTTTAAAAAATTCTGACTATACTAGACCTATACCTATGGTTATGGTAGTAATAAATTTTATTTGCTAATAAATTACAATGGATACAAAAAAAAATACGAAATGTGAATGCGAGACAAAGGGGAAATGCTCATGCAAAGATTGCACATGCGAATGCAAATGTTGCAAAGGAGAAAAATGTACATGTAAATGAAAATGTACATGCTGCTGCAATTGTGATGCATAATCAAAATCCAGCAAAGCTGGATAATTAAAAATAAAAAAATTAATAATCAACAATCTTTCGATCATCAATTATTAATTCCCGTAAAAAAAGTATACATAACCGTAGGTAAAATTCAAGTTTTATTTTTTACTCCATATCATGTTAGAATCAAGCAAAAAAGACATCCTACTCGCCATCAAAAAAGCATCAGGAACTATCAAAAAAGTAGAAAAAATGATAGAAGAAAATATATATTGCGCCGATATCGCTCAGCAAATCAATGCAGCGATAGGATTACTGAAAAATGCCAACAATAAACTTTTGGAAAATCATATTAAATGTTGCGGAGCCAATAAATTACTCTCAAAAAATGCTAAGGAGGTGGATGATTTTGTCAAAGAACTCATCAGAGTACGAGACGTATCCACAAGAAAGTAATATTTTAGTTATAACACAAAAAAACATGAAAAAACATAGTTTCTGACCATTTATTATCGCTATGGTGATAGTAACCCTATATACCATAATTCATCAATTCATCATCGGACATCGAGTCGGTATGGTAGCGATGAACGATTTTATGGGAATCTGGTTTCTTCTCTTTGGAGTAATAAAATTATTGGATCTGAAAGGATTCGTCGATTCGTATCGCAAATACGACATCATTGCAAAACGTCGGCATGGATATGCCTATCTCTTTCCATTTTTGGAAATAGTATTGGGTATCGCCTATCTCTTAGATGCTAATATGCAGTATCGAATAGCTATAAATAGTTGAACACTTATATTGGTTGCCATCACAGGAATAGGAATCTTTCATTCACTCAGAAAAAAAGAAGCGATTGATTGTGTCTGCATGGGAACTACATTTCCACTAAAAATGAGCAAAATAAATTTATGGGAAAATATCAGTATGTGAGCAATGGCATTTTTTATGCTCATACGAATGGGAAATGTTACTATGGCACATACCATGAATACTATACCTAGCACTCAGATACAACAAACAACAAGCACAGTAAACTGTCATTAAAAAAAACATTTCGATTCTGTAGAAATACGAGAAAGAAATCTAAATCCTTATATATGATTTCTCCTCCGAGAAAGTCGGAGTCGAAATAACTACAACAAAAAAACTGTCTCGCTAAAAGACAGTCTTTTTTATACTACCACATATGTTATACCCTATCATATTCTAAAGTCTGAAGAAAATTTTCTAATCATCGTTCCCCATTAAACTCCATATAATCCTTGATTCGAGCAGCATATTGTTCATCAGAAGAACAATTTGTAAACATATAAGAAAGTTCCTCATGATTCATCACACAATATCTGTCATTTCTATAATCTACCGTAATCAGTTGTTTGACAGGAGTACCATCCCAGACAAAATCATGGTAAGTATTTGCACAATAATCAGATATTTCGATACAATATCTATCAGTTCATTCTCCAAAAAACAAATACCAATTATCTTTTCATTGTTTAGTAGGGAGAATACTGGTATTATCTCGGTTAGGTTTGAGTCACATATGATCAAATATATGAGCAGCTATAGTACCGTATGCAACGTATTTTTTTGGTTTCATGGTCTGAGCTTTAGCTATTCAATAGGCAGTTTCCCAAGAGAGATCTGTATATTTATTTAAAATTTTTTTAGTTTTACCTTCGATAATTTCCTTTCTTTTTTCTGGAGTAGTTGCACCTTTCAAATCTTTTTCATAAAAAGGATATGCATTTCGATCATAAGCAGCATCTCTAGTATCTTTATTCCATTGTAAGAGACCAATAATTTCATCCTTTGTCCGTTTTCATGACGAAGTAAGAAAAGACTTTTTACCCGATTGTTCAAACAAACGCGCAATCTCTTTTTTTTGATTATTTGTTTCCTTAGTAAAAAAAGGAAATCTTTTTTTGAGTCTTTCAATATACACATCTTGTTCATATTCAGATCAGATTTCCACTGGCAAAAAATCAGAAATATCATTTCATAAAACAGTATCAGAAACTAGATCGATTCAAATATTTCATTCAAATTCAGGTTGAAGTGGCTGATTCATACTACATAGTTACAATATAAAGCTTGCTGTATATAAACATTTTATATTATTTGTCAAGTATTTTATGTATATATAATAATAAAGTATTCATTTAGGCACATATTCAAGTCTATTGCACCACTTTGTTAAATAGAACAAAATTGGTATTTAAATGAGATATAAATTCTTTAGAATATTCACTCGGAGTCAAATAATTAAGACATTTCATAGGTAAATTATT
>Ga0247841_10003197_pt1 | contig 30916 bp, 28 predicted proteins | sample LaCruzMarch2015__2_FD_192410 | JGI IMG/M metagenome (GOLD analysis project Ga0247841, IMG submission 192410) | Freshwater microbial communities from meromictic Lake La Cruz, Castile-La Mancha, Spain - LaCruzMarch2015_18m | ecosystem: Environmental > Aquatic > Freshwater > Lake | place: Spain... | reverse complement strand
TCTCGAATGTTCTGGCCGGTGTTATTTCCCAAAGGTTAATCCAAAAGTCGACCGGTCCGGGACGGGTAGTAGCTTGTGAAATCATGATTGCTAATTCTGCTATACGTAGTTTGATACGCGAAGATAAAACTCATCAGCTTCAGACTGTTATTCAAACAGGTGCTTCCGAGGGGATGATTACCTTAGATAAGGTCCTAGCCGACTATGTTTCGCGGGGCGTGATTACGCTCGACGAGGCTCTTAAGTGGACAACCGACGCAAAGCAGTTCAAACAAATGGTGTTTTAAATGGCAGGGATTTTACAGTCTTCTTTTTTCAAGAGAGTTTCTTTGCGTGAAAGAGCTCTTTTTACAAGATCGCTGGCGGCGATGATTTCTTCTGGTCTGCCGCTTATTCGTGGCATTGCACTTTTAGCTGATCAAACAAAAAATCAATATTTTAAAGGAATTTTAGCCGACGTTATAAGGCGTCTTGAGCAGGGCGAAGCTCTTTCGACCGCTCTGTCAAGATATCCCAAAATTTTTGACAAAGTATATATTTATTCAATAAGAGCCGCCGAAGCATCTGGTAAATTTGACCAGGTATTAAATGAGCTCTCGGAAACACAAGAGAGGGAATATAAGTTTTCCACATCGGTTAAGGCTGCCATAGCTTACCCTGTTTTTGTCGTAATAATGCTGCTTATTACTGGCACGCTTTTAATCATGATCGTCGTCCCTAAGCTCGAAACTGTATTTCTTGAATCTAAAGTAGCGCTGCCTTTGGCAACCAGGATACTAATTTCTCTGGCAGACTTTTTACTTAATAGCTGGTATGTCATTGTGATTGCAGTTGCGGCTATTGTGATGTGGTTTCGCTATTGGCTTAAAACTGATTCAGGTAAATTAGCCTGGGGGGAGTTTTTACTGAAGGTTCCGGTTTTTAACGAGATGTTTACGGCTATTTATATGACTCGCTTCACTCGTACGCTTTCGATGCTCGCATCAAGCGGTGTGCCGATAATCGAGTCTGTTAAAATTCTCTCCGGGGTTATGAATAATGCGGTCTATGAGAAGGCGCTAAAAAATGTTGCCAGTGAGCTTGAACGTGGAGTCCCAATGTCGGAACCCTTGGCTAAAAACCGTTATTTTCCAGGGATTGTTACCCAGATGGTTTTGGTTGGGGAGCAGACTGGAAAACTTGACGAAGTCCTGCGCTCCTTGGCAGTTTTCTTTGACGATGAGGTGACAAAAAAAGTTGGGCTGATCACTAGTCTTCTAGAACCAGTTTTGCTGGTGATAGTTGGAGTTGGTGTTGGAATAATTGTTTTTGCTATCATCATTCCTATTTATCAAATCTCTGCAAACGTCCAGTGAAATGGCGGGTAGGGGAGATTTATAGTATAATTATTTAAAACAAGGAGGAGAATGAGAAAAGTTAAAGGTTTTACCCTTATCGAGCTGTTAATAGTTGTTGTAATATTGGGGATACTAGCAACATTTGTCATCTTAACGCTATCTAGCGCTACCAAGAAGACGAAAGACGTTAAGGTGAAGGACACGATTAAAACCGTCCAAGAATCGCTCTCTATTATGGCGGCAGACACCACCGATCTGGCGAAGGCCTTCACAGGGCTCAATGTTGCTGATGCTAAGGTAAATTTAGACTCTAATAATTATCGAAAGATCAGAGACCTTGAAGGTAAAGTCCTCTTAAGTGATATTCCACTTGATGCCCAAAATATACCGCTTAAGATCCATGTGACCAATGCAGGCGACTACGAGATCAGTGGACAATCAGCTGACTCGAAACCAGGAGACCTGAAATGTTGGCAATACTCTACTTTGAAAAGCGCAAATATCGGATCCGGGACTGCAGATGCCACTTTCTGCCTACAATAACGACTATTGGCCTATCGCTCTTATACTAGGTCTGTTCTGGGGTTCATTTGTTTTGGTTGTGTCTGACAGACTAGATAGTCCCAGATCCATAATTTTTGGGCGCAGCCATTGCCCCAAATGTAAACAACCCATAGCGCCATATGACTTAATTCCTATCTTGAGTTTTATTTTTCTGTTTGGGCGTTGTCGCAGGTGCAAAAAACCAATTGGGTGGATATATCCTGTCTTGGAATTGCTTTTTGCTCTGTTGTTTAGCTTGTTGTTTTGGCGCTTTGGCCTTGTGTTTTCTCAAATACCACTGATTTTGTCAGTATCATTACTGGCTGTTGCCGCTCTACGTGACATTAAAGATAAAGAAGTAGAACTAATGGTTTTTGCAATTGGAATTCCGCTCTCCGTAGTTTGGTTTTTGATGCAAGGCGGTTTAGACTGGATGAACCTGAAAGGTCTTATAATTTCGGTGCTAATTGCTGCTTTTTTACCGAGTGTGTTTGCGGTTTTATCTTCACAAAAATGGATGGGCTATGGCGATATATTGTTTGCTGTTTGGGTGGGGGCGCTCTGCGGCTATCCTGCGGTTGTGGTAGCCCTGTTTTTTGCATTTTTGTGCGGTAGTTTATTTGGTATAATACAGATAGCAATAGGCAAGGCCAAGATGAAGAGCGCAATTGCTTTCGGGCCGTTTTTGGCCCTTGGCTGCTTGGTGGGATTGCTCTTTGGACAGGAATTATTCAGCTCATATTTGAAGCTTTTTGGATTGTAAAATTGTCAGATAGCAGTAGTTTGCTGCAAATTATTTAACAGATACAAAATAATAACAATGGTGAGTTTTGGACAATAGATATCAAACTTCACTACCTGGGAGGGTTATGAAAAGTAGAGTGCGCGCCTTTACACTAATTGAACTCTTGGTTGTTGTTTCGATTATTTTAGTATTATCAACGCTTACATTTATTAACCTGGGCTCGACTAGGGCTAAGTCGCGTGATGAGCAAAGAATTTCTTCGGCTCAGCTAGTTGGTTCGGCTTTAGACCAATACGCAATGTCACATTCCAGGAAACTCCCGGTCTTTCTTGCTTTTGTTCAACAAATGCCGGTTCCGACCGGTTCGCCTAACAAGTATTATACTGAAGTCATTAATCCCAAAGCTAAAAGCTCTTGTAGCTTTTGTTCGACTATCGAGCCGTACATTAACCCTGTGCCAGACGATTCAATCAGCACTACCACGTCTTCAAATATGAAGTACATCTTTAACGGCGATGGCTCGAAGGCAGCAGTTATCATAGATAAAATGGAAAGCGGAACAAAGCTATGCAATATCGATAAGAACAACGCCGGTGCGCTTCCTGATCCCGTACAGGCCTATATGGGGGTGGGTGGAGAGTTATCGTTTACCGGAGATACAAACTCTAATCCCTGCTATTATGTTTCAAAATGAGAACACGATTTTTTGCCTTTACTCTAGTGGAATTGATGGTTACGGTCAGTATTTTTGCGATTATGACTGCTGTTTCGGTGCCACTGATAATGCAAAACCGAAGCGATCAAGCACTCAGCTCTGAGGCAGAGCTTGTTAAGGAGTTTATCCTTAAGGCCAAAAATTTTGCTCAGAACCCCGAAAACGAAACTGCCGAGGCATACCTAGTCAGAAGAGTTACTTCAAGCCAGGTGGAAATTAACAGGCTTGTTGGGGGTGAGTCTTTTAAAATTGACCAAACACTTCGACTTGGTCAATCGCAAATTGCAAACGACTTTACACCAATAATTTTTAAAGTCCCAAGCGGTGAGCTTAGTGCTGGCCAGAATGTCGATCCTGTGGAGGTGGTTGTAAAATCTCTAAGCGGGAGGTCGCAAGAGAAAACAATAGTGGCATCCTATCCTGGAGTTGTAAATGTCCGTTAAATTAAAATCATTTGGATTGATCGAATCGGTTATCGGGGCCACGATAATAGTCTTGATTTTGTCGGCAGCGGTAGCACTCTCAAGTACTGCAAGTAAATCGGCGAGGCTAAGTTCGGCGTATTTGGAGGCAGGACATATTGCTGACAAACTAATGACTGGCATCAAGGAGGCTAAGGCGTCTGGAAATGTTTATTTTGACGGTGCATCTCGTACGGGCTCTGATAACTATTTTTCAATCGATTGTTTTGACGCAGTTAATAAAAATGGCACTTCCTGCCGAGCACTTGGCCAGTATAAGCCCGGCTTACCCTATACTCCCGCGCCCGAGGTTGATGGCTACAACGCAATCTTGTCTCAAGAAATTAAAAACCCAGCTTTTTCCGATGGGATGTATAGTCGTTTTAGTTGGAAGATTGCAGTAAAAAGAGCGGAGCAAATGCTATCTTTAAACTCTCCTAAAATAGACTGCGGTAAGGTTGGGTCGGCAAATATCCCTTCAGAGAAGTGCCGATATGTAGAGGTCGATGTCAAATGGCAGGAGTCAACTGGAGAAAAACATTATAAATTAAATCAATTTTTTACGGACTGGGAAAGATGAAAAAAATACAGGCGTTTACCCTCGTAGAAATTCTAATGGCGTCTTTTATATTTATGATAATTGTTACGGTTGGAGTTTCTGCACTTTCGATGATGCGAAAAACTTCCGAAAGCTCAAGCGATTTGTCTGCTGCCGCCGGATGCGCTCGCGAACTTGAGGGTTTCATTCGTCCGAAAATTCAGCAAGCACAATTTGGAGATAAATTTTACGGTATCGTTCTTGGCTCCCCCTACACAGTCGAAGAAATACCTGCCAACAAAACAAGCCAATATTCCGGGATAGTAATACTAAATTCTAAAAATAAAGCAACTTTAATTTTTAAATCGACGTTAGGAGTTTACTGGTTTGCAGAAGTTGACTCCACGGATCTTTCAAAGATTCAAGACAAGCTAGATGACAATATCGAGTTAAATGGAGGAGCTAGAATTCAGAGTGACTCATGCCTAGCCTTTACGCCATCTGGATCTCAGGAGGGTAGCTTGTTGGCTTTCGGTCTTGATTTCACAAAGCCTTTTAAAATTACCAAAACCCCAATTAGCGATAGTTTCTACTATCGAGCAACCATGACTGACTATGATTTTTCAAGGGATTTGACGCAGACCCAGGCGATTGAGCGTCAAAGCTATGCGAGAATATACATAGATGACGTCGTTGCTAAGGGGGGTGTGTAATGAAAATGAAAGCTTCGGCGCTTATCATTGCAATGACTATTGGGCTTTTGCTTTCGAGCGCGGTTTTTTCGATGGCGGCGATAGTGAGTATGAGATCGCAAAACACCACTAAATCGATAGAAGGGGACGCAGCATATAGCGCCGCAGTTTCAGGGATCGAAGATGGTCTACTGCGATATAAATACGCAACGGCAAACGGCAAGGCCGAAGACGCATTCGTGAGTTTTCCAGAAAATCGCCTTGCTAAGGAACCATTTACCAGATATACCTTAAAAATCGTCAATGAGTCTGTTGGCGCAGCGATGGATTCGACTTACTATGGAGGCTGGCCCAATGTTGATTTAAGTCGTGCTTCCGTTTTAAATGCTGATGAAACGATTGATTTAAATCTTTCTAACTTGGGAGAAGGGCTGGGTAAGTTGAGCTCGCTAAGGGTTTATTTTTCCGATCCGTACTTCCCATCTGGTAACACAAATCAAAAAATTGCTGATTCTTTCACTGCCTTAAATTATCGGTTGGTTAATGGCGATTCCAGCAAATCTGCGCAAGCGCAGTTGATTAGCGAAAAAACCAATACTCAGGTTGGATTAAACTCGATTAATATCGAAAAGATCAGCCTTTGCGATTCGTCTTCGAGCTGTCACTTGAGGATAAAACCGCAAGTGGTCTCTAAATCCCAAGCCTTCAGTCCAGAGTCTAAGAAATTGATTGGGGCAGGTAGTGACAAAACGGGAAAGTTTATCTACTATGTCATAGAAGCAAAGTTTGAAGGCGGTGGTTTGATTCGCTCCGATGCTAAGATTGGGACGATCAGGGTTGTGTCGGTCGGCAAGGTCGGGCAAACAGCCCGAAAGGTAGAGGCAACAATTGATTCCTCAAGCGGTGCATATTTAGGACTTTTTGACTTCGGAATATATTGCGGAAAGGAATGTACGGGCACATAGACGTATAAAGACAAATCAGTTATCAGATGTAATTGTTAAGAGGAGTTCCAATACATAATTTAAGGATATGGACAGACGGTGGTTCAAGGGGCAATCCTGGGCCTGCAGCGATCGGGGTTGTGATAGAAAAAGATGGACTAAAAGAAGCGAGGATCGGCAAGTGCATAGGTGACGCCACTAATAATATCGCCGAATACAGTGCTGTTTTAGAGGCTTTTGAATTTGTCGAAGCAAATATCGGGGAGGCGTCAATCGAATTTTTTATTGATTCGGAGTTGGTGGTAAGGCAGCTAAACGGCCAATACAAGGTTAAGGATGCTAATCTTAAGGTCTTTTTTCTGAAAATTCGTGAAAAATCACTTACTTTGGGTGGGAAAATTAAGTTCACGCACGTACGGCGAGAACAGAACAGAGAAGCGGATGAGTTGGTAAATAAAGCTCTAGATTCAAAGTGCTAAGGCTACTTTAAATACCGATTTAATAGGTTTGACGAATATTCTGATTTGTGCTAAGGTTTCTGTATGGCGCGGGGTAGAGCAGTCCGGTAGCTCGCAAGGCTCATAACCTTGAGGTCGTGGGTTCAAATCCCACCCCCGCTACCAAAAAATAACTTGTCTTTAAGGCGAGTTATTGTTGTAAATGACACTTTACATTTAAGGGTTAAAATAGTAAAATATTTGTGTTCGACAGCGTAGCTCAGTTGGTTAGAGCGAAGGAATCATAACCCTTAGGTCGGAGGTTCAAATCCTCCCGCTGTCACCAAACTCCACCACATTTTGTGGCTACGCTTGGCAAGCCAATCAAATATCTATAATTCAAATTCATGAAACCACAACAGATTCGAACAATAGCGACCCTAGTTATTACAGTGCTTTTAGCGCTGACTCTTTATAATTTATTTGGTCCGCTTTTTAAGCAGGCACCAAAGGAAGTTTCCTTATCGCAAATTGTTAATGACTTCAGCTCGGGATCCATTACTAAAATCAATGAGGAGTCCAATAAAGTAATCGCTACCTTGAAAGACGGTAGTAAAGAGCAGGCCTACAAGGAAATGGGAATCTCCTTAGTGGATTATGGTATTACCCCAGACAAGGTAACGATTGAAGTTAAAAATCCAGATACCGGCACCTTCTGGCCGACATTTTTAAGTGTCATCCTGCCGTTTCTGCTGCTCGGTGGCTTTATTTACTTTATGTTGCGCCAAGCTCAGGGAGCCAATATGCGAGCAATGAGTTTTGGTAAGTCATCGGCAAAACTAGCCAGCCTAAAAAATAAAACTACTTTTGACGATGTGGCTGGTTTGGTGGAAGCCAAAGAGGAATTGTACGAAGTAGTTGATTTTTTGAAGAATCCTAACAAATTTAAAAACCTTGGCGCTGAGATACCAAAAGGTGTTTTACTAGTTGGAAACCCTGGAGTCGGTAAGACGCTTTTAGCAAAAGCTGTATCTGGAGAAGCTGGAGTGCCGTTTTTCTCTTTGTCAGCATCGGAGTTTGTCGAAATGTTTGTCGGAGTTGGCGCTTCGCGCGTGCGTGATCTTTTCGCTAAAGCAAAACGTAATGCCCCTTGTGTAATTTTTATCGATGAACTAGATGCGATTGGCCGTCAAAGAGGTTCTGGCCTTGGCGGATCTCACGATGAGCGTGAGCAGACGTTAAACCAAATCTTGGTAGAAATGGATGGTTTTGACACGGACACCAGAGTTATAATTTTGGCTGCCACCAACCGCCCAGACGTTTTAGACCCTGCTCTACTTCGCCCTGGACGTTTTGATCGCCGTGTTGTTTTGAGCCTACCCGATAAGAAAGAGCGCGAGGCAATACTTAAGATTCATTCTAAAACAAAGCCTCTGGAAAAATCAGTCAACATGGGCCGCGTTGCCGGTAATACTGTCGGAATGAGTGGTGCCGACCTTAAAAACGTCATGAATGAAGCCGCGATTTTAGCCGCGCGTAAAGGCCAAAAAACAATCACGGAACTAGATGTAATGAAAGCAATCGAGAAAGTCACTCTCGGGCCAGAGCGCAAAAGCACAGTCATGTCTGACGCAGAAAAGAAAATCTCTGCTTATCACGAAGCTGGACACGCGATAGTCGGCAAGAAATTAAAACCACATGAAGAACTGCAAAAGATATCGATTATCTCTCGTGGAATGGCGCTTGGTTATACTTGGAGCATGCCTCTTGAGGATAAATATATGCTTTCTCGCACCGAGTTTAATTCCGACATTGCTCAGCTTATGGCTGGTCGTGTTGCCGAGAAGATTATTTTTAATGAACTAACGACAGGTGCTTCAAGCGATCTGGATCGTGCGACTAAGATTGCTCGCAACATGGTTCAGATATATGGAATGAGCGATAAAATTGGTCCGATCGTCACCAAGGAACGTGATGAAATGGTCTTTCTTGGCCGAGAACTCGGTGAACACAAGATTCTCTCGGAGAAAGTTGCTTCGCAGATTGACGGCGAAGTCGAGCGTATTGTAAATGAAGGCGAAAAGCAGGCCAACGAAATCTTAACTAAAAACAAAGCGAAGCTCACAAAATTAGCGGAGTTGTTGCTTAAAAAAGAAACAATCGAGCGCGAAGAGCTTGATAAACTAATCTAATAATTATTGGGGGTAATATGAAGAAAGAATTGAAGTTTAGAACTGGTGAGGCGCTGAGGTTTGGGTGGCAGACTTTTGGCAAGAATGCTTTGCTTCTGATCGTATTGACATTGATAATCGGCGCGTTGAGTGGGGGATTTAGCGCCGTGACAACAAGAATGTCGGAGTCGGACCCAAATTCAGCTTTAGCTATTCCGGTAAATCTACTGTCTATCGTTATCAATATGATCGTTGCGATTGGTTTTACGAAGATTGCGCTTGACCTAATCTATAAGCGTAAAACTGAATTAAGCCTTATATTTACACAGTGGAAATACTTCTGGCGCTATCTTGGTGCGTCGATTCTTTATGGCTTGATCGTAATCGGTGGACTAATCCTCTTGATAGTTCCTGGCATTATTTGGGGCATTAAGTACGGCTTTTTTAGCTACGCCATAGTCGATAAAGACATGGGGGCCCTGGAGGCATTAAGAGAGAGCGGTAAAATCACCATGGGTCATAAAGGCCAATTGTTTTGGTTTAAGATTGTACTTTTCTTAGTTCAAATTCTGGGCATAATCGCCCTTGGGGTTGGCTACTTAGTCGCTTATCCAGTTACCGTCCTCGCCGAAGCCTGGGTGTATAAGAGGCTAGCTAAATAGACTCGTTCTTGTTCTTGCAAGTTTCGTCAGTGTGATTGTGCTACAATTAGATTGTAACTAATTTTTGGAGGGGAAATGGCAAGTGAAAAAAAATTTACAATCGGTGAAGCGATCGGTTTTGGTTGGGAGACTTTCAAGGGTAAAGCAGGAATATTAACAGCTCTGGTTTTGATTTTGTTGGTAATCGGGGGTATTTTTGGTTATCTGAGCAATTTATCAATAGATGCCAATCCAGATTGGGTTGTCCTGATAAATATTGCCTCCATCGTTGTTAACACGATTGTTCAGGTTGGAGTTATAAAACTCACATTAGAACTTACTTTTTCCCGAGAGGTTTCACTTGGGTGCTTATTCACAAACTGGAGATATTTTTTCCGCTATTTGATTGCTTCCATTCTCTACGCGTTAATTGTAGTGGGGGGGTTAGTCTTATTCATTGTCCCAGGGGTTATCTGGGGGATCAAATATTCATACTTCGGATATAATATCGTAGAGAAGGATATGGGGATCATTGAGTCACTACAAGAAAGCTCCCGTATAACCATGGGTTACAAAGGCAAGCTATTCTGGTTCAACGTAGTTTCGGTGCTTTTGTTTGTTGCTGGCTTCGTCGTACTTGGAGTTGGAATTGTAGTTACTTACCCTATCATTCTTGTTGCTAAAGCCTACATTTACAAAGAATTAATCTGACGGTTTCATCTTCCATACAAATATGGATGATCCTTTATAAACTTTTCCTGCCATTCCCTGACTGCTCTTCGCGATTCGCCAAGTTGGCTTAGCCTGTCAGCTTGGGTTTGTCGTGCGGTAGCATTGGCTCTATTTGACCAAGCAGCAATGCTCTCGCCAGGCTTTCGAGTCACTCTTTGTTTCGCCATATATCCCGCTCCCCATGCTCTTGCGCGGTCTCCTGTAGTCGCTAGATCTGAACCAGATTTTCCAGCAGTTAATCCAGCTCGAGCCACTTTAGCAGGCACTGATCCGGGGCCCATTGCTTCTGCCCAAGCCGCTCCTTGCTCTGCGGCTTGTCTATACGTTTCTTCTGAAACCCCCAGCACTCTCGCTCCAACGGTTCTCTTCTGGGTTGCGGAACTGCCTCGCCTTGATACTGATTTAAGAGAACTTTGCGACCCTGCTTCAGTCGCCGCTTGAAGTTCTGCTGCACTCGCAGCTTCATATTGTTTTTGCTGCTCAACTTTGGCCTGTTGCTCTTGGACGGTATTATTTGTTGTTACAGGCGAAACAGCAACATCCTTATCGTCTATTTTTAAAACTAAATTTTTGTAATCATAGCTTGCCCCCTTCGATTCAGCGCCATTATAATATCCCTGACAAGTTGTTTTAGTTGATGTTAAAATTACTGTATTTTTTAGGTTAGCGGGAGCGGATTTTAACAAACCAACGAATTCGGTTTCCGTTGCGATAATTACAGGCTTCCCATCTGTTGTTGCTCCCGTTAAATACTTAGCAAGGGCTTCTTGGGTCTTTGCGTCGTTTGTTGCAGTATTGGCGTCAGCTGGGATCGGTACACAATACTTCGAACATCGCCAGTGTCCGTCCATAGCATCTTCAAAAGGCTTATGCTCGTAAATTTTATTCGTTGAGGGATCGATTGTTTTAAAATAAGTATTGGGATAATTATTAAAAGCCAGTAGGGCCTCGCCACTTTTACAGGACTTTGTGGGTGCAACCTCGCTTGCCGAAATGGGGTTATTAACAGTGTTGTACAGGCCTATTCCAATCGTCAAGGCAAACACAAAAGCGCTGGTAACAGCAACTGTCCAGACCCCAATATTTACAATTTTAGGAGCATCCCCTCGCTTTTCCATGCCCACCTTAAAGATTTAATCTATATTTATTTTAGAGCCCCTTTATTCAAAATGCAAGCCATGATAGTCTAAGGTACATGGCAGAAAATATCTTGACAGGTCTAAACGAAAAACAGAAGGAAGCAGCCCTGACCACAGAGGGTCCCGTTTTAATATTGGCGGGCGCGGGCAGCGGCAAAACAAAGGCCCTAACCCACAGAATTGCTTACCTTATGTGTGTCAAGTACATTCCTGCCCAAAACATTCTGGCCGTTACCTTTACGAACAAGGCTGCGGGTGTAATGAAAGATCGAGTAGCGAAGCTGTTGGGAAGCACGGTGGGTGGTCCGCAGAGCACAGGAGAGGTCAACGCAAATCTTCCTTGGATGGGCACCTTCCATAGCATTTGCGTTAAAATTTTACACCGCGAGATTTCTATTTTGGGCATTTCGGATCGTTTTACGATTTACGATCAAGACGACACGCTTAGGGTGGTCAAAAGAGCAATGAAAGAGGCCGATATCAGCGAAAAAACCTACAATCCCAGAGCAGTTCGCGCTTATATTTCGCAGGCAAAAGGGGAGCTTGTATCAGCCAAGGGCTATGGTGCCTATGCCCTTGAGCATTTCACCGAAGTTGTAGCTAAGGTCTACCTGCGCTATGACGCAATTTTACGTAAAGCTGACGCCCTAGATTTTGACGACCTTCTATTAAAGACGGTGGAACTTTTCCAAAAACATCCCGAGATTTTGGAAAAATATCAGAACATATTTCGCTATATTCTAATCGACGAGTACCAAGACACTAATCACGCTCAGTATATTTTAATAAAACTTTTGGCTTCAAAATACCGCAATATTTTTGCTATAGGGGACGACTGGCAATCGATCTACTCCTTCCGGGGTGCCAAGTTTCAGAATATTTTGGATTTCAAGCGCGACTACCCTGAGGCAAAGACTATATTGCTCGAGGAGAATTATCGTTCAACTCAAGCAATCCTTGAGGCGGCGCAGGGGATTATCAAAAACAATTCTGTTCGCTCCGATAAAAACCTATTTACCTCCCAAGATGGGGGAGCGCCCGTAGTTGTAGGCGGCGCACAGGCAAAATACGATGAAGTCGATTTTATTATCGACGAAATCCAAAGTTTGAGAGCAGGGGACAACCTGTCTTTAAACGATTTTGTTATTTTATATCGCACCAATGCGCAGTCGCGAAATTTCGAGGAGAACCTTATCCGCCGCGGTCTGCCCTATCGCATTATCGGGGGAGTGCGCTTTTACGACCGCAAGGAAATTAAAGATATCTTGGCCTATCTCAAGCTTATTATTAATCCTTCGGACCCTGTTGCGCTCTCACGCATTGTCAATGTACCTCCTCGCAAAATTGGCGATAAAACCCTGGAAAAGATTTTGGTTTTAGGCCCGGCGGCCGCAGAGGAGATACCAAAGTATAAAGAATTTGAGCAAATGATGGATACTCTTCGACAAGATGCCAAAACTGCCGCATCTTCCGCTGACTTAATTTCGAAGGTCATGACAAAATCCGGTTACCGCGATTTTCTTTCCGATGGCACATTTGAAAGCCAAGGCCGACTGGAAAACATAGAGGAGCTAAAAAACGCGGCTGCTACCTATGAAACCCTTGAGGAATTTTTGGAATCGGTTGCTCTGGTTGCCGACATCGACTCATACAACGAAACGGAGGACTCTTTAACCTTAATGACCGTTCACGCTGCCAAGGGATTGGAATTTCCCGTTGTCTTTATTTCAGGGCTAGAAGAGGGCCTTTTTCCGCACGCCAATTCACTAGACGATCAACTCCAGCTCGAGGAGGAGCGTAGGTTGATGTATGTAGGTATGACGCGAGCGATGAAGCGATTATACTTGACCTTTGCACGCTCGCGCCTGCAATATGGTATGATATCTCCATCGATGCCGTCGAGGTTTCTCGATGAGCTTCCCCAAGACGACATCGAACAAATCGATTTATAATATGAAAACATCAAAATTGTTTGGACTCTTTGCGGCAGTAGTCATTGTTCTTACGGCAATGGGCTTTTCGCATTCTTTTTCTTCTGTTAGTGCACAGTCCATTAACGAAGATTATTACATTGGTCGGGCGGTCATTAATGCCAATTTTAAGGCAAATGAAACCCCGCCATTGCCGCAAATCAGATACTTTCAGGCCGGGGAGAGGGGAGAGACAGCTACACTTGGAAATACTCATTATAAGCTTGTAAATCTTGTCGACCCGCGTTTTGGGCTCGGCGGAATTCAAGCTGTCTTTGTGGCACCGATATATAAAGTAGACGATGGGGGAGAGCCACTCGCCTGCCCCAGTTTTTTTAAATCGGTGGGGGACATCCTAGCGGATTGCTCCATCATTTTAGCAAACGAAGACACGGTTGCGCCTCCCCTGTCCTCACCCGCTGAATTAAATTCGATTAAAATCACCAGAGTGAGCGTCGCTGAACTTGAACAATTTGAGACCCTCCCCTATCAGACTAAAACCGTCGACGACCCAAATCTTGAACGCGGCAAGCAAAAAATCGAGCAGGAAGGAAAATACGGTAAAAAGCGTTTAGTCTATCAAGTTCGCCGTGAGAACGGAGTTGAAGTATCTCGCACTCTTTTAAGCGAAGAAACGATTGAAAAACCGCAAAACAAAATTGTTAAAAACGGAACAAAGGTGGTGGTCTTAAGTTCAGTGCGCGGAATTGCGACGGCGACAAACCTATCAAATGCGGTTGTCAGTGCTAATTACAAAAGAGGTACACTCCTTCGCATTACCAATGCATCAAATGGTGTTTCGATATTAAAGACGGTCAATTACACCTGGGGCACCGCCGATCCACCCGCCGGCATTGTAATGGATCTTTCGTGGAGTATTTTAGACGAGCTAAAATTTAACGGAAAAGGTGCCGGCCCATCAGTATTAGTCGAGGAGATCAAGTAATGAACACAGGTGAAATAAGATCAAAACTAATTCAAATGGGACAAGATCCCAAAAAATCTCTCGGGCAGCACTTCTTAACATCTGAAGCTGTAGTCAAGAAGATGGTCAAAGTCGCTCAAATTTCACCAGAAGATACGATATTAGAAATAGGCCCGGGGCTCGGTATTCTAACTCGAGAGCTCGCTGCCTCCCCCACTAAGCGGTTATATCTTTGCGAGAAAGACCATAAACTCTGTGACCAAATAAAAGGGGAGTTCATTCAGAACAAAATGAAAATCATTTGCGACGATGCTCTTCTTTTGATACCCAATCTTCAAGTTGAATCCCCTTTTAAAGTCGTTTCAAACTTGCCCTACAATGTCGGGGCGCCAATTTTGATTTCGCTTCTAACCATCTGTCCAACATTGCCCCAGAAGATTGTTGTTATGCTCCAGAAGGAAGTGGCGCAAAGGATTTGCGCCAAACCTGGTGATTCCAACAGGGGTTTATTGACAGTTTTAATCGAGCTCTACGGCGAGGCGAGCATCGTTGAAAAAGTTCCAAGCAATCTTTTTTATCCTGTTCCCCAAGTTGATTCGGCTGTTCTTCTGATCGATGAAATTACGCCGATTGAATTTAACCCGAAGGTCGTCATTAGAACTATCAAAATGGCTTTTTCCGGAAAACGCAAAAAACTGAAAAATTCGATTTTCTCGACACTCAAAATTTTACCTAAAGAAATGGAGCAGATTACTCAAAAAGCTGGAGTGTCACCAGACCAAAGACCTGAAGATTTAAATCGCGATCAGTGGATCGGGTTAATTAGAGAGCTCCTTCTTAGAGATTGATTACTGAATAAGTGTTCCCAGTGTCCAGCCTAAAAGTCCTCGTGAAACAGCCGAGGTAATTTTATCTTTCTGGGAGATGGCGACGGCGATCGTACTGTCACCGATTTTTGCCGAAAGGATTAAGAGCGGGTTCCCAAAGGTAGAATTTGAAGGATATGTTGATCCCAGTCTTGGGAAGGCCTGACACTCTGGTCTTGCGACCAACGATTGAGCTAAAACACAATTTATAAAATAATCGTTGTAATCGGAGTATCCACCGGGATAATTTGTCCCCCATGGATATTGGCTGGTCCTCTGGTACTGTGGAAAACTGCTCTCAAATCCGTTGCCGAGCCACTGATTTAAGCCCGGATATGTATCGATAAGGCCTGGGTTTACGTTTTGATTTAAGCAGCGGTTCCATTCATCGTTTGGTGGCGACCAAGTGCCGTCCGCGTTTTGTTGCCAAAGCCCATTGCCATTTTCGATACAAGTCCCTTCTGGATATTTTGTGATGCTTGACTGCGCCCTGGCAAACGAAAAAGAAAATAAAACGAGCACCGTTACAAAAATTACAGGCAGTATTTTTTTCATTTATTTTATTATAACGCAAGGAGGTTTTTGAGCAAGCGTATTGGGCAGGCTGAAGCCTGCCGATTTATTTTAAGGGGTAGGAAGGCCTACTCTTAGAGCGCCCCTCCGAAGCATTTTCGGGTACCACCCCGAAAAGTAAAAATCCCCACCACCCTGCACGCTTCAGGGACTGCTTATAATTTTCCCTTTCTGATGAGCCTCGCCCTGGCAAGTTTGCAGGGCTAGACTGTTTTTTAAAGGAATAGGTTTCTGTTCCACCCAGAAACCGCATAAAGCGGGAAAATTAACGCTACTATTTATTTTTAAGAAATTTCTTTACTAGTTTCAGCGCTTGGTTTTTATCTTTGACCCAAATTGGCTTAGTTAAATTTCGAAGCCAGCTTAACTGGCGCTTGGCATATTGGTGGGATTTCCACTTTAGCTCCTGCTTCATTTTTTCAAATTCTTCGGGCGTTTTATCTTTGCCTAAAGCGAAGCTGGAGATGATTTTATATTCTAATCCCAGCCCCTGAAGCCAATCGGTATTTACGCCAGATTTTATCAACCCTTCGACTTCCTCGAGCATCCCTTGCTCAAACCTAGTGTCAGCGCGTTTATCGATATTGGCGTACAATTGTTCTCGTTCAATATCGATTGCGATTTGTAAAACTTCAAAATCGGGTTTAGTTTTGATCACAGCACTTCCCTCTTGAGCGATTTCAATTGCTCTAATTAATCTACGAGGATTTTTCTGATCAATCGTTTTTAGTGCTTCAGGATTTAATTTTTCTAAAATCTTGCCCAACTTATTAGAGGGCAATTTATTCAAATTATCTCTCGAATATATTTTGCTTTTTGAATTGAAATTTTCAATTTTACTTTTTGGATTTTTAATTTCAAACCCTTCCACCAAAGCTCGAACATATAAATTTGTTCCTCCGACGATTATTGGCAGTTTTTCGCGCGAGTGGATATCATTGATTGCTCTGCGCGCAAGCGTTAGCCATTGAAATAATGTAAATTTTTCGGCTGGGTCACAGATGTCAATCAGATGATATTTTACACTTCCATATTCATCCAAATCCTTCCCGGTTCCAAGGTCTAGGCGTCGGAAAACCTGCCTAGAATCTGCCGAAATAATCTCTCCGTTGAATTTTTTAGCAATTTCAACAGCGAGGGCAGTTTTGCCCGAAGCAGTTGGTCCTAAAATAGCGATTATTTTTTGACTCATGATAGTTGATTATAGGTATAATACTTGATTTATTCAAGCTGTTGCCGTGTTTTTCAAGATAAATCTGTTTATAATAAGTTTATGGAAAAGTTGGCCACTATTTTATCGTCGGTCAATGTTGGTCTAAATCCCGCGAAAGTCGAGGTCGAAGTTGATGTCGGCGCGGGGATTCCTTCTTTAACAATCGTGGGGCTTCCTGATAAGGCGGTGGAGGAGTCAAAGGAGCGAGTACGGCTGGCGCTCAAAAATTCGGGTTTTGATTTTCCGCAAAAGAAGATCGTGGTCAATCTCGCTCCGGCAGACATCAAGAAAGAGGGGCCATGTTATGATTTACCGATCGCAATTGGTGTTTTGGTGGCCGGAGGACTCATCTCCCCCGAAAGGATTCAAGATACGATTTTTTTAGGCGAATTAGCGCTAAGCGGACAGATCCGACAGACGAGGGGGGTAGTGCAGGGCGCAATTTTGGCAAAAAAGGAAAAATTAAGATTAGTAATCCCCTGCTCTAACGAAAAAGAGGCGAGACTGATTCTTGGCGTTGAAATATTGGCCGAAGAAAACCTAAAAAATTTGGTTCATAAAATTTTGGGTGGCCACTCCCCTTTTGTAAAATCAGAAAAATTAGATTTTAAGATTAAAGAAGATTTTGGGCAACATGATTTTGAAAATATTGTCGGGCAAAGCCAGGCAAAAAGGGTGCTGGAAATCGCCGCCGCCGGCGCCCATAACGTTTTATTCGAAGGTCCTCCCGGCGGTGGCAAAACCTTGTTAGCCAAAAGTATTGTTTCGATTTTGCCATCACTTGAAGAAGACGAAAGATTGGAGCTAACTAAAGTATATTCTTTGGCGGGCCTTTTAACCCGAGAAAATCCAATTGTTTTACAGCGTCCCTTTCGATCTCCACACCACACCACTTCATCGGTTGCTATAATCGGCGGAGGAACCTATCCGAAACCTGGCGAGGTATCACTGGCAGATAAAGGGGTTTTATTTTTAGATGAATTTCCGGAATTTCCTCGTGCCGTCCTAGAGGCTTTGCGCCAGCCACTTGAAGATAAGGTCGTGACAGTCAGCCGAGCGCAATCGACAATTAATTTTCCCGCTGATTTTATTTTGGTCGCGGCCAAAAACCCCTGCCCCTGCGGATTCTACGGCGACGACAAGCACGAATGCACCTGCCCAATGCAAAAGGTTCTAAATTATAATCACAAGATTTCAGGCCCGCTTCTAGACAGAATCGACCTGCACTTATTTGTCGAAAAAATCACCTTAAAGGATCTACATAAAGGTCAAAAAACTGAATCTTCCAAACAGGTAAGAGCCAGGGTGCAAAAAGCTAGGCAAATCCAAATTCAAAGAAGTCAGAAGCTTTTTGGTAAAATTATTGCCAATGGCCTTTTGGCCAAGGAAGAACTGGAAAAAATTGCCCCATTATCTCAAAGAGTAAAAGGTATTCTAGAGCAAGCAGTCGATAAGCTTGATTTATCAATGAGGGGATATCTCAAGGTTTTGCGCCTGGCTAGAACGATCGCTGACCTAGAAGGAATCCTGGAAATAAATCAGGGTCATATCGCCGAGGCCCTACAGTACAGGATTAAAAATGGAATTTAAAAATTTCAACAGATTTGGTTACAAGGTCTTCTGTTCTGAAGTTCAAGACGGGCAGATGGATATGCAAACTGAGCAAGGACAGCAAAACGCAAAAGCCTTTTTATCTAAAGTCGGTGCCTTTGAGCAATTGTGCTACATGACTCAAGTACATGGCGCCGAGATTGTATTTGTCGATCGCCCAGGATCTTTTGAATCTGTTGATGGGCTGATTGCGGACCAAGATTTTACACTAGCTGTTAAAACGGCCGATTGTATCCCAGTTGTTTTTTGCGCTGAAAATTCCAAAATTTTTGGGGCTATTCACGCAGGACGCAAAAGTATAACCGAAGGGATTTTATCTGATAGTCTTGCCCAAAAAATCCGGGAGCTGTCGCTTAGCCCAGAAGACATTTTCGTCTTTCTAGGTCCTCACATCAGAAAAGAAAATTACAATTTATTAGAGGGGACATTTGAAGCTCTCAAAGATACCAAGTGGACACAATTTATTTCCAACCGCGAGGGGCAAAATTACTTCGACATGACAGCCGCCGCAACCTGGCAACTTGTTAAAGTCGGAGTTTTAAAGGAAAATATCATTGATAGTGGCATTGATACTTTTGATGATCCAGCGTTTTTTAGTGCCAGGCAAGATCCTGATAATCCAAATATCAGGTTTTTAACAGTAATTTTTCATGAGCCAAAAAACAAATAAATACCTAATGAAAATTCTCTGGTTCGCTGTTTCGATTGTTTTTATTGTGATTTTGGTGAAACAGTTTGGCAAGCTCTCAACTGCCGTCGAAACGCTTTCGCAAGGTGCTTGGTATTTTCTAGTTGCGGTTTTAGTCATTCAGGCCATCGGAATTATCAACAAGGGTGCCTTTTACTGGTCGCTATACGAATTTTTCTCAATTAAAGAAGACTTAAGGCGGATGGTTATTTTGTCACTGTCGTCAAACTTCATCAATTTGACCGCGCCAAGCGGAGGTCTAGCTGGACTAGCCATTTTTGTGTCGGAGGCCGAGCACCACGGTATGACCAAGAGTAAATCTACTTTTATCAATATTTTTGCTTATTTTTTAATTTACGCCCTGTTTATTCTAGTTCTAATGTTTGGGCTCTTTTATCTTCTGTTTAACCATCAATTGCACACTTACCAGCTGATTGGCGCGGCAATCGTCTTCGGAATGATTTTAGTGCTGCTTTTTATAATGATAATTTCCATCGAGCAAGCTGCCAGGCTTAAAAAGCTCTTCCAATTTTTTGCCGCAATTATAAATTTCGTTCTGCGAGTTTTGCAGACCAAAAGATTTCTGATCAAGCATTCAGATGTCCACATTGCTTCAAGTGAAGTAAACGAGTGTCTGGACGTGGTTGAAAAAAAATGGAAGGCTTTATGGCTACCGCTCTTTCATGTTTTATTGATGGAGCTAATTGATATCCTAACTCTTTATTATCTTTTCTTGGCGTTTCATTACCCAATTTACCCTGGAATTCTAATTACGGTCTATGCTATTTCCGTGCTTTTCTCGCTGGTTTCCATCACACCGGCCGGTGTTGGAATTGTCGAAGCGGCTATGATTCTTGTTCTGACAAACCTCAAGGTGCCGGTCGAACTTGCAACAATTGTTGTGGTCGGGTTTCGTTTGATCACCTTCTGGATTCCGTTCCTGCTCGGATATTTTTCTTTCAAAATCTATCAAAAAGAGAAACTTCTAAGGGTAAAAGATGCCACAGGTTGATTCTGTCGGTCTCGATTTCGATGCGATAAAAACTGCTAAAAAGGTCGATCCAGAAAATAAAGCAGTCGTTTTTTTAAAAAACTTAACCCTATTGGTCGTTTTCACGTTGGGAATTTTTTGCACCATTAATTTTCCGGCCTTTTATAGTATTTATCAATATCGTCTTTATCCTCAAAACTTTGCTGACTCTTCGAGTCGTTTGGCGTGTCCAGGGCCAAAAACGAGTACTATTTACTCTGAAAATTCCCTAGTCATCGGACGTATTGGGGTTAAATCTGATATTAAGTGGGATGTTTTAGCTCCAGATATTATGGAGGTATTAAAAAACAATTTGGCGCATATTGGCGGGACGGGTAGGCCAGGAGAAGGAAAGAATGTTTTTATTACTGGTCATAGCTCTAATTATTGGTGGAATGAAGGAAACCTTAATAGCGTGTTTGCGCTTTTGCCCGAGTTAAAAGAAAAGGACGAGATATACCTGGCTTACAAAGGTAAGGTTTACAGGTACGAAGTAACGCAAAAGATTGAATTATCCAAAAATGAGGTTGGAAATTACGTTACATCAAACCAAGAGCAATTGACGCTGATGACCTGCGTACCGGTTGGGACCAATCTACGAAGGCTTCTTGTCATTGCCAAGCCGCTGCAATAACTTTGCAAACTCTGCTAAAATATAAATAGATGAAAAAGTTTGTTTTACTTACAGCTCTGGTAGCTATTGTTTTGGTTAGCTATTCTTTGGTGCGTGCGGAGGATACTTTCCCGCCTTTGCCAATTCCTGTTCTAGATGAAAGTGTTACCCCCGAAGAATCTGTTGTAGCGACCGTTGAACCAAGTCCGGTTATAGCTCCAAGTCCTGTTGTTCAAAGAAGTGTTGTCGTCCAGGATTTCACCTCTGAGGCAGAAACAGGTTCAAAGCTGTACGTTCTACTGGCGGTTTCTGCTTTAGGTGGACTCGGATTGTTTAGTATTAAAAAATACTTCGACAGTAAAAAGTACTCAATATAATCTTGTTGCTTCTAAAATGGCTGAGCCATTGGTATAATATTTTTGTATGAAAGATCCGTTTGCGCTTCTGAACCCTGCACCGGAAGTTCCCGGTATGGTACATAAGGCGCCTGTCCCCAAAAAACTCTATTGGGTTATTGGGTCGTTGGCGGCGCTAGCTTTGATATTGGGAATTGGGCTGCTGCTGAATTTAAGAACTGGCGTGAGCGCAGATGTGAACGAGGTTAACTATCAGGCCGATGTTAAATTAAGCGGTGCACCTGCCGATGTTAAATCTGGAGAACAAGTTTCGCTGACTCTGGCCATCACGAACAAGGGCTCGCAAACAATCGTCGATCCATTCGTATTAATCAAGGGTACGTCGGTTAATGTTATTCCGACTGTCTCCCTAATCAAAAACTTGGATCCCACCGACCCAGGATATTTACGCAAAGCCACAGCCGAAGAAGTCGCCTATTTTTCATCCGGGGGCGACAACGGTGTTTACTGGAACGTGGGTAATTTAACCGCTGGGCAAACTAAGTCGCAGCAAATTAAAGCAACGCTCGGTGGCTCCGATGACCTTCAAGCAATGGTTGAGGCCAAGTTGATGCGACCCAAGCAAACAGTTTATTCGTGTGGCACGTTTGGCTTGTCGCAGTGCAAGCAGAAAACAGGTGCGGTCGAGATTTCTTCCCAATCTTTAGATCTAAAATTAACCTCTTTGGCCAAAATTAAACTTCGCGCTGGATATAATTTTATTAGCCTACCCTATATTTTTAGTACGCCTTCGGCCAAATCATTCCTTGCTTCTCTGAAGGATCAATGGGCCTATGTATTTAAACCCGCGACCGGTGAATATTTGAACTTAAATAAGGACGAAAACGCTGCTTTGATCAAGCCTGGGGTTGGCTTCTGGGCTTACGACTCAAGCGGTTCAGAGTATTCCTTACCAAAAGAAAAGGTTGAAACTAATATTTCTGAGTCATATAATATTCCTCTTGATATCGGATATAACATGATTGGCAACCCTTATCCCAAGAGGCTTATTTTGTCAGGCGAGAAAATATTGGTTCGTGAGATGGCTGATGATGGAAGTGCAACGGGGACGATTTACTCCTTAAAATCGGCGATTGATAGCAAGATTTTATCGCCAGTTTATATTATAAGCTATAAATACCAAACGGACCCGGCTGGCGAGAAGGATTTGACCAAGCTAATGGAGTATAAAACTGTAACTCTTGGTTCAGTCGTTCAGCCTTATACGGGCATGACCCTTAAATCTGAGAAGAAGGTTACCCTTATCTTCCCAGGTAGAGAAATCATCGCGGCAGGCGATTTACTTGGTTCAACAGAGAAACAACAGATAGAGACTTGGATCGTCAATAACGGCCTGAATCAGTTCGGTGACCCATCTGGAACGGTCTATTCAGGCGGTACACCGCTCGTAGACACCTCTAATGGTCAAAGTATCGATAGATACGACTATATACTCTCAAAGCATCCTGAGCGTCCTTGGGCCGCAATTAGTACTAATTAAGGTTTAAACGTTGACGTTTAACCTGGTGGCGAGCCATTCGCCTGCCTTAAGTATGATATCTGTTTTGATATTGATGAAATAAAGAACGACAACAATGGCAACAAGCGATAAAACTGTCAGGAGAATTTTTTTAATCTCGTGCTTAACCTCTTTGACTTCATCTAAAGATTGATCGTGGCTGACAATTCGGTTGCCTTCTTGGCTAGCCGAAACGCTTGTGCCAACAGCCTCTGGTTGAGCTGTTGAAACAGGATTATTGCTCTGGGATTGACTTGCGCTAAGTTGAGAGCGCAATACCTTTCTTAGTTTCTTCTTGTTCTTTTTGGACATGTGATTTTTCTGTTTAGTGGAGGCGTCGCCGGGATTTGCACCCGGGTACGAGGTTTTGCAGACCTCTGCCTAACTGCTCGGCCACAACGCCATTTAAATCTCGACTTCTTCCAAAGCGGTAACCTTACCTAATAAATCTAACCTTTCTTTTGATTCATCGGCAATACCTAGGCTTAAATAACTTCCGTCCTTGGCTTCAAAATCCCAAAACGTTTCCGAATACCCCTTTTTATAAATTTCTTCGCCCCAAATTTCTTCTGCAACACCGTGCGCTTCAAATAAAAACTTATAATTCTTACCTTCGTACGAGACTGTCTTTGGTGGGGTATCTCTAAATGACGTCACTACTTCTCTGCCAAAAATAAAGACATTTCTATCTGAGTCCTCCGCGATAATAAAGTCATCATTTAGAAAGCATTTTATATAGAAGCTGCCGTCGTTTAAGCGAAATTTTATTATTTCCCTAACTGTAAATTTCTTATTCTTTACAGTAATCTCGGAATTTGGCGCAACCTTTTGCCGAAAATTTTCTATTGTCATTTATGCTAAGAATAAATCTTCTTTCTTTGCTGGGTATTATTTTATCAGGTTTGGGCTAAAAATAAAGATTTTGTCTTATGGGCAACGGCCAAAAACCAAAAACCGCCTGTTTGGCGGCACATTTTTTATGGCCTGCCATCCGTAGCTCGATAGAGCGTAGGATGGTGCCCATGGTCGGACTCGAACCGACACGACCTTGCGGCCACTGGCACCTGAAGCCAGCGTGTATACCAATTTCACCACATGGGCATTACTCTATTCAAAATTTTAAGGAACTTGCGGACATGCCACATGGGCATCTACAAGATAAAACTATATCTCAAGAGTGCGGTTTTGTCGAGATTAGTAAATCGACTTGGTATTGAGATACCAGGAGGCTAAGTGATCGAAGCGATCCGTTTCACATTGACAGGCATTGCTCGTTATAAATCCCTGAATCTTTGGCGAAACGGCGTAAGTTTCAGTAATACTTTTGTACTCAATGCTGACTTTTTCTTTTTGCAGCTGTTCGTTAATTTTTGCCAAAATTGCTGTTTTCTTGGCGGCATCTTCCTCGGTGCGGTACTGCTCGGTCAGATTGTCGATAGTGGCGTTTGCCAGTTCGGCAAAGTTCTGTCCATCACCACTGCGCTGGGTCGAATTCCAGAGCAAATACGGGTCGCGGGTTGTTTCGTCGTTCACTAGAATATAAAGCAAATCATAATTTCTTTTTGGCAGATCACTTTTAACGGCATCCTTAAGGGCGACTTTTCGCTCATTTACTTTTACGCCACTAGCTTTGAGTTTTTCAATTAAGTCGCCAAATTCTTTATCAACCGACTCGCCGTTAACCTCGAGTACATCAAGTGTGTCAACTCCGTCAGGCTTCTGCCCGTCAAGAAGTTTCTCGCGTATCCTGGTGCTCTTAAGGTTTGTCCTGGCACTATTTACGAACAACAAATGTTTCTTGGATAAGGTTAGTGTTTTAGACTGCCATTTTTCTGGTACCGCGTTAAGAGATAACGCGCCGTTTATAGCTCCTCTTTTGGCTGCTCTTTCGAGAGCGCCTTGGTCGTCGTAAAGCCTTATTGTAACCCTATCGATATAGGCTCTTTGCAAATGATAATTCTTGTTTATTTTAAGTCTAAGCTCATCGCCTTTTTTCCTATCAAAAGTGTATGGTCCGTTTGGAAAAAGCGGTCTTGAGAGTACGTTAAGGAAGTTAACGTTGGGCTCAGGAAGCCTCAAAACGACATTGGATTCATCGATGGCTGAAGCGGTCACGCCAGGCACATAGGTCGGATTTTTCATAATCGTGTCGACTACTTCGTAAGAAGCAATGACGGGATTTAAAACGAAATTGTAGGCTAATTTGTCATCCGAAACTTTCCAGGAAGTTGCGAGGTCTGGAACAATTTGTCCAGTCGGGTCTTCTTGAACCAGTCCAGCCTTGGTGAGTCTCCCCAGATCAATATTATCCAAGGAATTACCAACCACGCCTTCGACAAAAGTGCCTCCGTTAGCGGGGATAATTGATTGTGGGCGTCCTGCGGCATCTACCCAGCGCCAAGAAGCAAGGACTATCAGGAGAGCCAGAAATAGGAGGGCGCCTTTTTCAAGATGATTAAAGGATTTGCGCCAGTTTTTTAAGATGTAACTAAATGTATGTAATCTAACACGTGCTAAAGCACGTAACGGGATTTCCATATTTTAGACCTGTCCAATTAACCTTAAGTAAAGGTCGACCAGAAGACCAACTATCAGAATCGCTGAAAGCGCGATAGTTGAATTAAAGAGAAATTTTTCTATACCTCTTTTAGATCGGTATACATTAGCTTCGGAAGCAAAAACACCTCCGAGGCCTGTACCGCGGTTCTGAAGCAACACTGATGTGATCAGCATTGCCGCTACTGCAAATTCTATCCAAGTAATGATTTTCATCATGACGTCAACTAGTGTACACGATAAGAAAAGTCTGTCAACCCCCGTAACCTGTTCTCCTTGGTTAACGGAAAACCCGCCTTTGGCGGGCTATATGGTGCCGAGTGGAAGAGTTGAACTTCCGACGCCAGGATTTTCAGTCCTGCGCTCTACCGCTGAGCTAACTCGGCATAATCTAAAGTACAGGGAAATATTATCATCTAGCAGATTACGATTCAAGAAAGATTCTGGTGCGTCCAAGAGGACTCGAACCTCTAACCCCTTGGATGTAAACCAAGTGCTCTACCAATTGAGCTATGGACGCTCTAAATCTAGAAAAGTATAGCTGATAAGGTTTGTTTTTTCAATATTAAGTGTTTAAAAACGAGTCGGGGACCGGTGCGCTGTAACGCTGCCGGTCCCCGTATGTAAACGGCTTGGGGGTAGTTCATCGATTTACCACCTCCAAGCCGGTAGCGATGCAATCCATCACCTTCTGACGACTGCTTGCATCACGCAGCCGCCAGGAATCGCCTCCATCGTTGGCAGGTACGCCCATCTCGATGAGGGAGCGAAGTCGGAGTTGGTTGCGCGGAGGGCCGATGACACCCATCCGCTTGGTCCTGACCCATAATGAGCGGCCAGGCGTCGCGATATCTTCTTTCTCGAGGGCCGCAGCAATCGGCTGCCCAAGAGCTAGCTTCTCGGGCCAGCACACCACGTGTGCCCCCGCGACGTTTCCGCCGAGAGAGTCCACGTGGACACTAACCCAAGCTACATGGTTGAGATGATGCTTGCCCATATAAACGGTTGCCCGCTTGATCTGGGCGAAGCGTTGACCAAACATCCCCCCTTGCACAGCCGCACCATCTGAGAGAAAGCGCGCCTTGCGGGGTAGGGGGAGCTCGCTAGCCTTAACGTCGCGCAAGCGAGAGACGGGGTCGTAGGCAGTCAGAAAGACGACTGCGCCGCGGTCAGCTAGCGTCTCCGCCAGCTGCCATGCGGCGGGATATGTGACTGCTGCCTCGTAGCTTCTGACAGACACAGTCTGTCCGTTTTTTGGCCACGAGACCAACCAGCCGCAACCGGGGTCGGTGCCACCATGTCCGGGGTCGATGATGACGACCATGCCGGTCAGCGTCCCCTTGCGGGTCGGCCGAAGAGGCATGGTGGGCAAACCGCCACTGAAGGACGGCTTGATCCGTGGCGGCAGCTTAATCTCTGCCGCGACTTTCTTCGTGGCACGAGGCTTGTCCGGCTGGACCGGCTTGGCCTTGTGCGGGGCCGGTTTGGAAATCGGCCCAGTTGTGTCGACAGCCGGCTTGGTAATGCCGGCGCGCAGCGCGACGGAGTAGACGATGATCCCGATCAGCGCGATGACGCCAATCACGACCAAAGCCTTCACCTGACGCTTCTGGTCTGAGGGCAAAGCCGCCCACCAACCAGCGAGGTTCTGCTTCACAGCTGTCACCCTCCCTTTCTGAGCACTTGCCAGTGCTCCTCGTCCATCAGTTCCCAACGGAATACGTTGAGACTTTTGGATGGCCCGACCAGCTTAATAAACTTCTTAAGCTCGGACGGGGCGACGTATTTCAGGCCGCGCCGATGCCCGTAGGCTTGCGCCGTCAGGACAATCTGGCACGGAGACTTGTTCCACTCCTTGACCGTTCGGCCAATCGCCGCTTCTACGGTCGTCCCAAATGACACCCAGTAACACTGGGGCATAAGGACGTCCGCATAGCGGTCGAAAGCCTGCCACGGCATCGGAGCGTGCAAGTTGCGGAATGCGAAAGTCGAAACTGCTATGACCTTCTTGGGGCAGGACTTATCCCGCCACGCGTGGAGTTGACGAAGAGTCTTTTCGGCTGCCAAACGTCCGCGCTCTGACTGGAATTCGACTTCCATATCGAGCACGTAGCCGTCTGACATACCAAGACCCTCTTGCGCCGCTTCGGCTTCCGCTTTCGCGTTTTTACCAAAACAGCGCTGATAGAGATATATCCTGATGCCAGCCTTGCGGCAGACATCGATCAGCTTCTCTACCTGCCCGCGAGGATTGTGGTTAAACCACTTTCCGCCGCGGTGCGAATTGACGATGAGGTAGTCGATCCCGTGTGCCTTTGCCTTTTGGGCAATGCGGTTGGGGTCGCCACCTTCGGCCTTACCAAGGTCATAAATCCAAATCCCCAGTCCCTTGATCCGCAGATTGCTCTGCGGTTTGGGAGCGGGAACGGACTTTTTGACCTTAACAGGCACTGTCTTCACGACCTCGACAGGTTTGTCGAGGGTAGGGGGACGCCGATCGACGCGTCCCGCAACAAAAAAAGTTCCTCCCGCTACAACGATTGCAGCCAGGAGTATTGCGAGACGCTTTTTCACAAGCGCCACCTCCTTTGCCGACTTAAAGGGATCGGCTCCCGATTTCCAATCTGTCAAAGGCCTAAAACATAGTAATATACCATATAATGGCCTAAAAGTCAATCTTATTAAGGTAAAACAAAAAACCCTCTTCCGAGGATTTTTTCTGGAGCGGGTGATGGGACTTGAACCCACGGCCTCTTCCTTGGCAAGGAAGCGTTCTACCGCTGAACTACACCCGCAAACACTGCTGAAATAATAGCGTAAAAGGCCACGCTTGTAAATATTGCCAGCCTAATCTTGAAAAAGGATTGCTTTTATCTTATAATAACTGAAGTTAAGCCGAGGTGGTGAAATTTGGTATACACGCTACCTTGAGGTGGTAGTGGGAGCAATCCCGTGCAGGTTCAAGTCCTGTCCTCGGCACCAACGATATAATCGCTCAATTATTTTATGTCTGAAATAATCGATTTTACGAAATTATTCAATTGGGATTATTTAACCCAGACGCCCCCATTACAGATGCGTCATGGTCTTGCATTTATTATTATTCTTGCTGCTCTAATTTTCTTTGGCGCAGGGCTTCAAATCTACAATTTTAAAAAGACGTATCCCCGTTTCTATAAGCGATTTATTAAGCGCCTGGCGGACTTCTTCTTATATATGCCATTTTTGCTGATAATGTTAATTCTTGCCCGTCTTGGTGGATTATCTGCGCTTAGCATTAGATTTTATCTGGTCCTATTCTTGGCTATATGGTTGATTTGGTTTTTATTTTTGGTATACTATCGATTAGTTATTATCCCAGCGATGTGGTTAAAGTATGAACACCGCAAGCGGGAAGAAAGTTATGTCAAACATGGCAACAAAACAAGATAGCGCTCCAAAAGAGCTAACAATGGAAGAGCTTGCGCAGGAGCAAGACGAGCTGCTGATCCCGTTTGCAACGGGCGATATGGTCAAGTGTAAGGTTATCACTAACTCTTCAAATAGAGTTTTGTGCGATATCGGAGGTCTGACCTACGGCTTCGTACCTGAGAAAGAATTTTCTTTCGATACTAGCGAACTAAAAGAAGGTGAAGAAATAACCGCTAACGTCATGTCGATGGAAAACAAGGACGGCTATGTAGTATTGAGTCTGCGACGTGCCGACAGGGATCGGTTGTGGACAATGCTTCAGGAAAAAATGGACAATGGCACAATGGTTGAAGTTAAAATCGTTGGCGCAAATCGCGGCGGTTTAATGGTAGAAGCGGGTGGTATTCAAGGATTCCTGCCGGTCTCACAACTTTCAGCGGCCCACTATCCGCGAGTTGACGGAGGCGATCCCAGCCAGATTTTGGCTAAACTGCGCCATCTAATTGGCGAAACGCTTTCGGTCAAAATAATTGCTGTTGATAAAAACGACGAAAAACTGATTTTCTCTGAAAAAATGGCTGGTGGCGCAAGCCAAGCGGCTTTAGACGAATCGTTTGAAGTCGGACAGATGATCGAAGGAGCGATTTCCGGAATTGCCCCATTTGGCTTATTCATCAACCTTGGCTCGATAGAAGGGCTCGTGCATATTTCCGAAGTTGCTTGGGAACATGTCGATGACCTAAATAAACTGTTTAAGGCTGGAGAAAAGGTCAAAGCTAAAATTGTCAAAATCGAAGATGGAAAAGTTTCATTGTCGATCAAGCGCTTGCAGGCTGATCCTTGGATTGAGCAGATGAAGAAACTAAAAGTAGGACAAAAAATCGAAGGCGAAGTCAGCAAGATGACTGCTTATGGTGCTTTTGTCAGATTAGACGATGGACTTGACGGATTGGTCCACGCTTCTACGGCTGGTGGCGATGTTGAAAAAATCAAAACCTTACAACAGGGCGATAAACACAAATTCGAAGTAATTGAACTCAAGCCGGAAGCCAGGAGAATTGGCTTAAGGCTTATTGACTAAACTTAGATTGTCTGCAACAATTGCGGACTGATTCTAAAGACGCGTTTTCTGCTGATAAATCAGTGAAGAGCGCGTTTTTAGAAAGTACACTACAAACCGAAACGAAACGAAAGGGTGGTCGTCGTGCAATACCGGCTCCTGCTGGTCTTTGTTCTGATACTTTGCCTCTTCGGGGGTGGAGTGATGGCTGATCGGGTCATGTCCAACCACAACCATCTCAATAATAGTGATGGTTCGCAGTCGGCCACCGGGGTAGCGATAACCACGCTGCTAAACGATGCCGATTTCCTGTTCGCGAACGACCACATAGAGATGGTCGAGCAGATGACGGTTGGTCAGGACGTCTTTGGGCGTTTTACGACTACGGTCCTGCAACTCAACGACAAAGCGGTCGGCTTCGAAGCCTGGGCCAGCGGCATCAACGCCGCTAACCACTACCTCACAACTGGAGATGGCGGCCCCGGATTCGTCTGGGCGTTTGATCCAGTGGGGCTAGTGAGGATGAACGAGATCCTCGCCCCCAAGGTTGCGCGAGTTATCGCTGGAGCAGAAGTCGGTCTCGGACCGGCCTGCAGGATCGGCGAGAAGGAGCTTTCCGCCAGGTTCTCGCACTTTAAGATCCTGGGCGGAGAGTACGGCACGATTCAATCTAATGGCAGTTTCTATTTTGCCATTATGCGCTTGGCCGAGTCCGCCGAAGCAACGGCAAGCTGGGCAAGCGCAACGGAGGTCCTGCGCAAGATCGTCGCGATCGCTCATCGCAACGGTGCGATCATCGTGGCGGCACATCCCCTGGACGCCCGCTACCCCTGTTTGATTGGTCTCGACCAGGTAGACGCTGTGGAGTATTACAACCACAGCACCGACTTCAACCTCGATACGCCATATAACCTGCACTTCCTGCAGGCGGCCATGATCAAGACGTTCCAGCGTGTCATCAACTCCGATACTGGGGGTGATTGGCACGGGCCGGAGGTAGGTAAGGCCAGCGAGGTCCAAGAGATCGCCAGGATGGCGGCCGTCGGCCTGAGCTATCCGCAGCTTCAGCGATTCACGATCGTTCAAACGGATAGCTGGGACCCCAGGGTCGTCGTCGAGACCTTCGCTGCCGGAAAGGCCTACGGGGCCGTCGGTCGGGCGAGGTTTGTCGAAATGACGACTTGGCCGGGTAACGGCAGTTGTAAGCCTGAGGGCGGCTTTCGCGTTCGCTTGACTGGGCTTAACCGACTGCTTGGCTCGAAGGCTCTCTTCAGTTTCGTGCCAAAAGGCGCCGGCGATATTCGCAGCTTAGTCGTTGACATTCCCCCCGGTGACCAGCCGGTCGTGTCAACCGAGCTTGAGGGCATCGTCCAGCGCGAAGACAAAGCTGG
>Ga0247841_10003196_pt1 | contig 30916 bp, 36 predicted proteins | sample LaCruzMarch2015__2_FD_192410 | JGI IMG/M metagenome (GOLD analysis project Ga0247841, IMG submission 192410) | Freshwater microbial communities from meromictic Lake La Cruz, Castile-La Mancha, Spain - LaCruzMarch2015_18m | ecosystem: Environmental > Aquatic > Freshwater > Lake | place: Spain... | reverse complement strand
AGGCTGTTTTTTTCATAAACTGTGCCGCCATAGAAAGCACCAACACCGACTATAATCACTAGACTAAGTGTGATTATTATTTGCTTGTTCATATGTATTTAAATTAATTGTTAGAAAATTTGTTAATGTAAAATGCAAATCTCAAAATGGAAAATGACAGTGTAAAATACAAAAAATTAAAAGATTATTAATTTTGAATTTTGATATGTCATTTTTATTTTTGATTTTTCAATTTTAATTTTTTTGTTATTCATATCTCAATGCTTCTATTGGGCTTAAATTGGCCGCACGCCTGGCTGGATAGAATCCAAAGATAATTCCGACTGCTGCCGATACTCCAAAAGCCAATAATACTGCGGATAAAGAAATACTGGTTTTTAGGCTGCTTACGAAATGGGTGACAAGAAGCGACGCGACCCAGCCTAAAATAACACCTAGAATTCCACCAAGAAGCGTAAGAATGACAGCTTCCGAGAGAAACTGAAGATTGATATTTATTTTCTTGATGCCTACGGCTTTTCTAAGGCCAATTTCCTTCGTTCTTTCAGTAACAGTTGTAAGCATCATGTTCATAATTCCAATACCTCCGACAAGAAGAGAGATGCCCGCAATGGAAGAAAGGAGGATGGTAAAGGTGCTGGTAATGCTGGAGGCGGTAGAAAGGATGTCATTTTGATTCATCAGGCTGAAATCTGCTTTAGTAGAGTCGGAAATTTTGTGGCGCTTCAGAAGAAGATTAGTGACGTCTTGCTGTACGGATGCCATGGCGTTTTGGTCTGAAGCCGCGATGCTGATATTATTGACATATTCATCTCCGGAAAAATAATGCTGGGCTGTGGTAAGGGGAACATAAATAACATCATCTTGATTATTAAATCCAGAGCCACCCTTAGTCTTAGTCATTCCAATTACCTGAAAATCCATGTTATTGATGCGGATTATCTGGCCGACTGGATTAACGTTTGCTCCAAAAATATCATCTCTGACTGATGGGCCAATGACAGCTACCTTGGCTGATCCCTTCATTTGCTGTGTATTGAAAAATGATCCAATGTCGATGGCTACATTTCTGGCAATCATGTAATCCTGGGTTGTCCCGATGGCCTGAGTATTAGTATTGTTCCCCTTGGCTGTAACCTGATAGCGCTTAGTGATCGATGGAGCTACTGCCTTGATACTTGAAATCTGGCTTTTAATAGCATCGGCATCTTCAACGGTTAATGATTGGGCGCTTCCTCCGCCTTGATTGATGCCGCCCACTCTTTGAGATCCAGGAGTCACTATGATTAAATTAGAACCAATGGCTTCAATGCTGGAGGATATTGAATTTTTAGCTCCTTGCCCTATTGCAACCATAGTAATAACCGAAGCAATACCGATTACGATACCAAGAATAGTCAATCCAGAACGGACTTTATTGCTCGAAAGCGACCAAAGAGTTTCTTTTAATAAATCCAAAAACATATTTTTTAAATGTTATTGTCCCCTGGCTTATTCAATGCATCTTTTTCAATAACCCCGTCTCTTACATAAATGATTCTATTAGCATAATCCGCCACATCCATTTCATGAGTGATGAGAATAATAGTATGACCTTTTTGATTGAGTTCTCGAAGAGCTTCCATGACAATTTTACTGGTCTTAGTGTCAAGATTTCCTGTGGGTTCATCAGCTAAAATTATGGAAGGATTGTTTATAAGCGATCTGGCGATAGCCACTCTTTGCATTTGTCCCCCGGAGAGCTGATTGGAAAGATTATAAAACTTATTTTCCTCCATTCCTGCATATTTCAAACATTCGCGCGCTCTTTTTTCCCGATCTTTTCCAGAGATATCAGAATAGAGGAGTGGCAACATGACATTTCGAAGGACAGTCGTCCGGGGCAGGAGATTGAATGATTGAAAAACAAAGCCAATCTTGTTTTTTCGAAGCTCTGAAAGTTCGTCATCGCTAAGATGTGAAACTTCTCGGCCATCGAGATGATATTGGCCAGAAGTTGGATTATCAAGTGCTCCTAAGATATGCATAAGAGTCGACTTTCCGCTTCCCGACGGACCGATAATGGAAACAAACTCTCCCTTATCAATTGTAAAAGAAACTCCCCCTAAGGCTGTTGTTTCCACATCTCCGTTTCGATAAATTTTGGTTAAATTTTTGCATTCAATCATATTAAGTGCAAGAGCTTTAATGAATTCCAGGGAAACCCATGCCTCCGCGGTTGTTGGATGATGAGGATGTGGAAGTAGTGCTAGAAGAAGAATTGATGGTTTGTGTCACAACTTTTTCGCCAGCTTTTATCCCGCTGGAAATTTCCGTTTGGGTGTCATTTGAAATCCCGGTGTTTACTGTTATTTCAACAGGAGTTTGTCCGCTATTTAGAACTTCCACATAGCTTTCTCCATTTTGAGTTTTTATGGCACCACTCGGAACTATAATAATATCTTGTTTTACTTCAGTAATTATGGCGGCTGAAACGCTCATTTCTGGCCTTATTCTTGAGTCAAGCATATCAAACCCAATAGTTACATTGTATGTGACAACTCCGGAACTCAATGTTCCTATCGAATCCATTTTTTCCACTTTTCCAGTGACAGTTAGTCCGTCAATAGCACTGAATGTCAAGGTGACTTTTTGGCCGATGCTGACATTGGCAATATCGACTTCATTCACTTGAACCTGGGCTTTCATGGTGCCTAAATCGCCGATAATTATGGGAACTTCTCGAGAGCTTCCGGAAGAAAGCTTGCTTAGGTCATCCCCATTTTTGATGTTTACTGCATTAACTGTCCCATTAATTGGAGAAGTGACTTTTCTTTTGGCATAGTTTGCTTTTTCATTTTGTAAACTTTCCAAAGCCGAGGCGACGCTTTCTTCGGCAGAAGAAAGACTGGCTTCTGTTGCTTCAAACTTCTGTTTTAAAATCGCATCTTGTTTGGTGCTATGGTCGGTTTTATAGTTTAAGCTTGCTTCTTTTTTGCTGGATTTGGCAGATTCCAGAGAACTCAAAGATGATAAGTAAGAAGAATGGGCTCTGGTTACTGCCAAGCTTAAGTCGTCATTATCAATCGTAAAGAGTAACTGCCCCTTAGCGACTTTGTCTCCAACGCTTACAGCTAGATTGGCCACAGTACCAGTAATAGTCGGATCAATATTAGAACTCTGATCAACAATCACATTTCCGGAGCCGGTTATGAAAGTGGTAATAGTCCCTTTTGTTGCTGCTTCCGTGACATACTGTATTTGGCTTGTTCCGGATTTTGATTTGCTGTACCAATAGTATCCCCCGGCTATCAGCACAACTAGAATTATAATAACGTACTTTCTTTTAAAAATTGCAGGTATTTTCATATTTGTTTAATTTTGAGGATTATTGCTAGGGTTATTATTTGGCTGATCATTATTAAACACTCTGATCAGGTCAGCATTGATAACTCCATTATCTCCTGGTTTTCCAATTACAACAATTTTTTCATCCTGCTTCAGATCCGTTATTTTTACATCATTCATTCTGTCTTTAATAACTGTCTTATTATTAACAGCAATCGAAATTTCTTTATTCTGCGGATCTTTTATGGCAATAGTATTATCGGAAATTGAGACTATGTTTCCGGAAATTCCATGCCCATTTCTAAAATCCCGTCCTTCCATATCGCGGAAAAATCCCATCGGACCGCCCATCGGTCCTCCCGGACGTGGTCCCATGAAGTTTCTTTCATAATTTTCTCCGAAGCGGTAGGAAAAGCGGGCTTTATGGATTCCGACTGAAACCCCTGCGCCAAAAATGACAAGCGCTAGAATAAAAGACCCGACAACTCCAGCGGCGATTTTGAATTTTTTGGATTTTATTAGTTCGTTCATATTTAATCGTCATCCTGAGCTTCGACCCAAGTCGAAGCGAAGGATCTATTATGAATTATTTATAACTTTATATTTATGAAAAAAAATAGTCAGCAGTAGTTCAAAGCAGATCCTTCGCTCCAATTTCACGATTGGAGCTCAGGATGACGGAAGCATTTATGCATAATTATGACGAGTTGGGGTTACTGTTTTGAAATACGCGCTTCCCAACATAAACAGGGCAAAAACTGGAACGAGTATCGCAACGATTCCAAATATCGGCAGAGTTTCCAAAAGTGAATAGGCAAAATCAACCCAGTTTTGAATGACTAAGCCTGTGTCAGAGAATATTAGTTTAGCGAGTGTCCAAAAATCAGACCGAAGAAGAGCTTTTCCAAGAGTAAAAATGGCCCAGACAAAAACTCCGGATGATGTGGTAAATCCGGCATAAATAAAGGCTAATTTTCGTCTTATTGCCAGCTTGTTTTTTAAAGCAATCCTTTTCAAAATCCGCTTTTCTAAGCCAACGGATGGCTCAAGGTCGGATATTTTTTTGAAGATAGTGTGAAGAGTGTCCATACTAAGTATACGAGCTAGTATGATTTTGGGTGCAATAACCCATTAATTTTCCAAAAAAGTTTCTCTAAGTTTTGCGAGTCCTCTCTGATGCTGGCTTTTTATAGTGTTGTAGGATTTATCGAGGATTTTGGCGATTTCCTGGAGGGAAAAGTCTTCCTTATAATGCATGATGAGAATAATCCGGTAAATGTCCGGGATTTTTTTTAGTTTTTCTTCAAGCAATTTGGCTGAATCGGCGCGGATGAGGATTTCATGGGGTAAGATTGAATCATCGCCAACATTATCCAGTCGATTATTGCCTTCATCATCAGTGAAATTGGAAAACGGAATTGTTTTCTTTTTTTTGAGATAATCAAAAGCAGTATTTTTGGCGATTGAAAAAATCCAGACTTTGAAATTTCTGGATCGGTCGAATTTTTCAATATGTTTCCAAGCCTTTATGAAAGTCTCTTGCGTGATGTCATCCAACGCTTCGCGGTCGCTGACAAAGTGGTAGAGGAAATTATAAACCGGTTTCAGATATTTTTTTACGAGTTCAGAAAAAGCCGAGTCATCCCCGGCAATAAAATTATCAATTAATTGTTTGTCACCGCTGTCCATAATAATAAGTATAACGCCATATAATATAAAAAAACAGCCGCGAACCCGTCATCCTGAGGACGGCGTTAAGCCGGACGAAGGATCTGTTTTGAGTTACTGCTGTATAATTTATTTACAATAAAAGCTAGAAACAATTTATAGTAGATCCTTCATTCCGACTTGGGTCGGAACTCAGGATGACGATATTATTTTTTCCTGCCGGCTCGTTTTCTGTCTATTTCGGTAAGATACTGTTTTCGGAGGCGGACGGATTTTGGAGTAATTTCCAGATACTCATCGCCGGAAATCAGTTCCAGCCCTTTTTCAATCGTTATAATATGCGGAGGAGTAAGCTGGATGGCGTCATCCGTTCCGGAAGCGCGCATATTGGTAAGTTGCTTGCCTTTTATTGGATTGACGGCCATATCGGCACCTTTGGCGGTGTTGCCGATGACCATGCCTTCATAAACTTCTGTGGCTGGTTCAATATAAAGTGTTCCTCTGTTTTGGAGGTTGGCTAGTGAAAAACCCAGCGCTTTTCCGGAAACCATGGAAATCATTGATCCTAGATCACTTTTTCTTATTTCTCCTGAATAAGGCCTATATCCAACAAATCTCGAACAAAGAATTCCTTCCCCGCGGGTGTCGATGATGAATTCGCTACGATATCCGAGGAGGCCACGGGTTGGAATTTCAAAAATCATCCGAGTCTGGCTCCCGATGTTTTTCATGTCCTTCATGATCCCTTTTCTTTTTCCCAGCTTTTCAATAACAGCTCCGGAAAGTTTTTGCGGAGAGTCAACCGTTACTTCTTCAAAAGGCTCCAGTTTTCCTTCTGCTGTTTTCTTGATGATAACTTGGGGCTGGGAAACCTGAATTTCATAGCCTTCCCGGCGCATATTTTCAAGCAAAATGGCAACGTGTAGCTCGCCTCGTCCGTAAACCTTATATGAATCAGCAGAAAAATCTATCCTCAGTCCAACATTAACTTCCAATTCTTTTTCCAGGCGTTCGCGAAGCTGCTTATTAGTGACGAATTTTCCTTCACGTCCGGCAAAGGGGGAGGTATTGACCATGAAATTCAAAGATATCGTCGGCTCGTCTACAGTTATGGCGGGAAGTGCAACTTGATCAGCGCTGTCGCAAAGAGTTTCCCCAATATCAATTCCTGGAAATCCAGCAATCATTGCAATATCGCCGGCCAAAGCTTTCTCTACTTCTTTTCTTTCAATTCCATGAAAAGTGAAAAGTTTAGTAACTCTTCCTGTCTCAATTTTGCCGTCAGTCTTTTTGAGGATCAGATTTTTTCCGGTTTCAATCGTTCCTTCATGGATTCTTCCAATGGCCAACCGCCCAAGAAAATTATCATAGCCAAGATTAAACGGTTGGAAACGGAAAGGAGCGTCAATTTTAGCAGCCGCCGGGCGGACTTTTAGAAGCACAATATCTAAAAGAGGATTCATATTTTCCGATTCATCATTTAAATGTATTTTAGCGATACCCTGTTTGGCAATCGTATAAACCACAGTGAAATCCAGTTGTTCATCAGTTGCTCCGAGATCCATAAATAGTTCAAAAACCTGCTCCTGAGCCAAATCAGGATCAGCTGCCGGCTTATCAATTTTATTTATCACCACGATTGGTTTTAGCCCCAGCTCAAGTGATTTTTTGAGAACAAAACGGGTTTGGGGCATTGGGCCTTCCTGAGCATCGACTACCAGAAGAACGCTGTCAATAGAACGCAAGACTCGCTCCACCTCGGAGCCGAAATCGGCGTGTCCCGGGGTATCAACAATATTGATTTTAGTCCCACGATAAAAAACCGAAGCGTTTTTGGAATAGATCGTAATTCCGCGCTCCATTTCAAGATCATTTGAATCCATGCTAGCCGAGCCTTCTTCGGTCATGCCGGTTTGTTTCATGATGGCATCAGTGATGGTCGTTTTTCCATGATCTACGTGAGCGATGATGGCAATATTTCTTATCTCCATATATTTCTGTGATCAACGCTTGTCCCGTAGCGAGCTCTGCTCTGCTTCGGGGTGAGCGATGATGGCAATATTTCTAATTTCCATATCTTCGGAGTTTAGCACTTAAAAAGGGAAATAGCAATGTTATCTTAATTTTTTTGTTATTTGCTTGGACAAAATTAAAACAAGGGGTTAGCGATTGCTAACCCCAGTGAGAAAATCATATACGGGTTAATTAATGATTTGAAAATCCCGCAGAGGTTCCCATCTTGTAAATTGTACGTGGCATTTCTTGGTACTATCCCAGAAAACCATTGCCTGGGGTAGTTCCATTTTGGGATAAACACCCCTAAGCGCTAAAGTTCTTCCGTCTATTTGCACCACTGTGCCGACCACCATACTTCCGTCGATAAATGCCTGTACAGCGATAGACGGAAAATAACATTCTAATTCCTTGATAAGAATACGTCTTGCCTTTTTTGTCTGTCGCTTAGAAGGTAGCCAAAGAAAATCTAACCACCTGAGACTGCGAATTGGCCTTGCTTCCACACTCATTAATGGCATTTTATTCTCCTTTCGTTTTTTGATAGAAACAAAAGTTTTCGCGCCGAAATCTTAATAAACCCATATTTACTAATCACATAAAAAACAAAAAGAACCAACGCGTTATGGTATAAAACTTTGGGGTTTTTGTCAAATTAAGATGGCTCGATAATAATCACTCGAAGAAATAAAAAGAGGGGATCCGGAAAAATCCAGATCCCCTATGTCCTTGTTTTCAAAACGGCTTACCGATAGTTCATCGAGTCGCCGATATAATGAATCGCTCCGAGCCTGTCTTCATCGAGCTTCCCCACATTCCACCAACAAAACGCCGTTGGCCGAGGAGTAAGATCGCTATAGTGAGCTAACAGTTCCGTACCACTGAGCTGTTTATTGGTCTCCGCATTAAGCGAAGTGCAGGACAGAGTGGCGACGGGAATTATCGGAATTAGGGGGGTAGTTTGCTGGGCATAGTCCCAAAACCACCGAGTAGCCCATCCTCCCTTATCGTACCACCAGCAGAAGTAGAGATGCGGCATAATGAAATCCATTAGCAGGTACGCTTCCTGGAAGGAAATGCCGTTATAAAGAAGAGAAACATCGGTGTCTTGAAGTGTCCAGACACCGAAGGGCAGGCCGTAATAATGGGCCCAGTACTTTCCAAAAGCAAGATCATACCGAGCCGTTTCTTGGTCAGCACCTATCTCATAGTCCCAGACCACTGCTACAAATCGAGGAAAATACTTGGCGAGTTGTGTAGTATAGTTCTTCGCAGTGGTCTTCCCGAAACCAATGACCAGCTTCCGGCCCATCGATTCCAGAAGCAGTACGTTCGGGTGGTTCATGAGTTTCGGTGGAACGACAAACCAGTGGAATTCAGGGCTAAAGATATTGGGATTATCGATACTGTTTTCCTTATCGGGTTTGCTTTCCTGGAGCCAGATGCCGTTCCCACAAAAAGGAAGGCGGGGGTCACAGGCGCTTGCGCTTGAGACCATTAACGTAAAAAATAATGCTGCCACAATTAGCATTGCCTTCATGGGACTCTCCTTTTCTCTTATAAATTCGCCGAAATTGGCGACTATCCTTGTGTTGAAGGTTCTCAGTGGGAAGTATCTCTAGCTTTACCATGGTTTCCAGATCAGATTATAACTTGTTGTCTAAGGCTCAGCACCTCCTTTCGTTTTGCCTCTTGGAGTTAGTTGCCATATTGTAATATTTTAAGCTACTCAACGCTTTTATTAAAATAAAAAGAACCAATGTGTCATGGTAGGAAAAATTTGGTTCTTTGTCAAATAAAAATCGTCATCCTTGAGGACGGCGACCAGCCGGACGAAGGATCTTAAATAAATTGTTGCTTGTTATAATTAAAGCTGAAAATAATTCAAAATAGATCCTTCGTCTCGACTTGGGTCGAGACTCAGGATGACGGTGTAAGCGAATGTGCTAAGAAGATAGTACTGGTTTTTATATCTGAATCTTGGAAAAAAAGTAACTGCCGAGAAACAGAAAAAAAGTTGTGACCAATGAGAGGACAAGAACATCAAGAGCCAGGCCGTAGTGCGTAGTATTGATAAGAAGTGCGCGGAGAGCATCAACACCATAGGAAAGGGGATCAAATCTGGCTATGTTTATAAGAATTTTTGGAACACCCTGAAGCGGGAAAAGTGAGCCGGAAAGAAAAAATAAAGGCATGACCAAAAAGTTCATGATCAGCTGGAATCCCTGCATATCTTCCAGAAGCGAAGCAATGGCTGTTCCCAGTGCTGTGAAAAGAAGTGCGATGAGGAGCATTATCAAAACCACAAAAGGTATCATAGCCCAATTATCAGGACGGAATCCCGCAATCATAGAAATTAAAAAAACCACAATGCCTTGCATAGTTGCGACTGTCGCGCCTCCCAGTGTCCGTCCGATCATAATATTCAGACGCGAAACCGGAGCGACCAGAGTTTCTTTAAGAAATCCGAACTGCCGGTCCCAGATAATTTCTATGCCGGAAAATATGGAAGTAAAAATTATGCTCATGCCGATGACGCCTGGAGCCAGAAACTGAAAATAGTTTCCTTCGCCGGCACGTGCAAAAACGGGATTGAGTCCGTAACCCAGTGCCAGTAAAAAAAGAATCGGCTGGCCAAGAGACCCGATTATCCGGGACCTTGAGCGGAAATATCTTTTTAATTGTCTAAGCCATAATATGTATATAGTACTCATATTTTTTATGTTACCTTTGCCACATCCGTCTATTTTGCCTCATCATACTGGCAGAATCAGCCTTTTCTTCTCGGATGATATCTCCAGTCAGGGCTAAAAATGCCTCTTCAAGCGTTGAAGTTTTAGTCTTGCTTTTCAGTTCTTCAGGGCTTCCCAAAGCGATTATTTTCCCCTGGTCAATTATGGCAATTCGGCCGGCTATTTTTTCGGCCTCTTCCATATAATGGGTAGTAAGAAAAATAGTTATCCCTTCAGCCTTATTGAGATCCTGGATGTAGTTCCAGATATGGTTTCTGGTCTGGGGATCAAGTCCGAGCGTGGGTTCATCCAGAAATAATATTTTCGGATGATGCAACAGGCCTCTGGCAATTTCCAATCTTCTTTTCATCCCGCCGGAAAATTCTTTGACGAGATTATCTTTTCGGTCCCAAAGTTCAACTAACTTGAGGAGATGTTCCATTCTTTCCCGACGAATTTTTTTTGGAACTTTATAAAGCACTCCATGGAATTCCATATTCTCATATGCTGTCAGTTCATCATCGAGACTTGGATCCTGGAAAACGATACCAAAAGAGCAGCGGACGGCGTCCGCCTCTTTTTCTGGATCGCTGCCATTAACCAGAATTTTTCCGCTGGTGGGTTTCAAAAGAGTGGTCAGCATTTTTATGGTCGTAGATTTTCCAGCCCCATTGGGGCCGAGGAAAGCAAAAATCTCCCCAGCTTCCACTGAAAAAGAAATATTAGAAACGGCAACGAATTCGTCAAATTTTTTCGTGAGATTTTTAACTTCGATTATTTTCATAAATCATTTAAGAATAATTTTTCTGCTAGGCCATGGAAAGCATTTTTCTGCTCCTTTTTATTGAAAATGCTTTTTATAACTTTAATGTAGGGTAATACAAGATTGAGATCAGTGTCTTCTCCTCCGAAGTCGCTTCCAAACATGACCTTATTTTTTATATCCGGATAATAGTTTAAAGCTCTTTTAAGGTCAGTTATATATTGATCAGTCAGATTGCCGATGACTTTTTCAGATATTCCCCAGTTATCAATCGTTCCCGAAACATCCGTGTAAACATTGGGATTTTTGGAAACAATATTGGCTGTTTCTATAAAATAGGGGAATCCAAAGTGGGCGATAATAATGGTTGTATCGGGAAATCTCACAGCCAATTCGTCAATATATGTTGGATGGGAATATTTGAGGAGGCTTTTGTTTTTTGGATCATAAAAATCTCCCGAGTGGAAAATGAGGGGTTTTTTGTGTTTCCTGCAAAGTTTAGCGACCGGAAAAACTTTTTTATCAGAAGGATAAAAGGACTGATAGCCAGGGTAGAGTTTTATGGCGCATATTTTTTTATCGGAAAAAAGCTTTTCGTGGAATTTTATCTGGAGCGGGATATTTTTTTCCATGTCGACGCATCCGGCTGGGATGACGGATGGAAAATTTTTCGAAAATTCCAAAAGTTCACTTATCTCTTTCCCGATTCCGAGTTTGTTTTCAATGTCAGGAAGGGCGATGACTTTGGAAATCAGTTTTTTTGATTTATTCCTGTATTCTTTCCAGACTTTTTCATCGCAAACGTGGGTGTGTGTATCTATGATCATGAGGTTGCTTTAATTTTTTAGCAAAACATTGGTAGTTTACTCCGCATCGTTCAGTTTTACAAGTAATATTTTTTAAGAAACAAAAAAAGCTTAATAATAGCTAGCCTTTTGGATGCTTTTTTTATTTTTTAAGAATATTATTCATTTTTCATATATTCAAAGAATTTTTCAAAGCAGATTTTTAGCCAGGCAGTATAGATGTCTGGATTATTTTCAATATCTTTTTTAAGAATTTCCGAGCCAATCCATTTATAATCATCAACTTCAGCTACGTCAGGATTAATTTTGCCGTCGTAATATCCGATAAATACGTGGTCGAATTCATTCTCAATGAGATTGTTTTCAAATTCAGCTCGATAGGTAAAGCTAAAAATATCTTCAAGATCGCAGTCAAATCCCATTTCTTCCTGCAGCCTTCGATGAGCCGCATCGGGCGTTGTTTCCCCTGGTTTTGGATGGCTACAGCAGGTGTTGGTCCAGAGTCCGGGAGAGTGATATTTGGAAAGCGCGCGTTTTTGAAGAAGCAGTTTGTTTTTGTTGTTTAGAACAAAAACAGAAAAAGCCCTATGAAAAAGTCCATTTTTATGTACTTTATCTTTATTGCTTTCTCCAATGGGCGTATCATTTTCATCAACTAAAATAATATCGTTTTGATTGTTCATTTCTTGACTTCTTAGCTGGCTTTTTGGATTGTAACATGGATTTTGTCTTTTTGCATAATAAAAAAGTGGAAATTTAGAATAATAAAACATATTGTTAATAATACATAAAAAAAGCTCTCAGCAATCTAATGTGAAATTATTCACACCGACCACTGAGAGCTTTATTATCTTAACAATTCACTAACTGTAACACAGCGTAAGCCCTTCCTTTTTAATCCTTCTAGTATATAAGGTAGAGCATAAACAGTGTTTCTGTGAACATCGTGCAGGAGAACTATGTCTCCTGGTTGGATATTAGACAGGACACGTTCTTCGATTGTTTCTGGCGCCGGATCTTGCCAATCAAATGGATCAATTGACCACATAACAATTTTGAGACCAAATGTCTGTGCAATTTTTGAAGCTTTTTCATTTATTGCACCATAAGGTGGTCTAAAGAATTTAGCGTTGACTCCGATGCTTCTAAATATTGCATTTTGTGTAGCATGGAGTTGCGCATTAATCATTTTTGCGTTCAACTTGCTAATTTTTGGGTGGTTGTATGTGTGATCTGCAATTTCATTTCCCGACCTTACGGCTTCTCTTAAAATTCCAGGAAAAAGGTTGACATTTCTTCCTACAACAAAAAAGGTTGCCCTTGCACCGAACTTTCCTAAAATTTCTATTACCTGGGGGGTTGTTTCTGGTGAAGGTCCATCATCAAAAGTTAAGGCTACGCGTCCCAAAAATGCTCCCACTTTCCCGATTGCCTCTTCAGGAAGCACATTAGCCAGACAACAAAAAATTGCAACTAAAAAAATAATGATAAAGAGCTGTTTTTTATTCACTTTTATCCTCCTTTTTTGGTTGATATAAAATCACAACTGACTTTCTAATCTACCACTTTTTTAATAAATTGTCAAATGACCGATCTTAGGATTCTATTCTGAAGTGCAACGCCTACTTGACGAAACAAGTGAAGAGTGGTACACTTCCTTTTTATGTTAATACTTCCAAAGTATCTCGACATAAAATATTAATTTTTTATGTCAGAGCTTTTTTCAGCGATATTTTCGCTACGGAATTGTGTAGGAGCTCGGAGATATTATGTATAACAGAACGAATGTGCGGCATTCCCGCGCTAATGCTGGCTGGAAAAGAAGGCCTGCAAGTGTTGGTCGGCCGAGCCGGAGGAAATTCTCCGGTGATAAGATCGATATTAATCGCTTCATAAGCAAGGCTCAACTGTCAAAACCATCTGCGGTTTTCGCGCCCAGATATGCCTTTTCTGATTTAGCGATTCATGATGCGCTCAAGAGTGCAATTGCCAGCCGCGGATTTGCCACGCCTACGCCCATCCAGGATCAGGCCATCCCTTTTGTTCTTGCCGGGCGGGATGTCATTGGTCTTGCTAACACTGGGACCGGAAAAACGGCTGCGTTTCTGATTCCGATGATTAATAAAATTCTTTCGAATCGGGAGGAAAAAGTGCTGGTTGTTGTTCCCACTCGGGAGCTGGCGATCCAAATTCAAGAAGAATTTGTCGCACTGACCAGAAGGCTTAATCTTTTTTCTGTCGTCGTTGTCGGTGGAGCCAACATCGGAAGGCAGATCTCGGAACTGCGGATGCGTCACAGCGTCGTCATTGGAACGCCTGGAAGGCTGAAAGATTTGATTTCCAGGAAAGTTCTTGATTTGTCGCGATTTAGCAATGTTGTTTTGGATGAGGCTGACCGGATGTTGGACATGGGATTTATTCATGATGTCAGATTACTTTTGTCGCTCGTTGCAAAAAAAAGGCAGATAATGCTTTTTTCTGCCACGTTTGGAACAGAAATTGAAAATCTGGTCAGAAGTTTTCTGGTAGATCCGGAGAGGATTTCCATCAAGACAGGGGAAGCGGCAAGGCTGATCGATCAAAATATTGTCCGCGTGTCTGCGGGCAAAGATAAGGTCGATGTGCTTCACGATCTTCTTGATCAAGCCCAATTTGAAAAGGTGCTAGTTTTCACCCGCACAAAACATGGGGCAGATAAGCTTTCTAAGAAACTGCATCAACGGGGATTTAAATCCGATTCGATCCATGGCGACAAGCCTCATGCAAAAAGGCAAAAAGCGCTCAAGATGTTTAAGGAAAATATTATTGATATTCTTGTCGCGACTGATGTTGCCGCCAGAGGCCTTGATATTCCCTGCGTTAGCCATGTTATCAACTTTGATATTCCAGCTACATACGATGATTATGTGCACCGAATCGGTCGGACTGGCCGAGCCGACCAAAAAGGAATAGCTTTGACTTTTGTTGAATAGGAAATAAAAAAGGCGTATCAATAGGATGCGTCTTTTTTTAACCTGACTTATTCTATTTTTTGGACTAGGGTAAAGAAATTCGCTTTCCGCTTGCCAGGTCAAAGTTGAAAGTGACGGTGAAGCTTTGAGATTTTTCCCCGCCAGAAAGATATTTTTCCATCTCGATTTTTATGGACAGCACATTCTCAGGCGTGACTGAATATGTATAGTTGCCAGTAAGATAGCCGAAAGTCGGAGCAATTTTGTTTCTTCTAGCTTCAGCAATATATCGGTCCACTTCCATCTGGACATCTTTTTCTATCTGGCTGTTGATCGCATCCATGATTTTCTTATCAGCCGAGCCGTCAAAAAAGGGATAGTTAACACTGATCTGATATTTATATTTCTCGCTTGACTCCTGATAATTTTTGGACGTTGCATTGCTTGCGTCCGGTTTGATAGTTTCTGTTTTTGTTTCCGACTGGACTGGAGCTGATGGCGCCGGAGCGCTTACCTCATTTGCTCGCGAGAAAAAAAGTATAATTGCCGAAGAAATTAGAATGAGTGCCAAAAGTGATATGATGATTTTCTTTTTCATGTTTTGATTATATCACATAACTCTTGTTTTCTGCTCTAGTGGTGCTAGAGTAAAGAGAAGAAAATGAAAAGTGGAACTAAAAAATTAGCGATGGAAGATCTGGGATATGACGCGTTTTTTGAATCTAATCGAAAGAAATTGGAATTAGACGGCTTTTCGGTTGCCCGGGTAACTTCGCAGCAAAAAGGAGCGTATAAAGTCAAAAATACAGAGGGAGAATATCTAGCCAAAATTACCGGAAAACAGATGTTTCATGCCACATCCAAGGAAGATTATCCGGCCGTCGGCGACTGGGTGGCAATTTCAGAAGCTGGCAATGAACAGGCGATGATACGGGGAATTTTGCCGAGAAAGACGATAATGAAAAGAAGGCACGGGGACAAAGATAGAGCGGGGGAAAAGAATGATATGCAGGTTATAGCGGCTAACATCGACACGGCTTTTATCGTTGAGTCTCTCGGCCGGGATTACAATCTCAACCGCTATGAAAGATATTTTGCAATAGCTCGAGATAGCGGGATAAAGCCGGCCATGATACTCAACAAGATCGATCTGATTTCCCGCGAAGAATTGGATTTGAAAATAGAGGAGATAAAAAACAGGTTTCCAGATGCGGATGTTATTCCGACCAGCGCGGTGACGGATGAAGGACTGGAGAAACTTGAGAAGTATATTGAAAAAGGAAAAACCTATTGTTTCTTGGGATCATCCGGTGTTGGAAAATCCTCGCTCATCAATAAATTGCTTGGCAAAGAGGCGATAAAAACCAAAAATATCAGCGCATATTCAGACCGGGGAAAACATATCACCACCAGCCGGGAAATGTATTTTCTGGCAAACGGCGGAATTGTCATCGACAATCCCGGCGTTCGGGAAGTGGGAGTGACCGATGCCAGCGCTGGAATAGGCGACACATTTCAAGAAATAATCGCCCTGGCTAAAAAGTGCAAATATGCTGATTGTACGCATACCCACGAACCGGGATGTGCTGTTCTTGCCGAATTAAAAGCTGGCAACTTGGATAAAAACAAATATTCAAACTTCATCAGCTTGAAAAAGGAAGCCCTACATTATGAAATGAGCAAAACAGAAAAGAAGGAAAAAGGGAGACAGTTCGGAAAATTTATTAAAAAAGCGAAAAAGGATTTAAAAAACGCGGGGCATAAGGATTTTTAGGTTGTTTTTTGTTTTTGTGGTGATAGAGTATAAAAAAAGCTTCTATAGAGGCCTCTAAATAAAAATTAAAATAATTATTATGACCGAACAAAAAAATGTCCATAAACTCAAAAAATCCAGCGCGTATAGCTATTCTGTGACTATTCCCAAAGAAATCGTAGAAAAGTATAAATGGCGTGAGAAGCAAAAGCTAAGCATCAAAGACAAAGGGCATGGTAAAATAGAGATTAGTAATTGGAAAAACAAATAAAATATCAGGGGGATATAATTATTTTTTAAATTCGTGGACAAGTTGACAATAAAAAATAGAAAGAGAGAAAATATGTCAGTTATTCTAGAAAAACCTAAAAATCCAAAGGGATTGGCTTTTGTCATGCACGGGCTGGGCGGTTTCAAGGAGCAATCGCATGTCGAAACATTCGCAAACGCTTTCAAAGAAAAAGGATATACCGTTGTAAGATTCGATACGACTAACACTTTTGGCGAAAGCGAAGGTGATTATTCAGCGGCTACAACAACAAATTATTATGAAGATCTGGAAGATGTTATAAAATGGGCCGAGACTCAGGATTGGTATCAAGAGCCTTTTGTTTTAGCTGGCCATAGCCTTGGCGGCCTTTCAACTGCTCTATATGCTGAAAACTATCCGGAAAAAGTGAAGGCTCTCGCGCCGATTTCCACTGTTGTGTCCTATGATCTGTGGTTTGAAGTCCATACCGAAGAAGATATGAAAAACTGGGAAGAAACTAAATATAGAACATCAGATAGCAGGTCTAAGCCTGGCACAGTTAAAAAACTAGGCTGGAGTTTTGTAGAAGATTTGAAAAATTATGATTTGCTGGAAAATGCCGATAAGCTAACGATGCCAGTTCTGCTTATGGCTGGTGAGTTTGATCAGGGTACGCCCCTAAAACACCAGCAGATATTATATGATAAGCTGCCTGGAAAAAAAGAAATACATATGATAAAAGGAGCGGAGCATACATTTTATGATAAGGAACATTTGGATGAAATCAAAGGCATATTTTTAAGTTGGATAGAAAAAATATGAAAACGTTTTGGAATATGGAAAAATAAACATAAAAATCGAAATCAGCGATTGGAAAAAATAATACATTATGAAAAATATAAACTTTACTAGATATGCTTTGATAAGCTCTTCTTGCTATGTAGCTTTTCAGCTGATAGCCAATATCCTGTCTTCAAAAATAACCATCCTTCCATTCACTTCTTTGGCGATCGACGGCGGGACGATAATCTATCCGCTGACTTTCACGCTCCGGGACTTTGTCCACAAAACGATCGGCAAGAAGGAAGCAAGGACGGTGGTTATTCTGGCCGCGGCGGTCAATCTGATGATGGTAGCGCTTTTTTGGCTAGTCGGAAAAATGCCATCCGATTCTTCATGGCACTATCAGGAAGCCTACAATGCAATCTTGCTTCCGGTTTGGCGGATTACCATCGGAAGCATTATCGCGCAGGTCATTTCCGAACTGATTGATACGGAAGCTTTCAGCTTTTTTTATAAGCGCCTGGGAGATGTGAAATCGGTCATTGCGTCGAACACCATCGCGCTTGTTTTTGACAGCATTATTTTCTCTCTAATTGCCTTTTTTGGAGCCTTGCCATGGGGAGTTGTTTTTCAGATAACCATCGCTAATATTGCGATTAAATTTTTTGTGAGCATCTTAAGCTCGCCTTTTATAAGATTGATTCCAAAAATTGTAGACGAAGGGGAAATATAGCAGAGAAAATTGGGCGATTGGAAGAAATAAAAAACTTAAAAATCCGGTGATTGCCGGATTTTTTTGTGTTATGTTTACATAGATAATCTATTTCTCCAAATCCAGCGTTTCATCTATCCGAATTTGTTCCACGAATTCCGGCACATGGCTGACCAGAATCATAGCGCCTTTGTAGGCATCCAAAGCTTTGGCGATGATGGGCAGATGGCGGAAATTGATATGATTGGTCGGTTCGTCTAAAATCAAGAGTCCGGGCTCTTCGAGCATCAGGCGGGCAAAAGCGACCAGTCCTTTTTGTCCTTCCGAAAGAGAACCGATCTTGGAATAGACCATTTCTTTGGTCAGAAGAAATCCGGCCGCGACGCTTCGGAGCCTTTCTTCATCTTTTTCTCGCATCACTTCAAGAAGCGAATCAAAAACGGTGTCTTCAAAATTGAGAGTGGAAAAATCTTGCCGGTAATATCCGATTTTCACGCCTTCAGCGATATGTGCTCCTTTAGCTTTTCCGCTTGCCAGCGATTCGAGAAGAGTAGTTTTCCCGATGCCGTTCGGACCGCAAAGAAGCAGGTGCTGATTTTTTTTAAGCGACACGCGGACTTTCTTTTCTTTCGGCTTATGATTTTTCATGACAGTCAGCGAAGATATGCTTATAATTTCGCCGGTCAGTTCGGGCTGAGAGGGGATTTCAAAATTCCGGATGGCTTTATCTTCTCGGCGGACGTCCACTTTGGCAGCTTCCATCTCCTCGGCTTTATTGCGCATTTTTCTGGCTACCAGCCTCATTTTTCCTCCTTTATTGGCGAAGAAATTGGCTTTTTCCTTGTTGGCAATTATTTCTTTCTCATACTGGGCGTTTTTGCGCTCTTCTTTTTTGATCTGTTCGGCAATTTCTTCAACCACTGAATAATAGTCACCGATGTATTGATGGATTTTTTTGGTGAAGATGTCGAGATAGAGCACGCCATCAGTGAAGCAGTTGAGGAAGTTGGCGTCATGGGAAATGACCAGGCAGGTTTTTTCATATTCCATGAGGAAGGCCGTCAGATGATTGATTCCGTCGGCATCCAGATTATTGGTCGGTTCGTCCAGAATCAAAAGATCTGGGTTCTGGATGAGCGCTGAAGCCAAAAGCAACCTAGCCTGCTGTCCGCCAGAAAATGATTTTATTTTTTTGCCATGCTCGGCTCGAAGATTTACGATTTTCAAAACCGAATCGATCCTCCGGCCGATGTCATATATTTTTTCTTTTCCTGCCGAAGCTTTGGTGAAAGCGGATCCCTGGAAGCATTTTTCAAAAAATTCTCCAACGGTCAGTTCCATCTCTTCGCGCGGGATGACCTGCTTGGCATAAGCAATGATGAGGCTGGGGTCGACAAAAATAGACCCGTCGTTGGGTTTCAAAGATCCGGTGATTAGGTTGAAAATAGTGCTTTTTCCGGCCCCGTTTTGCCCCATTAGGGTGAATTTAGATCCGGAACGCAGCGAAAAAGAAGCTTCGTCCAGGATCGGCTTATCCCGCCTGTATTCAAAAGAAACCTTATTGAATCTAATTGCGACGTCGTTACTTGGCATAATTTTATTTAGCTTAATCTATGGAATAAAAATGCATTGAGTTTTTATTTTAGCGCATTTAGAGAAAAATGGGAAGGGGCAAAACCCCCCGCACCCACACTTATTTAATTGCCAGCAGGCGCCCGGGCATTGAGGTGGGTTGTACTTCGCGTTTTTATGCTCATTTATCTTAGTGCTTAACCAATCTATTTAGCTGAATTGAAACGAACAGATGGAAGCGTGGAGAATTGTGGGTGTAGGGGTAAACAAAAAACCACCCGGCCTAAGCAGGGTGATTCTCGTTAAATACAAAAAAGTATTTAGGCAACTTTCGATACGCTGACAGCGTTCGGTCCTTTTGGACTTTCAGCTACCTCGAATTGAACTTTGTCGCCTTCTTTCAGCTCTTCAAAGGTCACGCCCTGAAGTTCTTTTGAATGAAAGAAAAGATCCTTATCACTTCCTTCGCGGGAAATGAATCCGAATCCTCGATCAGTCAATCTTTTGATTGTTCCTTGTTCCATGGTTATAAATAATGATTTAGATTTGTTCCATATAAATGCCTGCAAAAAAGTTCGACTAGTCTTTAGGCTGCACGCTTATTGGGACTTGTAATGAATTATATAGCAATTATGGGCATTTGTCAACTGAATTTTTTGCGTGCTCGCCGGCAGTGTGTCCAGTGGTCCAGGCGATTTGAAGATTGTATCCTCCGGTCGGGCCGTCAAGATCGAGGATCTCTCCGGCCAAAAAAAGATTGCTGATGATTTTTGAGCGCATCGTTTTGGGGTTGACTTCTTTTAGGCTCGCTCCGCCAGAGGTGATCATCGCATGATTAAAATCAAGAAGCGCTTCGACGGTTGCTGGGATATTTTTTATTATTTTAACCAGATTCGTTCTTTCTAGTTTTGTCAGCGAATGGATTTTTCTATCTGATTCGATGTTTGAAAGACTCATTGCTGCCAGCGCTAATTTTTGCGGGAATAACTTAGACAGGTAATTTTTTAAATTTATTTTTTTATATTTTTCAAAATCAATTTTTAATTTTTCTTCGAGTCTGGTTGTGTCCATAGTAGGAAAGAGATCTATTCCCAACAAAACTTTTCCTTTTTTTAGACACTCTCCGATAATTTTGCTTGCATTGATGATAGCTGGTCCGGAAAGTCCGAAATGAGTGAAAATTATTTCTCCCGATCCAAGGTTTATTTTCCGCTCATTTTGAACCAAATTTATTCCGACGTTTTTAAGACTTGTTCCTTGTAAATCTTTGACCCAATCTTCTTTTATTTTCACAGGCGTAAGGGCAGGAGCAGGGGAATTAATTTTATGTCCGATGCGTGCCAGCCAGGAATATCCATCTCCGGTTGAACCAGTGGCTGGATATGATTTTCCTCCAGTAGTCAGGATAAAATTTGTCGCATAAATTTTTTTGTTTTCCGTTTCTACGCATTCCACTTTGCCATCTTTCATTTTTATCCCAAGCACGTTCTGATTAAACATCAGTTTCACTTTATTTTTCACCAGAGCTTTGATGAGAACATCGAGGACATCTTGCGCTTTGTTGCTGGCCGGGAAAACCCGCCCGTCTTTTTCTGTTTTGACTTTGAGGCCAAGATGCACAAAAAACTCTATCGTTTCTTTTGGACCAAAAGAAGAAAGGGAGGAAAAAAGAAATTTGCCGTTTTTGCCAACTTTTTCGATAAAATTGCGAGTGTCGCAATTCGCTTGGGTAATATTGCACCGACCGTTTCCAGTCAGAAGCAGCTTTTTTCCGAGAGACTGGTTTTTCTCAATGAGAACTACTTTGGTGCCATTTTGGCTAGCAATAATAGCAGCCATTATTCCAGCGGCTCCACCGCCGATGACGGCTATGTCGAAGTATTCAGATTTTTTAGTATCAGTATTCACCCCATTAGAAATTTAATTATTATCTTAAAATATATCAATATTTTTAGTGTGTTTTACTCCGCTTCATTGAAAAGTCATCATAATCTTCTAACGGGGTAAATAATAAATTTATCCTAGCACTCTTTTATATATTTTTCTATTGTGAAATATAAAGCCATTGCTATTGTATTATCAATTACTACAACTAATTGTAAAATATCAATTATGACAACTAATGAAAAACAACGAGTAACCCTCTTCCTTAATCCAAAAATGCTTAAACACGCTAAAGCGCAGGCTATAGTTGAAGAAATGAGTCTGACTGATCTAGTGGAAAGAGCTTTGATTAAATATTTGCCCAAAGAGACAATAATCAAGAAAGCCGAAATTTAAAAAGAAAGGCGGTGAAAACATATGGCAGAAATTATAAAAGAGACAACAACTGCGCAGGAAAATAATGCCAGCCCGGTTGCGAATGTGCAAGTTAAAGATGAAGCGACCGGTTTCCAGACGATTGAATATCTGGTCTATTTCTTCTTCGGAGCGTTGGAAATACTCTTGGCGTTCCGTCTGGTTCTTAAATTGATGGGGGCAAGCATTGGAAGCGCTTTTGTGGGGCTGATCTATGGCTTATCTGGAATTTTTATTGCGCCTTTTGAAGGAATATTCCGAAAAGGTGTTGCTCCGGGCATAGAAACAACTTCAATTCTGGAGCCTTCAACGTTAGTCGCAATCGTTGTGTTCGCTGTTATGGCTTGGGGAATAGTCAAGCTAGTGCGGATATTCTCGGGCGAAAAACAAGCCTCTCCGCTTGTTTAGCATAGCGCAGTGTGAGTGTAATTAACTAATTTAAAAGTATGTGGACAATTGTTATAGTTCTATTGGTCTTGTGGCTCCTGGGATTTATCACTTCCTACACACTAGGCGGGTTGATCCATATCCTTCTAGTTGTGGCGCTTATAGTAATCGTTATAAATTTGCTGCAGGGGCGTAAAATCATGTGAATCAAATTCTTTGCCGCGGTCTTTGCAAAAGGGGACAGCGGCTTAGCTGATTATATATATGGAAACAGTCATGAAGGCGGACATTTTCTTTTTCATTTCTTCTGTTGCATTAGTGGTGCTAGCAGTCCTGCTTTCCGTGGTCCTTTTCTATTTTATAAAAGCAGGTAAAAATCTTTATCATATTTCAGAAAAATTGCAGGAGCATTTCAAGGAGTCTGAAGAGTTTGTCCTTGATCTCAAAGATAGGCTTGAGGAGAATATGATTTTCAGGATGTTTTTTCCTCCAGCGCGAAAAAGAAAAAGCGCTAAGGATAAAGATGCGGAGCCCAAATAACAAAGTAATTTAATTTTTTAAGATAAAATTTATGCAAAAGAAAATGAACAAATCAAATGCAGTTAAGTTGGCAGTAGTCGGAGCTAGTCTTGCAGGCCTCGCTGCAACGGCCTATTTTTTCTTCGGTCCGAAAGGCAAAAAACACCGACAGCATGCCAAAGCCTGGGCCATTAAAATGAAAGGGGATGTCGTAGAAAAGCTCGAAAGGGCGCGCGAAATCACCGAACCGGTCTATCTGGAAATTATCGACACAGTAGCCAAAGAATATGAAAAGGGGAAAAAGGCCAGTCGTCCGGAAATCGAAGCGTTGGCGAAAGATCTCAAAAAGCATTGGAAGTCGATGAGTAAGTTGGCTATAGCTGCCAAACAAAATGTGGCCAAAGATGCAACGCGCGTGGCTGAAGTAGTCAAAAAAGCAAGCCGTTAGGCAGATCTTAAATCCAAAGACTGTAATTAAGGTCGCAGTCTTTGTTATAAATAAAAAGAAATATAAAGTTGTTGTAGTTGTAGTATGACTATAAGATGAAGTAGTGACTTAAATTAAATTTATGTTTGGAATCGCAAGAACATTAGTCAATATAGTTTTAGGAATAATTGAATTTTTGCTGGCGCTTAGATTTATGTTCATTTTCTTTGCAGTCAATGTCGGCACTCCTTTCGTGGCTTGGATCTATGCTGTGACAGCCTCACTAGTGGGTCCATTTGCCAGAATTCTCCCTAATTTGAATCTGGGAGGTTTCATAGTAGATTTTTCCACGCTGGCTGCGCTTGTAGTTTATAGCCTTATCGGTTATTTGCTCCTGCAGATATTCTCCTATGTTGGACCGAGGTATTATGCGAATAGATATTAGCAATGTTAGAATTATATTTTTATAATGAAAAATCAGATAGAAAGGGAGAGCAAAATCTTCTTGAAAAAACCGCCAAGATCTATCAATCAATCACCCGCGATTCGATGGACGGTTTTTTGATAGTGGATTTACACGGCCGGCTTCTTGATGTAAATAATTCTTATTGCAGCTTAACAGGATATAGCCGGGAGGAGCTTTTAAAAATGAACATAATTGATGTTGACGCTGGAGAAAAAAGGAATTATATAATGGCTCATCTTCAGGAGATAAAAAAAACCGGCTATGGCCGGTTTTTTTCCAAGCATAGGAAAAAGGACGGCGATATTATAGATATCGAAGCCAGTTCTAACTATGCCAATTATTTGGGCGGATTTATATTTATTTTTATCCGAGATATCAGCGAACTCAGAAGGGGTGAAAATGAATTAGCGGTAAACCGAGCCAAATCAAAAAATATAATCGAGAAGCAGCTGGCGGAATCGTATAAGCATCTAGGGCTTATTAACAGGAAAATTACGCTTCTTTTGGAATTGGGAGAGTATCCAAAATCAAAAAAACACAGACAACAAATCATTGACCATATTTTGAATTTAGCGATGAGCATTTCAAATGCTCCCACGGGCTATCTTTATGGTTCAAAGGAAAAAGGTAAGTTTGATCTGTTGTCTTACAGGGGGATAAAAAAAGAGCAGAAAGAAAAAATTAAGGTAATTACGGCTCATGCAGTTGGTCTTCTGAAGCACTTGATAAAAGAGAGGGGAATCACCAGGGGAGACATAAAACAATACGAAGCAGATCTCTTGGTGCTTGATAATAAGCTGGAGTATTTTGTTACCCTTCCTCTTTCAAAAGGATCAGATCTGGGAGGCTTTATTTTCCTCGGTTTTGATAAAAAGAAAAGCCTGGCGACGCAGGATCTTGAATTCCTTGATGTTTTCGCAATGCACGCTTCAAACGCCTTGGCTAGGGCAGGAGTTTTGAAATAATTCACAGCTTTCCTAGGAAAAAAATAAGCAATCGGCTACGTATTTTTTTGTGTTGATTTAGTGGCCTGAATAAGCTTAGCACTTCGGATTGAGTATAAAAAATAGGGCTTTGAATAAGCCCTTGAGTACTTTGTTAAGAGACATTATGGTATGCAATCTTCAATTCCACTGCTGCCTTCGCAATTACCTTGATAAAGCGTTGCCCTGTTTGCTTCCAAAGAAGATCGTTTCGTACTTGTTGATGAACCAGTATTGGCAGACTCTGTTTTATAAGTGTTAGAACTAGATGTTGAACTTTGAGCCGCATCATTTTTATTAATGATCTCCTTTGAATTATTAACAACTGTAACCTGATGTGTCCCGCTTTCAGCTTGATAGGCAAATTGTTCACTATTGTCGCTAAATTGAAAGCTACTTATGTCGGTGTAAATTTTTCCTGCTTGCTGATTGACAACGATAAATGCACCATTTTCTGTGATTACTTTATATGCAATTTTTTGGCTATTTGGACTAAATATGATGGAAGCTTCACCATTTTCTGTTCCTAGCGTTCCAATTTCCTGATATTCTTTACTTTCTTTATTATCCAAAACTATTACAAACTTTTCTTCTTTTTTTGCGACATAGGCTATTTTATTTCCATCCGGACTAAAAACAATGCTTACTACTTCTTTATAAGGGATAGCCTCGGGAACATTATTAACAACTAAATAAGTTTGATTATCGAGGCTGGCGCTATAAGCGATATTTGTTCCATCCAAGCTGGAGGCTAAATTTGCTACTTGATCATATGCCGTACTTTCCTGGCCATCAATTACATAAACCCATTTATCATCTTTTTTTATTTTATAAATGTTTTTCCTGGAACCCAAATTAAAGGATGATTTATTTTCTTTTTCTTTATCATTATTATTGTTATCTGTTAGCAGTTGGCTTATTTCATTATTTGAATTTTGAACGTTATTTATCAGAACTAATGGCTTATTATTTTTAAAATCAAAAAAAAGACCATGAACATAGTTGTGATAATTAGCACGGACACAATGCCTGCGATTACTTTATTTTTTGTTTTTAAAATCATAGATGTCTTTTTTTTATTATACCATAAATCCCAGAGTCCTACTCGGTTACAAAGCATCTTTTAAATTTTCGAACAACCATTTCAAATCTTTATTCTTTCAATCAGGTCGCGGATTGGCTTTATTGAAACTTCCGTGCCATTTTCTCCGTGTTCGGAATAGTCAAATGGGTTGTCCAAATCCTTAATCAAGAAAATCATATACACCATCAAAAATGAAACCAGCAGAGTAAAAAACAATGCTTCATAAAAAGGCTCCACCTTCAAAATCAAAAGGCCGAAAATCACAAAAAAAGCTAGCGCTTCCACGATAGCGTAGGCTGATTGTACAAAAGAAACATCTCGTATATTGTCCACCCTGATGACCATTTTTCGGATGTTTCCCTGTTCATTTTTCATTCTAGTCAGAAAGTTCGGCTGAATCATGCTTTCCAGTCCGGCAAAATAGTCGTCCATCTTATGCATTTTTGCTAAGATGCTTTTGGTTTTTTCCTTGCGATAAAACCAGTCAACAATTGATTTCAAAAAATCCCCATAGAAAGCCAGAAATTCTATGGTTAGTTGATTGGATTTATTTTTGTCTAGAATATAAATCTCATCATAAAGTGATTCCAGTCCTGCTACCATATCCCCTGGAATTTTTTCACTTTCTTTGTAATCCGATATCACTCCAGTAATCAAAAATCCAATCAAAAAAGTGGTGGCAGCAATGAGGCTCGTGAATAAGGCATTGAGGGAAATATATTCGAGGCCGAACTTATGAAAAGCTAGCTTTAAAATAAATATTGCGATTAGAATAGGAATAATTTTTATTGCTACATTCCACTTTTTCAGTTTTGGAAAAAGTTTTTTGATCGTCATAGTTTTAAATTTATAAATTTTATCAATTTAAAAAATTAGGAGCTCCGCAATCTTCCAAATCAGCAAGTGTTAGAGATTGGTTTGCCGTTGCTCGTTCGCTCATTATATTCACAAGGAAGCGAGAGTGGTGATGGTCTTTCGCCAGCCTCAAATTGATCTGTTGAAAGGCGGCCCCTATTTTTAATAATCATAGGAAAAAAAGAAAATATACTCTTTGAAACATTGTAAGGACACAGCTTAGTAACAGTGCTTATCGTTTTTTATTGCACCTCATATTAATAATACGAATTTAATGCGTTTTTGGACACGTTTATCGGAAAGAGGGAAGGAGAGGGAGTCGGACACCTTTTTCTTGAAATAAAAAACCACACTTTTTGATTGTGTGATTTTTTGCTCCCCCTGATGGATATGTTCAGAACTTTGAATAGTCTCAAGATTATGCAAGAATTAGAATTATGCAGTTTCGCAGTATAATACGCAAAAACTTTATAAAATAAGAAATTAGTGTATACTAGGATTAATAAATCATAAATAATCAAATATGCCCCAAAAAAAAGTAACTATTTGCGCAAGTATGGCCTTTTGGGACGATATAATCGCCTGGAAGGAAAAACTAGAAAAGGATGATTATGAGGTTATTCAATATCCCAAACAGTTCACGGGAGAATTTTTGCCTAACTATAAAATAGAGTTCACCGAGCACTACAAAAAAATGGCGCAGTCTGATATCGTGCTTATTCTAAATATGAAAAAAAATGGTGTTGACGGCTATATTGGCGCCGCAGTGTTTGCGGAAATTGCTTTTGCAATCGGTCTCAATAGAACGTCGCATTCCAACAAGGAAATAGCCATTTATTGCCTCAATCCATTTCCTGCTTCTTTGCCTTATGCAGAAGAACTACAACACTGGGTGGATTTGGGATGGTTGAAATTTTGGAAATAATATGCTTACCACTAGTTATAAAAAATTTAAGACCGTTCAGTTGAACGGTCTTTTTTTGAATTGTTTATCCAAAACTCGATTTATCCCCATTTTTCGAAGATAAATTTGTCCAATTGCCGGTAAGATTTTTCCACAACTGCGAAATCCTCCTCGCTTCCCCACCAATGATTTGGATTATGGTGAATATGGCAATTGTTCCAATCATTTTCTGCGATAATCAAGCGATTTTCTTTTGCTTGACCATAAACACGACTTCCTGGAAGAGGCACGAAGCGAAATAGCGATACTCGCTCTATCATATCAGATAGATTATCCAGCATAGAGATTGTTTCTTGCGTTGTTTCCATATTCTCGCCTGGATATCCGTGTATGATGAAAGCTTTTACTTTGATGCCGACGGAATGCGTCATTTTGATTGTGTTGTAAATTTGATTCGCGGATATTCCTTTACCCATAGCTTTCAAAATTAATTCACTTCCCGACTCGACGCCAAATTTAATTTCAATACAACCGGCGTCATGCATAACCTCGAGAGAGTCATAATCCACAGTGTCCACTCGCGATAGAGTTGACCACTTAAGACCAAGACTGCTAATTGATTCGCATATCTTGCGCACCCTTCTTTTATTGACAAGAAAGTTGTCGCCAACAACGGCAAACCCCTCTATTCCGTGGTTATCTTTTAGATACTGCAGCTCTTGGCGAATGTGCCATTCTGAACGATACTGCAGCTGCTTTTGTTGTGATGCGCAAAAATTACACGAAAATGGGCAACCCTGACAAATCATGACGTGAGTCATTTTAAGCTTCGTATTGGAAAGTCTGTTTGTCATTATAAAATCAGGATCTGGCAATAGATGCCTTGCTGGAATAGTGGGCAAATGATCTAGATTTTTCTTCAAGGGTCGCTTTTCTGTGAAGACAACATTGTCATCGACTACATAACAAATACCCTTAACATGAGAAAATTGTCGTGTTTCTTTCTCGCACAATAACTCAAGTATGGCCTCCTCTCCATTGCCGATACATACAGCATGCATCTTTAAGTCACGCAATGTTTGTTCGGGGAAAATAGTCGCATGTACACCACCGGCTATTATGAAAGTATCATTTGCGTATGCACTATTAAAACGCACGTGCTTGATAATATCATAAGTAATCGAAGATGGTATGCTAAATGCTACAACATCAAACTTTGAGAAATCTAAAACTTCTTGATTGGATTCCACGCTAAAAAACTCTACTTCCATTTCATTTTGAGCACTCACAATTGTCGCCAGATATAGCACGCCAAACGGAGGAAACTCTTTTCTCTTTTTTCCAAACCGCGCAATATCATACACTTCCGGATATACAATTGCTATTTTCATTTTGACACCTCCAAATTTTTAAGTTACAGGAAATAATATCAGCTTTTACTGACATTATAGCCTATAAGAGAAAGGATAATATGTCAACAACAACCAACCAAAAAAGGCTTAAATAAGCCTTAAAATATACCTGGCTCCGCGGGTAGGACTCGAACCTACAACCAATTGATTAACAGTCAACTGCTCTACCATTGAGCTACCGCGGAATATTTATTATATTTTTAATATATTCTTTTCCAATTCCACTTTTTAGATATTTTTCACGCATTCTTGCTTGTTCTCGAGTGCTGATATTTTCACTGTAAACCAATCTCCATGGGCGATATCCTTTTGTTGAAAAAGTCTCGCCGTTGTTATGACTTTTTAAACGCTTTTTTATGTCACCACTTAATCCTACATACAATCGTTTATCAACTTCGCTCTGGATAACATATACAAAATATTTGGTATCCATAGGGAAATTAGTAACAGTCAACTGCTCCCTGCCTGCCGGCAGGCAGGTACCATTGAGCTACCGCGGAATAATTGATTTTTAATGTCCAGCCAAGAATACTGATTCTTAGCTTGATTATAACAACCATTGTCCGTTCAAGGCGGATCAGCCTAGGGCTGAAAAATAGCTCCTTGCGGAACTACTACTCTGAAAACAAAGTTATTATAACAACTATTTCAGATAAATCAAGGGAAAAGAGAAAAGGCAGTCGTTGGCTGCCCTTTTGAATGTTACCATCGAAGAAAGCAAAGACTTTTTTTACCGTCAGGCGCTAAGTATTCTCCTTTGCAAACTCCTTTGTCGATTTTTTCCCGGCCGCTTCCGCAGCGGGGACAGCGATCCGTTTCATCTCCTGCTTTTTTTATCGCAATGGGTTTATCAGGGAACTTGCTAAAAATTTCTTTTCCTTCTGTAAAAAGCATTTTAATCCTCCTTGTGTTTTGCGTTGAAAACAAAAACAGCCACCCCGTGGTGGTTGTTTGCTAATGAACTTTTTGACTATTTTACGCTGACTTAAAAACAACCACCGGGTGTTGGATAGGCAACAAGAGCAATAGGTTGTTTTGAAAATTTTTCATATTCTGATTATATATAATTTTAAAAAAAAGTCAAAAAAATGGGCAGACGCGTTGGTCTACCCGAAGGGATGGTGCTAACCGGTTTCTTCTAGATCCTGTTCTGGGATTCCGTAAAGAGGTTGGCATTTTTTACACAAATTAGATTTGCCTGTGACTTTTTTCCCACGGCAACAGCTACAAAATTTGTCTCTTTTAGAAGCTAAAATTAATCCATCTTTCCTTTTGGGATAGAAGTTTCCGATAAAAGGAAACGGATCGGTGGCGACAGTCAAGCCCCCTGTGTCATTTTTTCTGACGTAAACTGCTTCGCCTGGTCTTAGCCATTTTTTAAGGTGGAGTAAGTTTGCAAACCAGCTTCCGATTACCGGCGTTTTAACCAGCTGTCGGCAGAAATAATCTGATCTGCATTCCTCGGTTTCGTAGAATAAGCAGTTTTTATGGGGACTGGTTTTTCTGTCGACTGCCTTTTTAAGAAAACTTAGCGGTTGTTTGCAGCATCTTTCATAAAGAACTTCTAGCTGGATATTCATCTTATCCTCCTTATAGCTTAAAAATTAATTTGGAAAATAAAAAAACCGGTCTTTGCCGGGTTGATTTCACTTTATATTTAGAAAAATAAAATCAACTCGACACCGGTCGGGAAATAATGCTTATAATAATTATATTTTTTGAAGCTATGGTTTTTATCATTTAAATAATATCTTGAAATTTTTAATGTGGTAAAGGTTGGGTAGGGAAGGACGAATGATATCGTCCTTCCCGACGGTTTGGCGTGGCTTCCATGTTAGGTTGCCGTTTTCAATCCAGAATTAGACCGGGGTAGTGGCCTCGACTGCCGGCTCATCAGATGAGATTAGGCAGTCTTTCTGGATCTAGCCAAAGGCATTACCTTGTGGCCGGATGCGTCGTGGCCATCTAAAATTTCCTGGTCGAATACTGATTTCAAGATTCTTGTGCTTCGACGATCCTCTTTTGTAAGAGGATCTCTTTTTTCAGATCCGCATGCCATGGCCATTTCTGCATTAGATTCTTGATAGCCAGACATAAGTCCAAACCATTCTTTGTCGCTTTCCTGATCAACAGTCATGCTACCCCCATAATTCAGTTGAATGGTTATGATTATTATGTATTTATCTTTGGCATCTTTGGATTTCCTTGATCACTCTTCGTCTCTTTTGGAGACTTTGCTAACTTTGAGCTC
>Ga0247841_10003195_pt1 | contig 30921 bp, 37 predicted proteins | sample LaCruzMarch2015__2_FD_192410 | JGI IMG/M metagenome (GOLD analysis project Ga0247841, IMG submission 192410) | Freshwater microbial communities from meromictic Lake La Cruz, Castile-La Mancha, Spain - LaCruzMarch2015_18m | ecosystem: Environmental > Aquatic > Freshwater > Lake | place: Spain... | reverse complement strand
GCTCTTGGGGTAGGAGGCTATCTCCTCTACCAGAAAAATATGAATAAAAATCAACCTCCTCCTTCTGATCCCGTCCTCACCACCACATCGGAGTTTGTGCCTCCCGAAGCAATAGTAACTGAAGAACAACCGCCACTTCAAACTTAGGTAATATATGGAGTTTTTTCTGTCCCTTTTCATCACGACTGTGTATGCTGCGGAAAGTTTTTTGTCCCCGGTACCCGATGATGTGTTGCGGGCATTTCATATGGGCAAAATTACTTCAGTACAGACCATTCAAAGACCCATACGGTCATTTGGAGATATCTCTGTTCCTGTTCAAACCCCGACTCCGGAAATAGTAGAAATAACGAGAGAACCGACTCCTCCGCCGATTATCGGGCCAAGCCCTACTCCTATACCGGAAACCCGGAGTGCAAAAAAATCTGCAGTAACTATTGCGCTTCTGGGAGATAGCATGATGGACACCATGGGACCTGATGCTCCTGCCCTAAAATCACTTCTTTCCAAAACATATCCGGGGACGCAATTCACGATAAAAAACTATGGAGTGGGAGGAACAAACATTGAATACGGCATTACACGGATCACCAACGGATACACCTATTTAGGAAATGCCATCCCTTCACTGGCATCACAAAAACCAGATATCGTTATCGTAGAATCTTTCGGCTACAATCCATTTTCATTTGACACAGGAGCGATAGACAAACATTGGCTCGCTCTTGCTACCGTCATAGATACGCTCAAAACAACGATACCCGGGGTAAAAATAGTCATAGGATCCACAATTGCTCCGAATTGGAACGTCTTTGGTGACGGCGCGGCCGGGATTTCATTTGGATCGGAAGATAAAAAACAACGGGTAGAAAATATCAAAAAATATCTGGAAAATGCAATCAAATTTGCCAAAAGCCAAAATCTTCCCCTGGCTAACGCGTATACCGCATCATTGGACGCCAGCGGCAATGGAAAACTTGCGTACATAAATCCGGGTGACCACATTCATTATTCCGATGCAGGACGGGCCTTGTTTGCCGGAAAAATTTTAGGAGCAATTGTCGCAAACCGACTGCTGGAATAATTTCTCTCTTGGAAAATGGAGTGCAGGTAAGGTATAATTGATGACATGGCAAAAAAAGATCAACGATTACTTTTTGGAATGGTGTGTACGGTGTGTAAATCTACCAATTACGTGACGAAAAGAAATAAAATCAACACGCCGGAAAAAATCCGTCTCTCCAAATACTGCAGGCGGTGTAAAAAACACACGGAACACAAAGAGACAAACAAACTCGATTAAGTAAAGGGATGTCTTCTCCATGTTAAAAAATACGTATTATCTGATATTATTTCTCGCTGTTTTCGCTGCACTGGTCGTCGGATTCAATATCGGAAAAGGGATACAAAAACCCCAAACTACCGAAACGGAAAATATTCCTACGCCCTCTCCCATCATCACAGATATAACCAATGAGTCTTCCCCACTATCAGCACCACTGTATCCAAGCACATCAGCAGGAACGTTAAAAAATGCGACATCATCAGGGACAACCAAAGGGACTCTCTATACCAGCTCGTCATGCGGTATCGCACTTACGTATCCGGACACAGTCGCGTTAGAAGAATCATCAACACAGACGTACGGCGCAGTTTTTACCAATACATCAAACTCTATGGATATGGTGGTCCTTACCTGTCAAAAAAATATTCCCAGACCGCCTCTTTCTTCACAAAATATTGAAACTGCGATGATCGGGACTGTCGAAGCAAAACTGTATCACGATACATCCGCAAAAGACGGGGCTAAAGGAGATGCACTTATTTTCACTCATCCAAAAACAAAACTGGATATATTCATCGGAGGGTACGGAAGTATCTTCAATGCGCTTATCCAAACAATAAAAATCCTCTAAACCTCACCGCCTTTTAGTGATATAGTATAATCGATTGGTGTATCCGAGGGGTGTGATGAAATGGTACCCGCCTGCTTCGATATGCGAAGCATTTCGGGCAGGTCATGGCGGTCTATCCTGATTGTGTACGAAATTTTTATAGGGCCATAGTTCAATGGCAGAATAGGGGTCTCCAAAACCTCTGATCGTGGTTCGAATCCACGTGGCCCTGCATTAGAAACAGTTTCTCGTACGATATTGCGAGATTACTGTTTCTTATGTCCTCCTAAAACCGCCCTTTGAGCCGTCTACGAATAGTAGTGAAAAGGTGAAAAGTAAGGTTAGGAGGACCAAACTTTCCATTCATGTTATTTAATACCTTTCCATTTCTCCTCTTTTTCATCATCGTTTTTATCCTCTATTGGAACATGCCCAAAAAATTTCAGTGGATCGTACTTCTTTTGGCCAGCTACTACTTTTACGCGTCATGGAAGCCCGCGTATCTGGGGATCATCCTGGCCACCACTCTCATCAATTATCGTCTTGCCCTCTCGATAGAAAAATCAAAAACGCATAAAAAGCAATTTCTTATTCTGGCTCTTTGTGCCAATCTCGGCACACTCTTTCTTTTCAAATACTTTAATTTCTTTTCTGTTTCGATGGATCAGATCTTTCAAAGTATCGGCTGGAATATCGTGCTGCCACAGTGGAAACTCCTCCTTCCTTTGGGCATCTCCTTTTACACATTCCAGGTCATCTCCTATGTGGTGGATGTGTACCGGGGGAAAATAAAACCGGAAAAACATCTGGGTATTTTTGCCCTCTTTGTGTGTTTTTCCCCCAGGTCGTTTCAGGGCCTATTGAGCGGGGGGACGAACTTTTGCCGCAGCTGAAAAAATCCCATACGTTTGACTACGGAGAAACGGTGAGCGGCCTCAAACTTTTCACCTTCGGGTTATTTAAAAAAATGGTAATTGCCGACAACATCGCGGTCATCGTGGACCATACCTTTGCCGGGCTCCCCCAGTACAAAGGAATCAGCCTCATCATGACCATGTTTCTCTTTACGTGGCAGATCTATATGGATTTCTCCGGGTATACCGATATGGCACGCGGAGTGGCCCGGATGCTGGGCTTTCACCTGGTCGAAAACTTCAACACGCCGTATCTGTCTACGTCCGTCCGGAATTTTTGGCGGCGCTGGCATATGTCGCTGTCCCGATGGTTAAAAGATTACCTTTATATTCCTCTGGGCGGAAGCCGGGGCGGGCTTTTCAGAACCTGCATCAATATTTTCATCGTATTTACGCTCTGCGGCTTGTGGCATGGGGCAGCGTGGACGTTTGTCATCTGGGGCGCGTTCCATGGGCTGGTGATGGTGATTGAGCGGCTTGTGAGAAAAGTGACACAAGTGCAACTCCCCACCCCGATAAAAATTTTCTATACCTTTTCCATGATCAGCATTTCCTGGGTTTTCTTCCGGGCGCAAAATCTGGACGATGCACTCTATATTTTCAGATACGCATTCACGGGAGCAAAAAATTTCTTTCTTCCATCCTACCTCTGGGCCAGCATCAGCCAGCTGTTTACGACCAACAAAGCAGAAATGGGAATTACCGCGGGACTCCTGCTGATAGCCATTGCTCTTGAGCTTATCCCGAGAACAACCCTTGCGGCATTTGTCCGGAGGCAACCTACAGTGCTCCGGTATTCCCTCTACATTCTCCTCGTCCTTATGATTATTCATCTTCGAAATGCCAACATTAAAGCGTTTCTTTATGTGAAATTTTAGAATAAATATATGAAAAAACTTTTGATCAACGTGAGTATCATTATCGGTATCGTTTTTCTGGTGTCGCTGGCAATAGATACCATTTACCGCTCCCTCTATCATCTACCCTACGAACTCCCGCGGAATATCTTTATCCTTCCGGAAATTCAGGATAAATATGACATCGTAAAACTGGGAAATTCCCACGCAGAAAGCGGCATCGTCTTTGACCGGTACGGACTCAAGTCCCTTTCTCTTGTCGGTGTCGGTCAGCCGTTTGAGTACGATCTGGCGCATCTCAAAATGCACAGCAGACAAATAAAAAAAGGCGCAGTCATCCTCATCGCCGTATCCCCGCTTTCGTTTTCACAAAAAAAGGGCGGCAGAGACGACAGTCTCCAGACCAACTACTATGACGGACGGCTTAGCCCGTTTCTCATTCCCAACATCAATGTCGGGGATTATCTCCAAAGCAGGATTTTTCCGTTTCTCCGTGCCGGATATCTTCTCCGGGAAAAAAACATGGAGGCCATCCAAAAACGGATATCCAAAGAAGAAAAATGGCCGGATCCCACTCCTACTCCTTTCAATCCCACGGATCAATTGGTTCAAAATCAAGGAACCCAACAAGCACAACAAAAAGAAACGGCTTCCTCAACAAAAAAAAACGTACTGACGGTAACCGAGGCAAATTACTACTCCAACGTAGAAGCGATACAAAATGAATTAGCACTCCCCTCGACGGTCCTTCCTGACAAACTCCAGAAATTCAAAGAAAGCGTCGAGTTTATGGTGGCCAAATGGTACAACACCAATGAGTTTAGCCCTCAATATTTTGAAACCACCCGCAAGGACCTGGAAAAAATCATTGCATACTCTCTGGACAAAGGATGGAAGCCGGTGCTCATCACGATTCCCATATCAAAAGCGCTTCTCAGCGCGCTCAAACCCGACTATATGCAGGTCTATGTCTATGACAATATCGCCAAAACTAACCTCCACGGCACCCAGTACCTTGATTTTTCCGGAAATGAACAGATCACTAAAAATACATTCCTTTTCGGAAATTCCGACCATCTCTCCAAAAATGGGGCGTCGATATTCAGCTATCTTCTCCTTCGGACGCTTATTGAGAAAGGGTATCTACCGGAGACGGCAGACCGCTACGACTACGGTCCTCTCTGGAAATCTCTATGACCATCCTTACCCATATCCTTACTGGGGCATTGGAAAAGCGGCTCTCACAGGCCATAAAATTGCTGCTGATCCTGCTGTCGTCTATGGGGTGGCCATCCTTTTTTCCAACCTTCCGGATTTGGACATTCCCCTTTTTGGTATACGCAAGACCTTGGCTATGAAATGGAATCACCGGATGCACTCATTTTTCCATTTTCCTTTGTTTTGGATTGCCCTGTATCTCATCGGAGAGCTCTGCACGCCGGTCCATATTCGCCAAACCATGGCCCCATACACCTCCATTGCGCTTCTTTCTTTGGGGCTACATTTTCTTATGGACACAGTCGGGGTGCACAGCGGAATCTGCTGGTTTGGACCTCTTATCAAAAAACAATTTAGTTTTACGAAACTTTTGGACTATCCGGAGACCATCGGAACTTTTGTCCTCACGTACTCCAAAAGCGCGGTTTTCAAAGCGGAACTCCTCATCTGGCTGGGATGCATCATCTACCTTCTGATTAAACCGATATAAAAGTAACTTTGTCTTTTTGTCTTATTGTCTCTTCTTCTTTCCGTCTCTTCTTCCTTTTCCCCACCGTTTCCAGTTGGGATTGAGGTACCCCAACGTCGCAATATCATCAAACACGTCAAACACGTAGTGCGTCACCATCGCGCCAAATACCACCACCCAGCTCTGCCAGTCAAAAAGAAATGCAATGGTGGTGATAATGAGGAGAAATGCAATCACATAAAAATTATGGTACGAAAGATCGGTATTTTGCTTATGCCCGTTTTCGATAAATACCGTGACCATCCGCCACTGTCCGTTTTTCAGAAACTGTTTGATTTTCGTCGTATAGGGATCGCGTTTCCCGTAGGTGAAAAAATAGAAAAAATGTTCCAGGTCCGGAAGAAGGGATCCGAAGACCGCAAGGATGAGCCACTTCGTATTAAATTCCCCCCATACTTCGCGGAAAACCCAGGCCCACGCAACACCCAAAAGTGCGTGATAGAATTCATGCCTGGCATGCCAAAAAATAAATCCGAGTCCTTTGACCCGTGCGATGTGTCGTCGAATTTTTACCATAATCAGTTCTCCCCAATAGTAAACGAACAACCTGCCTGTTGACAAGGGGGGGAGCTGTTCCTATATAGTAAATACATATGCGAACAATGAAAAAAATGCTCATCGGGCTTTTTGTGCTCATCATCGTAGTTCTTTCCTATAAAACTATAAAATCTACGCTCGCACGCAATCCGTATCAGGGAGAATTCCACGGAAAGATTGTTTATGCCCCACCCGTACCGCGTTCTCCTATGTCAGAAACTCTCAATAGAGATATTTTGGGTGATGCAGCAGGAAAAAGAATTGAAGTCAATATAAATGCACAGCGTGTGTTGGCATTTGAAGGCGGGACAAAGGTCAATGAATTTGTGGTATCTACCGGACTGTGGGGCAGGACACCTACCGGTACATTTACGATTCAAAGAAAAGTGAGATCCCAAACCATGTCCGGAGGGAATCGTGCTATCGGTACATACTATTATCTTCCCGGAGTCCAATGGGTACAATATTTCGGCAACGCGCAAATCCCCTGGTCACGCGGATTTAGCTTCCATGGCACCTATTGGCACAATAATTTTGGCCGCCCCATGAGCCACGGGTGTATCAACATGAAGACTCCGGATGCCCAATGGCTCTATGACTGGGCGCCTATGGGAACGTCAGTAAGTATCTACGGAAGCATCTAACTCTCTAAGCTTCTAAGCTTCTTATAATTTCAACCCCTTCAGATATTCCCTAAATTCCCCATTAATTTCTTTGTGCTGAAGCGCAAACTCCACAACGGTCTTCATATACTCAATCTTATTGCCCGTATCGTAATATTTCCCGCCCTCTATTTCACATGCATAGACCGGACGGGTTTTCATAAGCTCTTTGATGGCATCCGTGAGCCACACCTCCCCACTTTTCCCCGGACCCAAATGCTCTAAAATACCGAAAATCTCCGGCGGCAAGACATAACATCCGTGCGCAGCAAGATTACCCGGTGCTTCTTCAATAGACGGTTTTTCGATAAGTCTTTTGATCTGACTCACATTTTTTTCAATAGGCGTCACATCCACGATCCCGTAGCGCGTGACATCTTTTCTCGGTACGCGTATGGCGGAAATGACTGCATCGCCGTATTTTTCATACACATCAATGCACTGCTTAGCCCGCGGAGGCGTACTGTAAATGAATTCATCCCCCCAGATTGCTACAAACGGCTCATCCCCAATCACAGTTTTAGCACAAAGGACAGGAGTGCCGTTACCATACGGACCTTTTTGGCGGATGTAGATAAAATTGGCTAGCTCTGCCGTTCTTTTAACTTCTTCTATCTGTTTTTCTTTTCCCTGTTCTTTGAGTGTTGCCAAAAGTTCATTGGGATAATCAAAATGATCTTCTATGGAACGTTTATTCCAGCCCGTAACGATCACAATGTCCGTAATGCCGGAATCTACAAGCTCTTCAACGACATACTGGATGACGGGCTTGTCGACTATCGGAAGCATTTCTTTGGGCATGGCCTTGGTCTGTGGCAAAAATCTCGTCCCGAAACCCGCAGCGGGTATGACTGCTTTTCTGATTTTCTGGTTAGTTTTCATGATTTCCTCCTTCAATCTTCTAAGCTTCTAAGCTTCTAAGCTTCTTTTTCGTAGTCCATCCATTGTATTCCGCATGCATTCCTCCTGTCAATTTGATACTATAAAATAAATATATGAAACTGCAAAATTTTTTCCTTTCTCTTTTCATTTTTTCCCTTCTGTTTACCCCCAATACGACGATATACGCAGAAATTCCTATCACCCCTGACATCCGTACATCAAATATTTATGTAAACACACGAAAAATGCCTACGACGTGCGGTTCGCTGGAGTGGTGGATTAGTCAGTATGTTGGAAAAAATGCAATTGTCCAGAACGAAATTAAATTTTATTCTGATCTCACCCCTGATGCAAATCAGTTGGACAAAACAACGATTCGCCTTACCCCTTATTCAGTACGAAACAATATGCTGACGCCCAAAGATGAAACGGGGAATAAGCCAAGCTGGAATGCTTCTATATGCTATTACACAGATGGCGGAAGCGGTCAGATACCGAGTAACGAACTCATAATAACCGAAAAATCCGTACCTGTCGCTACAAAAAAACTGCGATGGGGATCAGAACTTCTTGCCGCAATGCTTGCCAGAGCACACGTACCGCTTGAAGGTCAACAGTATAATATGAAAAAAGAAGATATCGCACCAAATACGGAAACTCCCCGTTCCTGTGCAGAATCCCCACCCGGAGTCGGGCAGTATGACAAGACAGATCTAAATACAGGAATCAATATCTTTAATTTTAACTTTGTCAACGATTGGACTCTCGATAGAATGTGTGCTGGAAATGCCTGTAACTGCGTAAAGACAGAAATGTGGATAAAACCCGATAGTACGAATCAGTATGCATCCTATGTCGGATGCTCGGATGCAGGATGTAAAAATAAAAATGGTGTGCAACAAGCAGTGCTTGGTATTGATCAAAAAAGCCGGGCAGACGAAAACGCCATAGATTCAGGAGGTATCGCAAATATCTTTCGCCCCGGAATGATGCTCCCGATATTTGAATTTGTTGAAATGATTATTGGCCATAGCGCGGGAGTAGTCGCAAAACAAAAAACAATAAACAATAAGGGGGAACGCGAAGAAAACGCAAGCTGGTCTTTTACCAAAGAATGGGAAGTTTCCGCTGATTTCAAAAACTGTAAACTTTTCCCATATGCTAAACGATCTGAGATGAAGGAGTGCAACACGAAATGGTTGGACAAAATCATTGGCAACATCGTAGATCAACTCAAACCGTCAGCAACACCAATACCTTCTCCTGCTCCTTCCCCAACGCCAAAACCTCCGACTCCCACGCCGACCCTTTCCATCCCACCATCCACAAGCGGATTACACGGAAAATGTGAAGGAAATATGCCCGCCACTGCCGATGCATTTATCACCTATCTCTACGATCACGGTATTTTCTGGCCTGACTATGACAATATCAGAGCACACTACGAGGAAATCCTGCAGGCTTCCAAAATCAAAGGTATTGACCCCGGCATCGTGATAGCGATATGGGTAGAAGAAAGCGGAGCTGGACGAGCTGGTCCACAATTCGGCTGTACAAAAGTTGATCATATTTTTCAAACCCAACTTGAGTGTTTCCTCAATCTCTGGGATACGTATGCTACAAGAAAAGATTTTACAGAGTGTCGGGGAAGTGACAATACACTTGACCTTCGGGAATTCATGCTCATATACGAGGGTGGATTTAAAAGCTGTCGTTCAGGACAATTTGGCACAGAACCGACATTCCCTGAAAAACTCAAAGATTGGTATGATAAACTCACTGATTGTCAAAACGGTCTTGAGTTCTGATTTCCCTTGTGATACTATTAGTCAAGTAAATATGTTTCGACCCCGGGAGGGGTCGTTTGATGTTATTATTAGTCTATGGAAAAGCCAACGATGCCCGCCTTTAATGCAAATCCGCTTCAATTCGTCAAAGAAGTCCAGCACGAACTGAAAAAAGTGACCTGGCCAACAAAAGCGGAAACGATAAAGCTGACGGGCATGGTCATCATCATATCTCTCATCGTTGCGTTTTTTATCGGTGGACTGGATGCGGGACTATTGCAACTAACGTCGATGATATATAAAAGGTAACTATGGACAAACCAGATCAGACACTTACAGAAAAAATAGAAGCAGATGCCAAAGCTACCGGCATCTATACCACATCGGACAATCCAATTCCTGAGACAGCCAAATGGTATGTCGTCCATACTTATTCGGGACATGAAAACAAAGTCGCCTCTACACTCAAACAGCGCGTGGATACGATGAAGTTGGCGGATAAAATTTTTCAGATCATCGTTCCTACCCGAAACATTGTGACCGTCAAACATGGCAAAAAAGAAGAGCTGAAAGAAAAAATTTTCCCCGGATATATCTTAGTCCGGATGTTTTTGGATGATATGTCCTGGCTGGCAGTACGGACTACTCAGGGCGTGACGGCATTTGTAGGAGCAGGAGACAAACCAACTCCTATTTCCCAAAAGGAAGTGGACGCCATCATGAAATTTATGGAGATGGAAGCACCCAAATACAAAACCGCATTCTCCGTCAGCGAAGCAGTGAAAATCACCGATGGTCCGTTCTCGGACTTTTTGGGGACAATTGAATCTATCGATGAAGAAAAAGGCAAACTCAAAATCCTGGTCTCTATCTTTGGACGGGAAACGCCGGTCGAGCTCGACTTTCTCCAGGTAGCAAAACTTTAAACTCCCTTAATATCCCCAAAAAAAATAGGCCTATCTCGAAAACTTATTTACTATTCCTTTTTCCACTCAACAACTGGCATACTTTCTTTAGCAGTGTGCTTATCTGCATCAAATTCTGTAATTTTTCCATAAACATCATGGTTGCCCATAACTTCCTCAAGAGTTATATTTTTTGGATCAACATTTTTACCAGGGACAATCCACTCAATACTTTTAGGTCCATTTTCACACATATATGTCCTCCTTTTTGGAAAAAAACAATCCCCGCACAGTCGGGGGTAAGAAATGTATTATAGGATATCTATAAACTGTCTGTCAAGAGGCATTTTAAAGCTAAATTACTACTAAATTCATCTTCCTATAGGTGGGATTGAATTTTTTTCCTGATTTGCTGCATCAACGACAATCTCATGAAAAACGACGACAACATCTTTTCCTTGCTCTTGTGCAACGACATCCACCAAAAATCCTTCTTTATACGCCTGTTTGTGTAACTCCAGCATTTGCTCTACCGTAGGATTATCGATAGAATGTTCTTCTTCTCCTTGGATTACCCAATGGCTTCTTGGGGCTTTTTCATTCATAACGAAGAATTATATACCTATTTCTCTTTTTCCCGCAAGTCCAAATCTTATCCTTGTATTCCTTCACTATATATTGATATAATGCTAATACTTCGTCCTGAGTTTATCAAAAGATGAAGGAGAAACCGGAAAGGTTTCGAGCTAGTAGAGTATTTCCTCTATTCTTCGAGATCTTTCCCCAAACTAGATATGGCAGTCAAGAAAGTCAAAACCATCATCAAACTCAATCTCAAAGCAGGCGAAGCTACTGCAGCGCCCCCTGTAGGACCGGCACTTGGTCAACACGGCGTCCCCATCATGGAATTTATCAAAGCGTATAATGAACGGACCGCCAAACTCAAAGGCCAGATTATCCCGGCCGTCATCACGGTCTTTGAAGACCGCACGTTTCTCTTTGTCACCAAACTCCCCCCAGTAGCAGCTATGATCAAAAAAATGCTTAATATCCCCAAAGGAAGCGGTAAACCGGGCAAAGAACCGGTAGGCACGCTTACGAAAGAGCAGGTCAAACAAATTGCTACGGATAAATTACCGGATCTTAACTGTGACAATGTAGAGGCAGGCATGAAAGTGGTCGAGGGCACAGCACGGAGTATGGGAGTTAAAGTCGAATAGAAGAATAGAAGAATAGAAGCATAGATGCATAGAAGCTTAGAAGCGTAGAAGCATGTCTAAGCTTCTAAGTAACTAAACCTCTAAACTTCTTTACATATATATGGGAAAAGTCAGAAAAGTCGTCATGGGAGATGTCGAGCAGGAAAAAAAGCAGCAAAAAAAGGCTGAGATTCGTCGCGAGACAAAAAAATTGAAAAAAGTCGAAGGTGTCGGGCTCCACGGCGGCGAACGGACAGCAGTCGTAGAAGGTACGGAGCTGAAAGCTGACGTCAGAGAAATCCTGGAAAACGTAGAATCCGGCGGGAAATCATCCAAGTCAAAAACCAGCAAGAAAAAACTAGTTGGCCCCAAACCACGATCCAAAAAATACCAGGAAGCGGCTAAGCTGGTAGACAAAACAAAGACATATTCCCTTTCAGATGCTATTGATCTGATGAAAAAAACAAGCTACACCAAATTTGACGGTACTGTGGAAATTCATCTCAATCTCAATCCCACGGTACTCGGAGAAAAAAAAGAGAAAAAGGATTTCAGAGGATCTGTCACCCTTCCCCACGGCACAGGCAAACAAGTCAGGGTCGTCGCAGCCGATGATGCTGTTTTGAAGGAAATTGAAGCGGGAAACATCAATTTTGATATATTAGTTTCCCACCCCTCCATGATGCCTAAACTTGCTAAAGTTGCCCGCGTCCTGGGACCCAAAGGCCTTATGCCCAATCCCAAAACAGGCACGGTGACCGAAGACGTAGAAAAACGCATCAAGGAACTTTCCCACGGACAGGTTAATTTCAAAACAGAACCGGAAAACGCCATCGTCCACCTGATTGTCGGAAAAGTATCATTTGAAAACGAAAAACTTTTGGCAAATATCAATGCTATATATGATGTCATCGGAAGGAACAAGATTTTGAAAGCAACTATCGCCGCTACCATGGGACCGGGAATTACTATACAAATTTAGATTTAAGATTTAGGATTTAGGATTTAAGAATCGAGATTTGTAAATCACAAAAAGAAACAGTATAATAGAATCATCCTAAAGACCGTGAGCATTCAGCCGAAAGACTGATAGAAGACTTACCGAGGGAAATTTAAGAAGCATGTTAGCTTCTTCTTTCCCGCTTTAGGCGGGATTTTTTATAGGAGGAATATATGCCAACACAAAAAAAGGTTAATACAATCAATGAACTGACGGAGAAAATAAAAAAAAGCCGTTCTATCATTTTTGCCGATTACACAGGTATCAAACATAAACAGCTTGAAACGCTCCGAAAAACCCTGAAAAAAACCGGTTCGGAGTTTACAGTGACAAAAAATAAACTATTGGAACGGGCCTTATCCGACACAGCGAAATCTGTCGCCCCATATCTAAAAGAAAATACAGGAACATTATTTAACTATGACGATGAAGTCGGAGGACTCAAGGAATTATTGAAATTTTTTAAACTCACAACGCTGGGAAAAACCAAAGGCGGACTTCTGGGTACCACCATACTAACCGAGGCAGATTTAGTACGTCTTTCCAAGCTTCCCGGAAAACAGGAACTTCTCGGGCAGCTGGCAGGACAGCTTATGGCTCCGCTTTCGGGCCTTCATCATGCCCTATCATGGAATATCAATACACTGGTGTGGGTACTTGATGGGATAAAAGCAAAAAAGACAAATTAATTAACATTCTTTTCGGAAGACTCAGAACACTCGGAGTATCAGAAGACTCAGAATACTCGGAAAACCAGAGAGTCAGAAACACCAGAAGATCAGAAATCTGAATATCTGATTTTCTGAAAGTCCGATACTCTGAGTTTTCAGAGTTTTCTGAATGATCTGAGTTTTCTGAAATTTTTAAGAAAGGTGGTGAGCAAAAGTTATGGCAAAATTATCAAAAGACGATATTCTTTCAGCAGTAGAAGATATGACCGTATTGGAACTTTCCGATCTGGTCAAAGCACTTGAAGAAAAATTTGGCGTGTCAGCAGCACCTGTCGCAGTCGCAGTAGGACCAGCAGCAGCCGACAGTGGAGAACCAAAAGAAGAACAAACTGTATTTAATGTGGTACTTACTGAAGCCGGAGCAAACAAAATCGGTGCAATCAAAGCAGTACGTGAACTCGTACCGACACTCGGACTACAGGAAGCAAAAACACTCGTGGAATCAGCTCCCAAAGAAGTGCTCACAGGACTAAACAAAACCGCAGCCGAGGAAGCCAAGAAAAAACTTGAGGCAGCTGGGGCCAAGGTTGAACTCAAGTAAATTGACGAGACATGGGACAATGAGCATGGGACAGGGAATATATTTGACATGGGACAATGAGCCCGCTCCGACTCGAGTACGTTCGGATCGAGGCGAGCATGAGACAAAAATAAAAAAATTTGTATAAAAAAATCCCCTTTCCGCCAGCAGGCGGACAAGGGGATTTTTGGTGCTGGAGAAATAAAAAAATGCCGTACTATTTGAAAAATAGTGATTTAGCTGTATAATACGTTCCAAATACATACGCCATAGAAAATTATATGGAAAGCAAACGATGTTTTTACTGTGATCCGAAAACACGAAAAGATTGTGATACTATCATTGATGAGTATAAAAACTCTATATGTCATATGATTGAAAAGAAAAACCCTGAAATCAAAGAGCCGCAAAAGACAACCTTTTCTCTGGAATGTCCGGAGCATGGCATACTGGCGATAGGACCTCTGGAAGATATGTCCAAAATATTGGATGAGCATGGGGAAGCGTGCGAAAAGAAAGAATTTATGATTCTCCCACAAAGGATGTTTGAAAGCTACATGGATTTGCTGTAGATTTTTGAATAATAATTTTCTTATTTTTCTTCTTTTCTTTTCATTGAATATTATTTTACTCGTATGTGCGATTCATTTATTATAAATCAATTTTTATAGGCTATCTTTTAAGATATATTAAAATGCAACCATATTATCATAATTAGCGCGTATTTGACATCTAAACTCCATAGTAATATAATATCTTCCACTCTGCCTCCTGCTTCAAATTGATTCACATTATAAGGTATATTTTGTCTTTCCTATGCACAATTGCCTTACACTATTTATTCCTCATTTTTCCATACCCTCCTCTTTTCTATTGTCATTTTTACCCAAACACCCGCCATTTTCCTCTCAAACAGCCATTAAAAGAAAGGAACAATTTACGACGAAAGGAGGTGAAAACAAATGAAAAAAATTCTTTTAAGCGTCATGATGATTGCTCTTCTTTCCGTAGCGGCAGTAGGAGCAACCAGAGCATGGTTCACTAATACAGAAACTATTTCTAATATGAATTTTGCGACAGGAACACTCGACATTTCAAACACCTCTGATTCCTGGATGACTCATGTTTCGTTCACTAATTTAAAACCCGGTGACACGATCAGAAAATGGGTCAAATTGACAAATGCAGGTTCATTAGACGTTGCATCTCTCAAAGTAAGTGCGGTAAACATGACTGACCCATTTGGTCTGTTAACCGTCATGACCGTATCCGTATATGGTCAGGTGGATGGATTTGATCAGGGAATTTATACCCCCGATTGGGGCGCAGGCCAACCAATAAATAGTTGGTTGACGACGGGAACGAATATTCTCGGAACAGCTGTCTACAGAGATGCCACAGCAGCTCATGTAATGACATCCGGAAAAGTTGATACCATCATTTTAGATTTTAAAGTTCCAACGTCAGTTGGGAATGGATATCAAGGAAGATCAGCAACATTTGATTTACAGTTTGATGCGGAACAATCACACACAGGGGCGAGTTATTTTTAAAATGAGACTTGGTATGGGTTTACCGGTTGCGTAAAGAGACGTCTTTGCGCAACTTAGTAAGCCTATGAAACTGTTTCAAAACATTCGACACAAAGGAAAACCAGTCCGGATCATCGGAAAATTTTTATATGGGCTTTTGTTTATCGCACTCATTGCGGTTGCTTCCCTCGTGGCCGTCTCGACATTCAATATTCCCAACAACTACAAACTCCTGGTGGTCCAATCAGGATCTATGGAACCGGCGATTCAAAAAGGCTCTGTCGTTCTGGTCAAACCGCAAACCACATACGCCGAGGGAGATGTGATCACCATTTCAAATCCAAAAAACAAAAAAGAGTCTGTCACCCACAGAGTTGTTGCCGTTGAAGAAGAAAACGGAAGCGTTGCATACACCACGAAAGGCGATGCCAATAACGCAGCGGATTTGGAAAAACGACCGGGTGAACAGGTGTTGGGAAAAGTGCATTACTCTCTCCCCTTTGTCGGGTACGCGGTTTCCTATGCCAAAACCAAAGACGGTTTCATCTTCATTGTCTTACTCCCGACCATACTTCTTATCGTTAATGAACTTCTTTCCATAAAAACAGAAGTAAAAAACCTCATCAAAAAAAGGAAAACAAACCATGATTAACCGCGTTTTAAAAATCACCGCTGCAATACTACTTCTGTTTGGCCTATCCGCAATCGGCATGACCAATGCATATTTTACTGATACGGAATCATCAACGGGAAATATATTTAGTGCCGGATCGCTCATGTTTTCACTCAGAAATCCGTCCGACGTCACACTAGTTTCTCCGCTTTTTAATATAGCGAATATGATGCCTGGCAATTCAGACACGAAATCTGTGACAATAAAAAAAGAAGGAAGTTTGGATTTCCCATATAAAATCTGGGTAGAAAAAACTGGCGGGGATGATGCACTTTTTAATGCACTACAAATCGAAGCACTTTTGGATGGGGTGAGTCAATACAATGCCGGTTTATCGGGGATCAGTCTCAATCCAGCAGCTACTATAACGGGTGCATCTGATGACTGGACGTTTACCATACGACTGGACAGTTCCGAAACAGCGCTTGAAAACAAATCCTGCAGTTTCAATCTCCGTTTTAACGGGTGGCAGATCGGAAGCGACGGGTCGTGGGGTTTTACGCATGAAAAACTGCTTACCAACACAGTGATTACTGGAACATGGATAACGACACTTTCATCTCCGTTTGGACTTCATCTCTATTCTGAAGAGTCAACTTCACCAAGCGTCTCGCTCTCACTTTCTGATGACAAAAAATCCGCATCATTTACAATTTCCGACATCAAAAATTTTGAAACACTTTCCTATGAGCTGACCTACGACACAGATCCTTCGACAGGCTCAGGACTTGACAGTATGCCACAGGGAATCAAAGGTGATACGACGATTAACGGAAAAAGTGAATATTCCCAATTGGATATACCGCTCGGAACATCCTCAACCGGAGTCTTTGTTTATCACAAAGGAGTAAAAAATCTGAAACTCACCGTGACCCTCACGGATAAAAACGGGAAAGAAACCGTTCTGGAACAAACTCTCTAATCTCATCGATAATGAACCGTGATGGAAAGGATTTCAATTGCCTTTCTATCAGGACGGAATACAAATAACACTCTGTATTTTCGGTCAATCCGGAATGAATAGACTCCATGGATTTTCGGTTCCAGAAGTTCCATGTGCAAACCCGGATGGTGTGGATTCTTTGTTAGGAGCGTACATTGCTTTTGGAACTTTTTCACCAATCCATGAGAGGAAACAATTGTTTGATTTCGGGGAGAAATTGGCAGGATGACGGGCATAGACCATTATGAATGAAAATAGGTACTTTCCTTCAAGCCGGTTTCAAGATCTTTAAGAAATGCGCCGGAATATTTTTTCGTTTTACGGAAATCTGTGAGAATTTTTTTGGCTGAACGCTCTTTCGGAACTTCAAACGGAAATGTTGCCGCATCTCCTATAATCTGAGGACGTATTTTTAGTAACCGCAAAATACTCCGAATACATTCGCTTCTGTTAGTAAATCCATGCGTTGCCACGAACGAATCGATAAGCCGTACCTGCTCCTGGGACATAGAAAGATTCACTGTAGTCATCATATGCTTCATATCTTAGCAAACTTTGCCAAACTTTGTCAAGAAGAAACTATAATGAAACAACAGCTCAAAACGAAAACTGATAGATTGACATCGGGATATTTTTCGTCGTATAGTAAATCTATTCTGCCCCTGCCTAAACGTATTCGCGGGGTTTTTTAATTCCCAATACAATGAATATACAGTGTAGCCTCACCGCATCCCTGTCCTCCCACATCTTCTCTCTCTATTTTCTAAAAAACACACATCATTCGCAAACATTTTCTAACGAAGGGAGGTGAAAAAATTATGAATAAAATTTTTGCAGGAATAGTCGGACTTATGTTGGTTGTTGGTGTTACAAGTGGCACTGCATATGCATTGTTCTCTAGCAAAGCTACCGCTAGCGGCGTAACGTTTGCAACTGGAAATGCAGATCTGAGAATTTACAATGGATCAGACTGGGTACCAGACTGGAACCCATCATTTAATTTTTCAAATCTTTATCCCGGATACACAGAATTTCAACCGCTCTATCTTAAAAATATGAGCACATCACCTATTGGTTTAACGGTCTTTGGTAAATTATTACCAGGAGCTACCGAAACACCAACTGGTTCATGGGATCTTTTGAAAACTGCTGTAAAAGTAAACGTCTGGCTTGCTGGAGTTGGAGAGACTGGATATAAAACACTCGATGAGTGGAATACCACAGGATTCGCCCTACCAGGCGGAGCTTTGGCTCAAAACACACAAAGAGATTACCGATTTTATGTTCAAGTAGATTCATCTGCAACAGACACTATTGCCAGTAAAACAATCAGTAATATCGTTTTTGAATTTACCGGAACACAAGAATAATTCTCTTGTTGTATTTTTCCTAACGGCACGAGGAAACTCGCGCCGTTAGATAAGAATAAAACTATGAAAAAATTAAAGAAACCGTTACGAATAATCGGAACATTCCTTGAGTGGTTTGTTTTTGGCGCGCTTATTGCCCTTTATGCCATCGTCCTATCTCCGAATCTGCCGACCAAAAAATACGTTTCTACCTATATAGTTTCAACGGGTTCCATGCAACCAACAGTCCAGCCCGGATCTATCGCACTCATAAAACAAGGCGATACAAAACAAATAAAGAAAAACGACATTATCATATTTATATCTCCCAAAGATCCAAACCAGACAGTCCTCCATAGGGTTTTTGCGGTCAAACAAAAAGACAAAGGAATTGAATTTGAAACAAAAGGAGACAACAATAACGCACCCGACAATTGGACTGTATCTGAATCATCAATCAAAGGAATCTATTTTGGGAGGATTCCCCTCCTTGGTCATCCTGCAGCATTTCTGAAAACTCAAAAAGGATTTCTACTTCTATTTGGCATTCCAGCGCTCATATTAGTTCTCTTACAAGTTAAAAAAATTAGGGAAGGGATTGAAGAAGAAGTGCAAAAACGGGTGCGTACAGAGGAAGAAAAAAAGAAGAAAACTGATATCCTGAGCTCCCTCATCTTCCTCATCCTCACAGGAATAACGGGCTTTGCAGGTATCCAAACAGCACAAGCATTATTTGTCTCCAAGGCAACTGCCTCATCAATCTCATTTTCTGTCAAAGATTTTGTTCCACCGGACAAACCGAAAAATCTCCACTGGAATAACCCTGATGTATCCTGCGGAGGCGCAACAAATAGTTACACCATAACCGCAGATTGGGACAATGGGATTGATGTCGGCGGAAGCGGTATCGATCATTATGAATACAATATCACCTATCCAAAACTTGGCGGCGGTACAGGCAATAGTACAATAACGGTCATATCATCACAGTATTCTGAAGTTTTTAATCAAGATAACGGTGTTCATACCTATAAAGTCCGCGCATGGGATAACGAAGGTAATGTGTCAGAGTGGTCGGATACCTGTTCAATAACGTATGACTCCAAGTCTCCTCCCCTTCCTACTATCTATCAATGGGGCGGAGGGAAGGTGATCAACAGCAGTAGTCTTGTACAGTGCTGGTCCATTGTGAATGATCTTTACTCCAATCCGGTGACGTATGAATATGAAAGCTACAACGATCCGGGATATGAGAGTCTCCGATGGAAAGGAACGTTTGGTAATGCCAATATAGGGATATGCGGCACTTTCGGCCCTGCAATTATCAAAAATGCCCAAGGTGCGCCGGAAGGTCCAGTCTACTACCGAATCCGCACCAAAGATGCATTGGGCAATATATCAGGGTGGCTTTCAGATTATTTCATCATAGACAATACTGCCCCCTCCACTGCAACTCTCTCCGTCACCGGATCATGGACCAAAAAAGTGGAAGATCATGTGGATAACGGCGGATTTGAAAACGGGGTTGAGGATTGGAACACTGCAGGATACGTGGCAACGACAGGATCAGAGACGATTGGCACAACCACCGTCATGCCGACTAGTGGGTCAACCATGGCGCGTATCGGACAGACATCCGGGGACGCCGGAAACTACACCTGGGACAACCGACTCATGCAATCCTTCCCTACCGGATCCAAAAGCTTGTCGCTGTGGTACAACTTTTTTACGACCGACACAGGGTCGTATGATAATCCGGGATTTTTTATGAAACTCAACGGCACGGATATTTTCCACCAAAGCAGTTGGATGACCAATCCTTTGGATGGATCAGGAACAACTGCTTATTCCACCGGCTGGACACAGCTTTTCTATAACCTGTCCACGATAACGGACCCGTATACAAACCTCATCATGTCCGCAGGCAACACAGGCGACACGACGGATAAACAGTCATGGGTCTATATTGATGAAGTGACGACGTATATCGTCGCAGCCCCATCCCACGCAACGTATACGTTTTCCGGCGATGATCCTTCGGCCAAATATTTTTGTAAAATAACGCCGGATGTTGGGTTTGCCAGTGATTTTACGGACTGTTCTTCTCCATTTACAATCGAAGATAACGGTCCGCACACGCTTGAATACTATGCACAAGATCCGGCAGGCAATAAAAGCGGCGTGTATACGGCAAAGATCATAACCGATGCCACAGCCCCATCTGCGCCTGATAATTTTATAGTCCAATCAATATCTGGAAACAACGCAACGCTTACTTGGACTGCAACGGGTGATGACAACACCTTAGGAAGATCTGCTTCTTATGATCTGCGGTACAGCACAAATGAAATTCTTACGGATAAAAATTTTGAAGAAGCATCAACATCCGGCACTGTGTCATCACCCACTCTTTCCGGACATCCCGAACACGCTCTCATCGAAGGACTCACTCCAGGAACCCTCTATTATTTCGCACTCAAGGTGCTTGATGAAGCGCCAAATGCATCGGCAATGGTGACCGCATCGGCAAAAACTCTTGAAGGACTCATGAATAATTCTGGAGATGTCGTCATTAACGAACTCATGTGGGCAGGAACATCTTTATCGCCTAATGATATATGGCTAGAGTTGAGAAATATGACAGACAGGACTATCGATCTGTCAGGATGGCATATCAAATCATTTGATGAAACAACATTTCTTGAAACGGATTTTCTTATCACATCGGGATCAATTGCACCGAAAGGCTTTTTTGTCATCAGTAAACTACCGGCAAACAGTTCTTCATTAAAAACTACAGACCTAGTAATCCCAACCCTAACCCTGAGTAGAACGAATCTCCTCGTAACGCTGACTGATAATGCATCAACACCCAATGATATCGATGTAGCATGGAATCCATATACCTCACTTTCTCTTTCCTCCTATGTGTCAGGAACGTATTACCGCTCTATGGAACGCACAGAAGTGCCGGGCGATGGCACAGATCCTTTCCGCTGGTATCCGTGCATAGACGAGGTGAGTACAACAGAATTTTTTGATGTCACTCCTTTCGTAAATTACGGCACACCTGGGGTGAAAAACCGATCAGAGAATGAACCACTCATCTATGAATTTTTCAAACAGGCAACAGTATCAGGAATACTCAAAGAACCAACCATAACCCTTTCTCACAATGAAAAAATACATACTGTTTCCTTTATTGTAAGCAATGTTGAGCCATACACCTCACTTTCTTGGGAATTATCCTACGATACCGATCCTTCAATAGATTCAGAACTTGAAAGCACACAACAAGGCGCAGTAGGCACATCAAAACTCATAGGAGAAAAAGAATATACAAAAAATGATATTCTTCTGGGCACTTGCACCACCGGCGGCAACTGCACCTACCACACAGGCATAAAAAATATGAAAATTTCTATAATGCTCAAAGATGCAGACGGAAAAGAAACCATGATAGAGAAAACACAAGAATAAACACTATGAAAAATTTGATGATTGGCATTATCGCTGTTTTTGGATTATTCATTTTTACGCATCCCGTATTTGCGGCAGCAGACCGAACAGTCACCTGTAATTCCGTTAGCGGTGGTGGTTTTTCCTGTTCCTTAGACTACGAAACATCACCTTTTGATGCAACGAGTCTCTGGTATCCCGGAAAAACAGATTCAAAAACATTTCAGGTTTTCAATAATTGGGACAAAACTATAACCCTCAATGTAAAAGCAGATAAGCCTCTTCAAACCGGCAATCTCGCAACAACAATGAATCTTACAATTCTCGACAATAATGGCACTTCGTGGTTCACCAACACGATAAACTCATTCTTCAATGAGAGCAACGGTATAAGTCTAGGCACCTTAAACGGAAACTCATCAATGTCCTTTATTTTTACGGTCACCATGGACGTCAATGCCGATAATACATATCAAAATAAAACAACCAGTTTTGATTTGCCATTTACATTTTCTGAACAGGAAATAATAGAAAATGAAATAAAAACAGACTCAAATGATACAGATAAAAATGATATAAATACAGCAATCCAACAAACCATGACATCAGTAACACCGCTTTCATTCGCGCGAACCGTTCTGCCCAGATTTTTTCCTCCAACAAATCCCGCAGTAGCAGGAGCCCAAACTGAAACTCCGCCTCCTACACAGGAAAAGACCACACTGGAAGAAGTAAAAGGCGCTACCACCTGTCAGACCTGTACCTGGTGGCCACTTCTTATCCTACAGACATTAGGATTACTTTTTCACTATCTGCTCACCCGACAAAAAAGCAAAAAAACATTTTGGAAGGGTGGTATATTATTAAGCATATTCATCTACGCGGTATTCTTGTTTCTCAACAGAGGCTGCAGGAACGGCTGGGAACTCTGGCTCTCCAGCGCAAACGTTTGGTGTAAATACTTCATCGTATGGGTGCTTTTGGTTTTTAGCCTGCTCTCTTATCTTATCCGGCCAACACACGAGGAAGAGTACGGAGTGACTCCCGAAAAACCGGAGAATAAATGATGTATTTGTCATGCCGGACTTGATCCGGCATCTAAATAAAAATACTAGATTCCTAGTTACCGAAAATAAAATACTATAAGATCTCTAAGACCTCGTCTTAAAGAACCTATACGTATAATGCTGTTCGCACAATAATATTTTATCCCTAACTTATCCACAATTAATTTTTTCCTCTTGACAATGTACGACATAAGATGATACTTTATGACTAATTACGATAGTGTTTTATAAATTTTTCTGCCAAAAAAGGAGAATTCTATGTCCCTCGGAGCTGATTGGCCAGATTTATTAACCGTCAAAGAAGTCGCGAAAATTTTGCGTGTCTCTCCCCTCACCATCAAACGTTGGGGCAAACGGGGTAAACTCCCGGCTATCCGGATAAACAGCCGTGGTGACCGCAGATACAAAAAAGAGGCTGTCATGTGGCTGTTAGGTCTCCAACAGAAGGGAGACCTCTAGAGAACGCATCCTGAGCTTGTCGAAGGACAGCAAAAAGGTGATGTATAATGCACACTATGCAAGGAGGTATCTATGTCAAAAGCTATCATTTCTTATTTAAATGAAGATAAACGAGTAAATGGAAAAATCATAAATACAAATATTCCGGAGAGCAAATATCCTTCAACAGCAGAATTTACTCATTATACGTCAAAAGGCGAAGCTATAAACCTGAAAGCGGTACACACAAACGATACATTATCATTATTTCATGGTGAACTATTTGTAACGGATCTTGATCCTGAAACGAGAACCATCTTTCCTGAAGTCGGTTTGGAGATTAATCACAAATAAATAATTGTTTACGCTAATTTCCCTCTTTTTAACCATTCTGCAGCCATGGTGGGATCCATAATGTTGACCGATAGTCCGGTCCCAAGCTCAAATCCGGCGCGGTGGATAGACCTGGGGATGATCCTGAGAAACCAGTTTTTCCCGTGATAGATATAGTAGTTGTAGATAAAATGTTCTTCCCGGTGAAACGCTGCGTTCATAGGATCAGACAAGGCAGTATTAATTTTTTTCAAGGCGTCTTGTACTACGCCTGCTAAATCCGGCAACTCTTCATCCGTTACCTCCCCAAACCGTTTACCTTTCACTTTCGGTGCGATCCACACTTCAAACGGCCATTGGGAAAAATCCGGGCAGTACGAGATAAAATTGACATGCTCTTCAATAATGTTATTCATAGGCTCCATCTCTACTGCGTCCAAATTGATCTGATTAGGCACTACAACGAGCTGGCTGTGCGGATGTTTGAGCGATGCCCCTGCGCCAAGTCCGTGATTGCAAAATATCATCACCTGTCCTGACTCCTGGTTGGCACGGTACCGGTCACGGTACGCAGTAAAAATTTTCGTTACCTGTACGAGAGGCATTTCCTCGATATCATCCGTATTGCTTGGGCTATGAATGATGACTTCGTGGATATCGGTAATGGGATAGAGGTTCGGAACCACCCGCACGTCCCACCCGGTCTCATTGGGGCCGCCACTGCCAATTCTATACACTTCAGGCGGGGTCATGGATTCGTTGCCCGAACAAAACGGACACGCATGTCCGCTTTCCTGCTTGCCGGCAGGTATGGCTATTTTTTGATTATTGCTTTCTGCTTTCTGCTCATTGTCTTTTGTCTTTTGTTCATCACTCGGCCGTTTCGTGCGCGTAGCTGCGATAATCACCCAACGCTGAGTTTTGATATCCGGGACATATTTGGCCATATTTTTACTATACCACAAATACATCTTTCTCTTTTTTCCATCATTATGGTACTATCTGTGGTATGAACGCGCATGAGACACTCTCACCCAATATCCACACAAAAATGCAAACCGGGATGACACTGGTACTTATGGGAGCGCTCTCTATCGCAGGATGCAAACCTATGGATACCAAAAGTGCAGAATCGGAATATGGCATCCAATCAAAAATATCAGAACTCTCAAAAGAACATCCTTTCCCCATTTCATCATATATTCTTTACCGTATCCAACCAGAAGACACGCTAGGAACAATCCTTCAAGGAATATGTGAAAAAGAATTCAATAAAAATCCTGATATCATACTTCAAAAAATGGTCCTAGAGAATAATCTCTCTGATTCGAATACAATTTTCTCAGGAAATATACTGCGCATACCAACAAGCTGTTTACTATTTGAAAATAATCAACCCTAACGCTATTAGATTCAAGGCTAAGCCTTGATTTTATTTAGAGCGTCACGAGGCTCACTCTCTCACGAACTTATTCAGGAGCGTTTTGGCAAGCTGTTTTGCTTCCTCTGTAACCACAACCCGTACAACACCTTGAGAAGGCTGACCATAATAAAGCACAGTGCCCAGAGGCGCGTAAAGAAGGACAGGCAACACAAGAAGATCCTCTTCTCCATCAACCACAATAACGGCATCCAATTGATTACTATATACACCTTTCAGGGTTGTTCCTTTAAAGGTAGTAGACCAGTGACGTATCACTCGCATCGCCTGACTGCTGATTAACCCCGGACCACTTTTGATATAGTCCACTCTTGCATTTTCCCGCAGACGATCAAACACCTCTTTCTCCCAAAGATATGGCTGACGTTCGACATGGAGGTCGATGATGGACAAGGCGGGTCTCATACCCAGTCCCATTATCGTAGCCGTGGTCATGTCTCCGACAGTGACAATATGTGTTCCTTTGTCTGTCTCAATTGCCGCAGGAACTTGAATCTTGTTTAAGACCGTCCCAATGGGCTTTTTCAACTCAAACCGGAGGCTTTTCGGGAGTAAAAAATTACCGTTTTCATCTATCTCACCGGTCCTGATTCTAGTCGAGGAAATTCGTTCCTCATCTTCTGCTCTCGTCATAGGAATCTCAATAATAATGAGCTCTTTCTGACCATTTGCTTTCCTCACCTTATTAATCTCCTCAGCCCCTCCCCTCGTCTCAGTGGAAACGACGATCGCGTCAAACTCAATACTCTGCTTTTTGCTCGCCTCGATCCGGACATATTCGAGTCGGAGCGGGTTCTCTATCATTTGTTCTCTTTTTAATGTCGGCCCATACGGATCATCGATAGGGAGTATTTGGACACGATCCTGATACCCATTTTTTGACACCCATCGCTCTATAGCCTGCTTCCGTTTAGAAAATGGGGTAATACCCTCTTGTCCGCGTTTAAAATTTCGGACGTATGCATCCGTCGTTATACAGAGAACGACATGATTTGCAACATCAAACGCTTTCGTCAAAAATGCTTCATGACCTTTGTGAAGATGGTCAAACGTTCCGCCAACGACGACTAACCCATACTGTAATTGCATAGTGCATATTATAGCTTGAGTTGATATATTCCCACAAACTCATCATCGAGAGGCTTTCGGAATTTCACTAATTCATAAATGTATTTACCAAACTCTGCGTATCGATCTCCACGAGAAACAAAAAGAATATTTGGTGCGTACATTGGTATTAATGTGTCTGCATTTTTTATAAATTCATCATTAAAAACAACCCGCATGCCATACCGTGACAGATAAAGATAGACAGCATCTTCAGGATTTCCCGAATCACTCCGCACGATAACCAAGGTTTTTCCATGTTCTTTTTCATACTTCTCTATATAATGAATAGCATTGGTAACTCCATATCCAGAAGACAAAGAAAGAACGTACTGAGAAAAATCTTCATGCGCATACGGGATCGCACGAATGAGTGCATAGTAAAGAAGCGGCATTCCGGCTAATACGAGTGTCGTTACCCCAGAAAAAAAAATTGTTAAAGCCAATATCACTTTTTTTAATCTTCCTGAATATGTCTCAATTCCTTCGAATGCAAATAGTACCCAAAAAGGAACAACCAACACCATGTAGCGAGTCGTAAATATCTTTGCCACAAAAAGCTCTACAATAAGCGGAATGACCGCCCATATAAGCATATAGATACCACGCGATGTTTTTCGTACGATTGAAATTCCAATAATTGCTGCTATAAGATACAGAGGTGTCAAAAATTCAATAGACCAAAAAAGCAATCGCACTACATTCATCCACCAATATCGGATAGGAAATGAAAGAAAATCTTTTAATGTCAGAGTCCATGCAGATTTTTCTCCCATATGCCAGAATGCTTGTTGAGAAAAAAGAGGAAGAATGCTGAGAAAAAAAACACCTCCTATGGCCATAAGTGCAGGACGATAGCGCATCCAAGCTGCTTTATCACGCTTTATGTGATATATCATTCCTACACCCACACACAGCATGGTAAGAAGTACGATTGTTTTTATCCAAAATCCAAATGCCAAAAGAAGCCCAAGAAGTGCCCCCCTTACGATCGTTGGCTTTTCCAAAAGACGAAAAAAAAGGAACGCACTCACTATGTGAACCATGATGACAGCACTTTCCATAAGAGCCATACGTTCAAAAATAAATGCAAGCGGACAAAGAGCATATAGGATAGTAAGGACAATCGCACCTCCGATCTTTTCACTATATGGTTTGGCAAACAAAAGGAGCACATACCAAGTGACGAGAGAAAACATCACACTCAAAAGCCTACCGGCAACAAGCGGATCAATCGGAAGCCACTGGAGAAATCCAAAAAGCATCGTAAGCCCGGGAAGCTTCCCGTCAAACAATATGGGAAACGACCAAAGGTATGGATTATCATGAAACGCCTGTCCCCATCGAAGATAAATCGATTCATCGTTAAAAATCGGCAGTTTCGTCAGAAAAAGAATGCGGATAATAAAAAATACTATCCCGCAACTAAGGAATACGAATGTTTTATTTCTCAACCATGAGATGCTCATGAAAAAATCTTTCTGTAACCACCAAACAACACAGAAAACTTATAATGATTTAGCATTTCTCTCTATTCATAATATCATACCCCATATAGCAATCGAACTACACGATCCGGACAATTTTCATGGCGAGACTTCAGATGCCTCACGAGAAATACGGCGAGCACCCTATGGAACAGTCATTCAGTGCAATTCGACAGCACTTTCGTCAAAAATGCTTCATGACCTTTGTGGAGATGGTCAAACGTCCCGCTACAGATAACCGACTGGTACTTCATAGAAGCGTATTATAGCAAAAAAACTCAATTTTTCTGCATTCTTTTAAATAAAAATATCCGGAATTTTTCATCCGGGCTTTCTATTTCTTTTTCAAACACATACGCTCCGCGGTAAATGTCTCCGATGCATCGTTTTGGCGCTTTATCAAAAGCAAGACAAATATAGTACACGTGTTCATACCCCGAACTGCGATGGACTACATATGTGGGCATGTGCACACCATCTCTTTCAAGACCGCTGACCGTCATTTTTATCCCCGTACGCTCTTCAAAGGAAATCGCATACATAGAGAGAAGAAAATCAACGGGATATGCAGATCCGGGAAAATTAACCATACCGGTAATCAATACCGTTTCATACGCAAACGCTTGCTTTTTTGCATCTACAAGGACATGGGAAACGATAGTATCAATCTTTTTTGATGTAAATTCTGCGGGTGGCCTGGTAAAAAATACAAAAAGAGTCGTACTCATCATAAGCATGCAAAGAACCCCTATGCCGTACCTAATATATGATATCTGCTTTCCCGCGCACACAATGACGATCCCGATAAAAAGAAAGAGGAAAGGATAGACATAATCAAAATACCAACTTTGAAATTCTCCTTTCTTCATCGCCCCAAAAAGAAAAAACAATAAGCAATTGAACGCCAATATGCTGATGATTTTTCTTTGTTTCCCAAAAAAAGCAAAAAATGTACAAAATAGACACACGAAGCTTCCGACAATGACAGATATGTCAAATGGTTCCATCCCAAAAAGCATGTACCACCTATCCCAAAACATTCCTATACTCCGGAAAAAAGTATTTCCAGCGTGCGAGGTGTCAATGAGTTGTCCGACGCTAAACCAACGGATAAGCACTGATGGACCGGAAGCTATTATAAAAGGAAAAAAAAGTAAAAAAATACAATACAACATAAAAAAAAGTGTACCGAGGATGTTTCGTATGGAGTATTTTCGAGTAAGGATATCCGTACCAAATACAAGTGCTGCTCCCACAAATCCCGATGCATGAATCACTCCGGAACAGAGGAGAAATCCATATCCGATATAGCGAAATATTTGATTTTTTGAAAAAACGGCAAATACGCCACAGGTAAAAAATGGAACACCTACATTTACACTCAAGACACTTGCTTTATCTATCATAAACAGAGACATTGCATACAGGATTGCCGCAAGTAATCCTATGAATGGAGATGCTACATTTTTTCCTATCCCATAAATCCATAATGACGTAGTTGATATGACTGCAATAACTGCTATCGTGATCCAGACATGATGAGGAAAAAAAAGAGCCAGAGCTCCGAGAAAATAGTAGTAAAATGGCGGATAAAGCATGCGATTGCCGGAAGAAATATGACCTGACACCGGCATTTCTCCGTATCGGACCATATGTTCTGCCACAAATATATCCCGTGTTTGATCAAAATTTTTAGCCCAATCAATCCGGTCTTCAAATCGATAGATACGGAGAAAAAATGTAAGCAAAAAAAGCCCCATGAGAATCCACAATTCATGCCGTTTCAAAAACGATACAGAAAAAACATTCATAGATTCATGATACCAGATATGACACGTATTTCTCTTTTATTATGCGTCTGATATAGTACATATATGGACACTATTGATCCCAAAATGCTTGACTTTGCTAACCACAGAGCGGATGCCACTGTTGAGGACATCCGGGAGCTCTGTAAAACAGTGCTTCAGTACGGATTCAACAGCGCCTTTGTCAATCCCCTCCATGTAAAACTGGCCAAATCCTGTGTCGGGGAAACAGCGAAAGTCGGAACGGTAGTAAGTTTTCCGCTTGGACAGGACATCAAAGACGTAAAAATCCATGCCATCAGGGAGTGCATCCAGGATGGGGCTGATGAGCTGGATATCGTCCCGGATATTTCAAAAATAAAGGAGGGAAACGCCGATGTATTTGAGCAGGAACTTGCTGATCTGACGGCCTCTGCCCGCTCCATGCGGAAAACCATCGTGATAAAATTTATTATCGAGACAGGACTCTTTCTTCCTGAACAATTTTTGTCTGTTTCCGATACCCCGGAGATCCAATCGGGGAAACTTTGTGTTCAACAGGCCGCCGAGGCTATTTTGAAATCAGGAGCTGACTTTATCAAAATCTGCAGCGGAATGGCCAAACGCGGGGTATCGGTCGATGACGTCACGTTTATCCGCTCTGTCGTGGGTCCGGACATGAAAATCAAAGGCGCGGGCGGAATAGACACAAAACAGGAAGTGCTTGCACTTCTGGCAGCCGGCGCCAACCGCTTCGGCACCTCCCACGCTCCAGAAATCATAGACGAACAATAATAGTCCTGTAGTAAACACTTAGCTTCAAAAGGCGAGGCCCTTTGAAGCTAAATTTATAAATCTATTTCCAATCCCAGGTCAAGCTCCGTAAGGCCGTTTTTCTTGTAGAAAGCCACACCTCGGGTATTGTGAAAGTAGCAGCTCACGTACATCTTCTGGTATCCTCTCCCTTTTGCCCACTCCTTTGCTTTTTCCATGAGGAGCGACCCGACGCCTTTAGACTGATATAGAGGCGTGACTCCCACATCGTTGATCTCCACACACTTGCTTTTCCGGTAATCCATCTCTTTTTTGGACAACACGATGTACCCTACCAATACTCCCGCATCATCCGCGACAAAACACTGGGAATCCGGATTTTTGAAGATGTTCGTAAAATGCGCTTTACCTTTGTCAGACATCGCCCAATCCATACAAAGATCCGGATCGTACGCCGCGTTGTCCTCAAACGCTTCCTGATTGAGTTTTTGGAGCGCTTCTTTTTCATCAATTCTGACCGGCCGAATAGATATCATAAAAGTAATTTACCTTATTCCTTCACGAGATTCCAAAATGAAATCCCATCCACTGCGGTAAAATTTCCGAACCGTTTCACTAATTGGTCAACAACAAGAATATCTTCATTCATAGTACGATGATACGCGATTTCCTTACATGAGTGCAAAAAAAAATGAGACTAAACTGTTCCTGACGGTGTAGAGGAAGAAATTTCCGTTTGGAAAGGTTCAATCGGAACAGAAGGTACGGGTTCTTCAGTTACTATTGCTTCGGGAGGCACAAACTCCGATGTGGTGGTGAGGACGGGATCAGAAGGAGGAGGTTGATTTTTATTCATATTTTTCTGGTAGAGGAGATAGCCTCCTACCCCAAGAGC